>Ga0315279_10000143_pt1 | contig 152738 bp, 135 predicted proteins | sample YL17G06_20_MG_FD_203694 | JGI IMG/M metagenome (GOLD analysis project Ga0315279, IMG submission 203694) | Sediment microbial communities from Yellowstone Lake, YNP, Wyoming, USA - YL17G06_20 | ecosystem: Environmental > Aquatic > Freshwater > Lake > Sediment | place: USA: Wyoming | collected... | reverse complement strand
CTTCCGTCAAGAGATCAAAATGAGACATCAATTCGACCATATTCTCGGGCAAAGTGATGGTCTCAAGTATGTTCTCTATCGAGCGGAGCAGGTCGCTCCTATGAACACAACGGTCCTCATCCTCGGTGAGACCGGTACGGGAAAGGAGCTGATCGCTGCCGCCATCCATGACATGAGCCCTCGCAAGGAACGGCCGCTGATCACTGTCAACTGTGCTGCCCTGCCGGCCAATTTAATAGAGAGCGAATTGTTCGGCCGGGAGAAGGGGGCATTTACCGGGGCCGATACCCTGCAGGTAGGCCGGTTCGAGGTCGCCCATGGTTCCACCCTTTGCCTGGACGAGATAGGGGAGCTGCCGCTGGAGGTGCAGGCCAAGCTGCTCCGGGCGATCCAGCATAACGAGTTTGAGCGCCTGGGCTCGTCCCGTACCATCAAAGTCGATGTACGGATCGTGGCAACGACAAATCGGAACCTTGAGGAAGAGGTCCGCAAGGGCCGGTTTCGGCAGGACCTTTACTATCGGCTCAACGTCTTCCCCATCACTGTCCCACCACTGCGGCAGCGGAAAGAAGACATCCCGCTGTTGGTCCAGGCCTTCATAGAGCGATATTCCAGGAAATTGGGTAAACAGATCACGTCGATCCAGAGGGAGACGATGAAGGCACTCCAGGATTACCCATGGCCTGGGAACGTCCGAGAGCTTGAAAGTATCATTGAACGGGCCTCGATCTTGTGCCCCGGGCCGATTTTGCAACTGACAGATGAATTGGAGATTTCATCCCCCCCATTGTCATCCACCGTGAGAACCTTGGAAGAGACGGAGCGAAACCAAATTTCTAAGACCCTTTCAGAAACCCGATGGCGCATCGAGGGAAAGGACGGGGCCGCTGCGATCCTGGGTCTCCACCCGAGTACCTTAAGAGCGAGGATGCATAAGCTCGGGATAGTCCGGCCGGAGACAAAAGAACCAGATTAGACTGTCCGCCTCCCTTCAAAGTATCCCTCAATATATTGAGGTTCCACCAAATATTGAGGCAAAACGAATCATTTTATACTTCTCTGATGTTCTCTCCTATTAACCTAATCCCCTGTTATTAAAGGATGATTCCAAACCTCTGATTTTTCCAGGTTGTTGGCAAGCCACTTGCAATTACGATCTGTATGATCCTGGTCATCATACGAATGAAGGTCCTTTCTGAGAAGCGCATGGAGCTATCACAGACGATTGCTTCACTGATCGGCTCCATAAGAACGGAGAAGGGATGCAGGCGCTGCGACTTTTACCAGAGTATCGAGGATGAAAACCGACTCTTTCTTCTTGAGGAATGGGATACCCAGGAAAACCTTAAGAGCTACCTAAAGTCAGGGCGTTTTAGGGTACTCCGGGGGGCGATGAACCTTCTCAAAGAGCCATATGAAATGACGTTCCACACAGTTTTCCACCCGGCAGGAATGGAGGAGATTTAATGGATAAATTGCTTTTTATGAAATGTCATCGCTGCAGGGGTGCCATGGTTTATGACAAATTTTACGGTCCCCATGAACAGTTTTGGGGATGGAAATGTTTGGTCTGTGGGGAGATTGTTGACCCGGTAATTCTGGAGAACCGGCAATTGATGAGAGCGGGTCAGGGGATAAACCTCCGAAGGGCAAGGATGAGGTAAAAAAGATATGGGTAAGGCTTTTGGTATAGAAAAATACAATGGTCTTCTGTCCGGGGAGTCATACCTCAGGGAGATCAAACAGTTCCCCCTCTTGACGCCGGAAGAAGAGTTCAAACTTGCCGCGCGATACCGGAAGTACAATGACCGGGAAGCAGCAGAGGAATTAGTTACATCAAATCTAAGGTTCGTTGTCAAGGTAGCCTTTGAATACAAGACCTACGGGATCAAACTCTTAGATCTCATCCAGGAAGGCAACATCGGGTTGATAATGGCGGTCAAGAAATTCGATCCTTACAAGGGGTACCGGTTCATCTCCTATTCCGTCTGGTGGATCAGAGCTTATATTCAGAACTTTATCGTCAAATCCTGGAGCCTCGTGAAAATCGGAACGACTCAAGCCCAGAAGAAGCTTTTCTATAAGATTGGGAAAGTAAGAAGAGCCCTGGAGGCGGACGGTGAGAGCGAGGCGAAGTACGAACATCTCGCCAGCGATCTTGACGTCACCAAGGCCGATATTGTCGAGATGGAACAGCGGATGGCCGCAAGGGATCTCTCTCTCGATTCCCCTCTGGATGATGATCATGAATTAACCCACCTCGATCTTCTTCAGGAAAGCTCTCTCAACCAGGAGGAATCCCTCGCCCTGGAGGAGGAGAGGAAGATCCGGCAACAGGGGGTACTCAGCGCCATGAAGTACCTCAACAAAAAAGAAGAATACGTCATTAAAAACTGAATCATGTCTGACTCCTTCCTGACACTTCGTGAGATCGGAAATCACCTCAATCTCTCGCGGGAACGGGTGAGGCAGATCGAAAGCGAAGCCCTGAAGAAACTGAGAAAAGAGATAAGCCCCGGCCTCGAACCGAGGGCTTGATGGGAGGTATGGAACATGCCTATCCACGAATACCAGTGCAGCCGCTGCAAGAATATCTTCGAACTCCTACACAAGATGGATGAGGACTGTAAAGCCGTCTGTCCGAAGTGCATGGCGCCGGCCAGGAAGATGATTTCTGCCACCAATTTCTTGCTCAAAGGGTCGGGATTCTACGTCAACGACTATCCTTCCAAGTCCCGGAAAGATGGGAAGAGGGCTGAAAAAGAAGGATCGGATAAAGCGGTGCCCCTAAAAGGCCAGGGAAAAGACCGGTTAAAGGATTCCTCTAATTAAAAAAGAAGGGGTAACAGAGTATGTGCGCCTATGAATTCTACTGGTTCGATAAAGCAGATAAAGCTCATTTTATTGCAATATTACAAGAGAACAGAAAAAATCTATTAAGAATAACACGGGAATCTATCCTGAATTTGGGAAGGAATGTTATCGGTAGTAATGAAGATGGCGCTAACATCTATTTCATTCAGGTAGAGGTGGAGTAACCACTTTAGGATAAATGGCGAATCAAAATAAAAGGCCAGCAAGCAGGAGGGAATAAAAATGATTCGGGTTTGTTATTACAAAGGTTGTGGGGTTGTTTATGGAGAAAAGGAGCCCCTGTCTGATAAAATGACAACACATGGGCTATGCCCAAACCACCTAAAAATCTCCTTAAAAGAGATAAAGGCTGAAATGGGAAAAGAGGAGAGGAGAAAAATGTCATGGGAATCATTCTGATCGTTATCTTAGTTGTTGTGCTCATTAGCGCCCTGCCCACCTGGCGCCACAGTAAATCCTGGGGACCTTATCCCAGCGGCGGAATCGGATTAATCCTCCTGATCTTGATCATCCTGTTACTGCTGGGGCGGATTTGAGGTAGCTTTGAGGCACATGAATTAGTCCTCATCACCAACGACACAGAAAAAAGCGGAGATTTCGAGCCACGTTGATTCACGTGAAAGGGACATAAACAGGGTTTGGTAGAACGCATTGGTCCCTAATCATAGCCCATGAATTGGGGAACTCTCGGCTCATACAGATCTTAGAAAAGAGGCTAGGTAGGGAAAACCGGTCTAAAATACAGTATTTCTTATGAAAAAATACAGGTATCACCTTATATACATTCTTGGCGATTTTTAAGAAAATGATATCTTATAAGCTTCCAGAGTAGATTGAAATGGATGGACGAATTCTGTCGTTAGAAAGGAGTCGAACATGCTTTGGACCATAGGTGTGATCCTTTTAATTCTGTGGCTGTTGGGATTTCTCGGTGGCTATATGATTGGTGGGTTCATTCATATCCTACTGGTCATCGCCATCGTTGTAGTACTGATCCGAGTCATTCAAGGACGAAGACCATTGTAGCGATTTGGACCCTTGCCGGAGAAGGTAAGGTATTTGGAAAGGAGGTGGTCAGCAGGTCCAGAAAGATTTTGCCGAATCTTTTGATACCTTCAGTAGAAAAGGTCTCGTAATGAACCATTTCACAATCAAACTTACAGGGAGGAGTAATCGCTATGAAAAAGAGAAATATCATTATCCGCTGTTTAGTGCTTCTTATGCTGATCACCACCTTTGCAGCCTGTGCATCGACACGCACACATGAAAGTACAGGTGAATACGTTGACGATTCGGTCATCACGTCCAAGGTAAAATCTCTACTTGCAAATGATGATTTTTTCAAGTCATTCCAGATCAGTGTCGAAACTTATAAGGGCACCGTTCAACTGAGCGGCTTCGTTAATTCGAGACATGCCGTCGATAAAGCGGGTGAAATCGTAAGGAGCGTCCAAGGGGTCAAATCCGTAAAGAATAATCTGATCGTGAAATAGGCGACCGTTATCCTTTCCCGGATGGAACATGACAGCCGCTGTTGACCCGAATCCTGGATTTCTGAGAGCCCCGTTTGGGAGGTTGGTTAAATGAATGCGGAAATGGAGTCAATCAGAGAGGGCAGAGAGGGTCCGTTTGGTTAAGCCCTTAGATCAAATAATAACAGACTGTTGAAAAAATAAGTTTCTATAGGGACAATTCTACCATCAAATTTTATTGTGGTTGTTGGGATTTATCGGTGGCTATACGGGTGGTGGACTCATTCATCTCCTGCTGGTCGTTGCCATCATCGTCGTGGTGATCCAAGTTATTCAAGGACGAAGGTGATGGCAGTGATTTGGACTCGTAAACCCGCTAAGGAAGGAGCTCAGTTTTTATGAAACCGATCGTGCTTATTGGCATCGCTTTAATCATCCTCGGGGTAGTGGCTTTTGCATACCAAGGCATTACTTACACAAGCCGCGAGAAGATCATTGATATTGGCCCCATCCAAGCTACCCATGAGACCAAGAAGACCATCCCGTTGTCACCCATTTTGGGTGGCATTGCGCTTGCAGGTGGAATTGTGTTGGTCATCATTGGAATTGGAGCCAAAAAATAAACCCTGACAATTGAGGTCTGATAAAGCATCAGGAAAAGATAAAGGAGGGATTTTTCAAAGGGAATTTTTGCATCGGATAAAAGACCGACCCTTCACCCCGGAGGAAAGAGCAGAGATTTCCAGCCGACTTGATTCACTTGAAAGGGAAATAAACAGGGTTTGGTAAAACGCATAGGCCCCTAATCATAGCCCATGAATTTGGGAACTCTCGGCAGGTCCCCGGGTGCGATATGATGCTATCAAGTAGGCACAGGTCTTATTTATTAACGTTGCAACCGGATGATTAATCGTCCAGCGATTAGGATGAGAGAAATAAAGAACGTTATTTGTTTGACAATATTGATGGTTTTTGGATTAGCCTTGTTTTCCGGCCGCGCCTCTATGGCAGACGAAACAATAGGCGAATATATCGACGACTCAACGATCACTACAGAAGTCAATGCGAAAATAGTCAAAGACCCGGATGCTCATTATCTGAAGATCGATGTGACGACAACGCAGGGAGACGTTGTTCTCCAGGGTTTTGTCAATAACAGACAGACCGAAGATCGGCTTGTAGAAAAAATCAAGCAAATCAGAGGCGTTAAATCCGTTAAGAGCCTCTTGAAGATGGAAGAGAAAAAGTAAGGTCGGCAGGAGGCCCTCCTGTGAGGGAAGGTCCAAAAATTCGAAAGAAAATGAAAGGAGGAGTCAAAAATGTTTCATACAAAAAATATCCTTAACCGAATGATGAGCTTGAGTCTCTTGGCAAGCGTGGGATTCGCCGCACTTCTCTGCGGGCCCTCTCCGGCATTCGCCCAGATATCACTGGGTACGGCGGGGAACTTTGGCGTCCTGGGTGGCTCGGCAGTGACCAATACCGGCGCGAGCGTCATTACCGGAAACCTTGGTGTCAGCCCAGGTACTGCGGTCACTGGCTTTCCTCCGGGGATCGTGACGCTGCCCGGCACAATACACTCAGCTGATGCGGTCGCGGCTCAGGCTCAGATTGATCTCACCACTGCGTACAATGCTATCATCGCCACGCCGACCCTCGTCGATTTGACGGGTACGGATCTGGGTGGACTCACGCTCACGCCAGGCGTCTACGGTTTTACGTCGTCGGCTCAGTTGACGGGAACACTCACCCTCGATGCCGGGGGCAACCCCAATGCGGTCTTCATCTTCAAGATAGGGAGCACGCTCACGACCGCAAGCGGTTCGTCTGTTTCCGTGATCAATAGCGGTTCAAGCTGCAATGTGTTCTGGCAGGTCGGCAGCTCCGCGACTCTCGGTACAACCACTTCGTTCGCAGGGAACATTCTCGCGCTCACGAGCATCACCCTGAATACCGGCGCAAACGTGTCGGGTAGAGCATTGGCGCGGAATGGTGCAGTGACGCTGGATGGCAACAACTTCACCGTGTGTGCCGCCCCCGCCCCAATCTGCCCCATCATCACGCTGAGCCCGGCCACGCTCCCGGCCGGTGTCGTCGGGACCCCCTATAACCAGACGGTCTCGGCCAGCGGCGGCACCGCGCCGTACACGTACGCCGTCTCGAGCGGGGCGCTGCCGACCGGGCTGGACCCGCTCAATACCGGTGGACCGGGTGCCATCACGGGGACGCCGACCACGGCCGGCACCTTCATTTTCACGATTACAGCCACGGACGCGAACGGCTGCTCCGGCAGCCAGCTATACTCCATCGTGATTGCGGCAACCGCACCCTGCCCCCCCATCACGCTGAGCCCACTCGCGCTGCCGAGCGGCCGCGTCGGGGTCGCTTACAACCAGACGGTTTCCGCCTCCGGCGGCACCGCGCCGTACACCTTCACGGTGACGGCCGGCTCGCTGCCTCCTGGCCTCCCTGCCTTCACGCTCACCTCCAGCGGCCCCTCCAGTGCCCTCCTTTCCGGGACACCGAACACGGCCGACATCTTCAATTTCACGATAACAGCCACGGACAGTCTCGGCTGCCTCGGCAGCCTGGCGTACTCGATCTCGATCGCGAGCTGCCCCATCATCACGGTGACCCCGGCTACGCTGCCGGCCGGTGTCGTCGGGAACCCCTATAGCCAAACGGTCTCGGCCAGCGGCGGCACCGGGTCGTATACGTATGCCGTCTCGAGCGGGGCGCTGCCGACCGGGCTGTCGCTCAATACCGGAACGGGTGCCATCACAGGAACGCTCACAGCGGCCGGTGTGTTCAGCTTCATCATCACGGCCACGGACGCGAACGGCTGCACGGACTTGCTGGGCTACACGATGACGATTGCCGTGGCCGCCACGGCCGTCCCCACGCTTTCCGAGTGGGGCATGATCATCTTCATGGTGCTTGTGGGGCTTATGTCCATTTATTATCTGAGGAGAAAGAGGAGAGAAGCTTTAAACTAAAGTTCTTTTAGAAAAGCATAGAGAGGGCGAGGGAATGTCTCTCGGCGATATGTTGATATCAACATTCCCTTAGCTACATTTATTAACGTTGCAATCGGGTGATTGCTCATCATCTGGGGATAGGAGGAGAAACCTTAATATATCACGCTGGCTACCGGACAAAACGCAACAATATAAAGGAGAAAGTACAATGAAAGCAATGTACGGATAAAAGACCGACCCTTCACCCCAGAAGAAAAAGGAGAGATTTCGAGTCGCCTTGATTCACTTGAAAGGGATATAAACAGGGTTTGGTAAAAGGGATAGGTTCCTAATCGCAGCCCATGAACTGGGGAAATCTCGGCTCATGCAGACCTTAGAAAGGAGGGCAGATGACATGCAAATCGGTATATCGCCACAGCCAGTGTTTGCTCTAATCGCGGGAATCTTGATTCTCCTTGTCCCGAGACTATTGAGTTATATCGTTGCCATCTATCTCATTGTATTTGGCATCCTCGGGTTGGTCCGATGATTGGCACGCAATCTATTATTGCTAAAAGATTATCATTTCAGTGGCGAAGCAAATGAGGGGATATCGCTCGCAGTATATGATTGAACTTATCTCCGATAGAAGAAAATAAAGGGAAGAAAGGAGAATTTAATATGGCAGAGCATGAAAAACCACAAGGTCATTTCTTCATGGGATTTTTGATTGGCAGCGTTTTGGGCGCATTGGCAGGCATTTTCTTCGCACCAAAATCCGGGAAAGAACTGATGTCTGATATCAAGGAGAAAGGGAGCGAGGTTTTAAAGGATGGGAAGGAAATTTATGCCGATGCCAGCACGAGAGCAAAAGAGATCATCGAGGAAGCCAAGCATCAAGCGGAGGAGTTAAAGAAGGAAGCCGATCGACATCTCTCAGAGGCTCGCCAGAAGGCGAAAGAGATTTTGACCCGTGGTGAGAAAAAGGGGGCCGAAGCCGGTGAAGCGGAGAAAGGAATCACAGGGGAAAAGAAAGCCTAAATGGGAAGGGGATGATCATGAATCCAACGTTAGCAACGCTATTGACCATCAGTGTTACCGTCATTGCGGCAATCCTGGTTTTGATCCTCATCTTCCTGATCCCTGTCCTTCTCCAGGTCCGTCGGACAGCCCATGAAGCAGAGAAATTGATCGATTCCGTGCGCCTCCAGGTGGCTCCTGTCAGTCGCGACATCACCGCTATCTCTCGAGAGGTCAAAAGTGTCATCCAGTCGATTCATCGGCAGGTAGATCGGGTCGAGGGTGGGATTGAAACGGTGCATGATATGGCGGTCGGGGTCAAAGAGTTTCAAATCGAGGTTCAGCGCAGGATTGAGGAACCTTTGCTTCAGCTTGCCGCAGTCTTCGGTGGCGTTAAACGAGGTGTTGAGGCCATTGCCAGCATTTTTTGCCGCTGAATGACATAACAAATGGGCAGATTATTTGGTTACGACGAAGGTGAAGGCAAAGCTCTTTGACGACAACATCATAAGAGGAGCCTCCATCAGCGTTGATACGTTTGAAGGGAATGTCACCCTGACGGGGGCCGTGGAGAATGAGAATCAGAGGGAGCGCGCGACAGCCATCGTAGAAGGTGTATATGGGGTGCGCAAGGTAAATAATCTCCTTATGATCAAAAAAATAATTAGGTCACGGCCTGAGAAATGAAAGTAAAAGAAGGGGGCTTAATAAATGAGTGCTAAAGTGATCGCCATAATCGTCCTTCTCATTCTTTTGCTGATCTTTGCCATTCAAAACACTCAGCCTGTAGTTCTTAATTTTCTTTTCTGGCAAATTTTCACCTCTTCCGTCCTATCCATTCTGGTGAGTTTCATAATTGGCTTGCTGACCGGATGCTTACTGATGATGATTGGAAGGATGAAGAAAAAGAGTGCACCGTCTTGATTATTCTTTTTCCAACTTGTTGTAATTCCCTCTTGCCCGATTTTTCGCAAGAGTCTTGATGAGCCAGGCAAAGTTATTAAAAGGAGCATACAACCAGGAATTTAAGGAGTTCATCGTCCGCAATGGGAAGCCCCCTTAATGTGTCCACCTGTAATTGTTATCTTTTAGGTAGGTGAGAAAATTGAATGAGATAGAGATACAGAAAGCCAGAAGTGCTCTCTGTTTCAGAATTAAAAGCGGTAAGGAAGGAGGTGTTACAAATGAAAAAAGTTTTAATGATTGTAATGTTGATCATTGCAATGGGATCGGTTGGGTGTCCACGTCGTTACAACGATGACCGTTACGAAAATAACCGTGACCGTCATGAACACGAACGTGATCGTAATGATCAAGACCGTGGTCGCGATTACGAAGGCCATGACCGTGATAACCATGACCACGAGCAAGGTCACGAACGCCATAAATAGAGAGGGGTTACAAATGAAAAAAATAAAATGGATGGGATCGCTGGTTTGTTTATTTCTTGCAGCGGTGGTGATGGTTCCGCCATCCTCGGCTGCAGACGCATCGGCCATGGTGGTAGGCCGCGTATATTATATTGAAGGGGATCTGCTCCGTTATGTTCCTGCGGAGAAAGACTGGGTGGCCGTGGTCAGGGACGCACCCTTCGGCACAGAGGATACACTCTTTTCAGGAAGCCGGGGGATGGCAGAACTGGTCGTCCCCAACGGGACCTGGATCAGGATCGGGAACAGCACACAGATCCAGTTCATTACCCTTGATACGGACCTGGCGGAAATGGACGTTGCCTCGGGCGTGGCCCGGTTCTACAACAAGAGCTCCGACACGGTCATCAGGGTCACGAGTCCATTCGGGTACGTCCTGGGCGATCCCGGAACGGTCTTCGACTTCTACGTGGGCGAAAACTCCGTGGAAGTGGTCGCGGTGAGGGGGAAAGTTAGTTTTGTCCACTCGGCAACTGAGGCCAAATACGACGTGGTGGCTGGATCCCCGTCGATCCTCGCCGACCAGCAGCAGGTGTCGTCAGGTGAGGGAACCGTCGATCCTGACTGGGACCGGTGGAACACGGTCCGTGAAAACTTTTGGGCGGCGAAGGCCAGGGTGAGGGGACGCTCGGTCGAATATCTTCCGCCCAGCCTCCAAGGCGAGGCGTATGCCCTTGAAGAGAACGGAAGGTGGGAGAGGGTCCCCTATGAGGGTACGGAGCGCTGGTTCTGGCGACCTAGAGTAGTTCTAGGCTGGTCGCCTTTCACCGTGGGCCGCTGGACCGACTGGTACGGGGACCAGACCTGGATTCCGGCAGAACCCTTCGGTTACGTCACCCACCATTACGGCAACTGGGTCTACGTGAGGAATTACTGGTACTGGGCCCCGCCTGTGGTGAGCGTGCGCGTCGGGCTCCCCCTCCTCGACGTGGGCTTCTACTGGTATCCCGGAAGGGTTTCATGGATTCACACTGAAACCTATGTGGGATGGGTGCCCCTGGCACCGCGCGAGACGTACTACAGCTACCGCAACTGGGGAGGCCCTCATGCGGTGGTCGTAAACAACGTCAACATCACCCAGATCAACATCAACGTCCGGAATTATGCCTACGTAAACCGTGCCATCGTGGTCAACCAGAACAACTTTTACGGCGTGAATAATTACAGGAATGTCCGGGTGACCAACATCAACCGCACCACCATCATCAACAACTACCGTGCGGCACCGGTCGTTAACAACACGGTGATCAACAATTACACGACGAACAACCAGCGGTATAACTACACCAACGTAACGGTGAAGGAGAAGCCTCACAATACCGTGGTCAACCGAATCCAGCAGAATGAGACGATCATTCAGAAGGGCAGGAAAGAAAACGCCGCTGTGCTCCAGCAACAAGTGAAGAGTATCAAGGAGGGGAGGGTCAACCGCGAGGTCCGGATCGAACAACCCAAGACCACGAACTATATCGTACCAGCCAGCGAAGTGAACCGGCCGAAATCAGAAATAAAGCTTCAGCAGAGGGAGATCAAAACCAGCGGAAAGCCAGGTGAGCAGGAGAAGCCCGTTGCACGGCCTGAGCGTGTGGCGCCGGCAAAGCCAATAGAGAAGGGTGTGGATAAATCGAAGAAGGTAGAAAAACCCGAATCTGTAACCAAAGAAGGCAAACCACAGGAAAAGGTAGGACCGGGAAAACCTAAAGAGACGACCAAGCCGTCAGAAAGAGGGGCGGTACAAAAACCCAAGGAGGTTAAACCAACCGAAAGAGCAATAGAAAAACCAAAGGAGGCCAAACCACCGGAAAGAGCAATAGAAAAACCAAAAGAGGTTAAACCAACCGAAAGAGCAATAGAAAAACCAAAGGAGGCCAAACCACCGGAAAGAGCAATACAAAAACCAAAGGTGGTTAAACCACCGGAAGGGGCAATAGAAAAACCAAAGGTGGTTAAACCACCCGAAAGAACAATAGAAAAACCAAGAGAGCAGAGACCTGTAGAAAAACAAATAGAAAAACCGAAGGAACCGAGGCCCTCTGAAAAAGTAGTAGAAAAACCAAGAGAGCGGAAGCCCCCCGAGAAAGAAGAGGAAAAACCGAGGCAGTAAACGCGTGCCTAAGGAGAGCATCCTGAGCACTTCAAAGGGGCATCATCCTGACTATGTTAAAGGATTTGCCCCTTTTATCTTTCTCTCCAATTCTGAGAGATCCTTAATTAAGCTATCGAATTGTTTGATTGATAAGTGACAGAGTCATCTGCACGTTCAATAAACATTACTTATGAATACACTCTACCTTGGAAAATTAGAGCACGCGGATCCCCTTCACGAGATCCTTTCTTCAAATGTATGCCGTTCTGTGAAGGACCCTATTTCTCATGTCAAGCCTTATAATGATTTTCAACCCGATCGGCATTTTAATGATTATTCTGAACTCTTAAAAATAATAGAGGAAATGTAGTCATTAGTATGCTCTAATACTTTACAACATTGGATTCAAGGTTTATGGCTATCCAGGATAAAGGTAAAAGGTTCGATTTACAAAAGGCAACCTCTGTAGATAGTTCGGAGCGAAGATTGGGGGTTGCGATCATGAGAGAGCGAACCAATCTTTCAGGCGGATCCTTTGTCAAACAGGCGTCCCCTATGAATTTCAAATTCCAAGGCCCAATTTGATTGCTTGAAATGGAGGATAGTATGAAAAAACGCATAACGGTACTAGCAGTCCTTATGAGTCTCCTGTTCTCAATAAATGTGCAATCATCCTCATCCCAGGATATCTCCACTCCGACAAAGGTTGGAAAAGGTAGCCCTCAGTTCAGGGCGATTGCAGGGGTTTCTATGGGCGGCTATGGGGCGATGAATATAGGGGTGAGTCACCCGGATACCTTCAAAACCATGGCCTGCCTCGGAGGGCTCCTGGATATGGCCTACCTCCTCAAATATATTGAAGTGGATATGCTCGGGAATTATGATAACCCCAATTTCTATCCAAACCGAGATACTGGAATCAACATGCTGCAGGATCTGGCCATCAGTTTTGGAAACCCTGTCTATTATAATCCTCTCTCTACCTATTATCCTCCTGGGATCACCACTGAAAATGCCAGAAAGCCAACGACCCTTCTCAATTTTAAGGACGGAGAATATAATCCAGATGGAAACCTTCCGGTCATCACCTATGGAGATCCTTACCCTAGTGACTGGGTGGAGGTACTTCTGGCTGTTGATCTCAACGGAAATGGGAAAAGAGATCCTGGAGAACCCATCCTCAGGCAGTTCCATGAACCTTTTACGGATCTCAATGGAAACGGGATGTATGATCCTGGTGAACCCTTTTTAGATGTTGGGCTGGATGGGGTCTCCGGTACTGGAGACTTCGGAGAGGGAGACGGAACGTTTTCTTTCAATCCCAACCATCTCAATTATATGGCCCAGGATCCATTGACCCATGTTAAAGACATGGATTTATCTACTCTTCAGGGTTTGAATTTTTATCTCGATGCCGGGAATGAAGATGAATTTCAGTTCAATATTCATACCGATAACTTCGTTAAAGTCTTAGAGGATCGAGGGCTCAAGGTCCAGATCGAGGATGGTTTTCCAGATAGTTTTCCAAGGGTCTCCCATTTTGATCAAAAAAGGGCCTATGTGAAATACGAAGGGGGCCATGTTGGATTTAATAAGGAAAATATCGGTAAGAGTTTTAGCCAGTCCAAAAAAGGAGTCGAAGGAGCTATCGTTGTGGCCAACCGTTTTACTACCCTCTTTGCCTTTGTCTCAGACCACTTCCCTGGCGGAGAATATGGAACAGACCCGTATGAGTTGTTTCGCCATCCAAGCAAGATGGAAGTGACTTCCTTCTATAGCCCTTCGCTGAAAAAGAGGATGAAATTTGGGATCTACCTTCCCCCGGGATATAAGGGAAGCAAAACGACCTATTATCCTGTTCTCTATCTACTGGGGGGATATAATATGTCGATTGCCGGTCTTGCCAACAAGTGGATTCGGGCAGCCCTGGATATGTTCATTTTAACGGAAGAGATGCAGAAAATGATCATTGTCATCCCGGACGGGATGAATTACAAGAATAGAAGAGGACACTTCTTCGTCAACCAGATCGATGAAGAGCGGGGAGGCAATTACATGGACTATGTCTTCGATCTCATCCAATATATAGACGACCATTTACAGACAAAATAAGGAGGAGAAAAAATAGGATGTCCGCTAACATAAGAGTAGCTTCGGTAAGAAGGAGGCCCCAATGGATAACAATGTGAAACGCACGGCCAAGGCGCCCGCACTATTGATCCTTGCCAGCTTTATTGTCGTGGTGGCGGGGATGAAGGCGGCCAGCTCCATCCTGGTTCCTTTTTTTCTGGCGGTTTTCATTGCGGTCATCTGCGCTCCACCGTTGTTCTGGCTGCAACGCAAGGGCGTGCCGAAGGTCCTTGCGCTGGTTCTCATTCTGGTGGCCATCCTGGTTGTAGGATTGCTCTTTGGGGCATTGATAGGTCCTTCGCTGAATCAATTCTTGAGCTCCCTTCCCGACTATCAAGAGCGATTATCGACCCATATTGCTGCTTTAATGGGCTGGCTGCGCGAAAAGGGCGTTAACATTCCAGCAGAAGAGGTGTCCGGTGCTTTACATCCAGGGTGGGTGATGATCTTGGCAGGGAGTATATTCGCAGCCCTGAGCAGTGTCCTCACACATGCGTTTCTGATCCTGCTTACGGTCGTGTTCATTCTTCTGGAGGCAGGGGATTTGCCAAAGAAATTGCGGGTCGTGTTAAAAAATCCGGAGAGGTCGCTGTCTACCATTGAGAAATTCAGCCAGAGCGCCAAGCGCTATTTGGTCATTAAAACCCTGATCAGCGCCGCCGTTGGCCTTGTGATCTGGGTTTGGCTCTTCATCCTCGGGGTCGATTATCCGGTGCTCTGGGGGACGCTCTCGTTTCTGCTGAACTATGTGCCTAATATTGGCGCAATCATTGCTGCCCTGCCTGTCGCCCTTCTCGCTCTCGTCCAGTTAGGGGTGGGGTTTGCCCTTCTAACAGTCCTTGGCTTTGTCGTCGTGCATATTGTTGTGGGTAATATTATAGAACCGAAACTTACGGGCAAAGGCATGAGTTTATCGACGCTGGTTGTCTTCCTTTCATTGGTCTTCTGGGGATGGATTCTGGGGCCGATTGGTATGATCCTCTCTGTGCCCATGACCAGCCTTGTCAAGATTGCGCTGGAAAGCTATGAAGACACACAGGGGCTCGCCATCATGCTGGGATCCGGCACCGGAGATTGAGTGGATCCATATCAACATCAAACCCCTCGGTGTTCCATTCTTTAAGAGTGAATCAGAGGTTGCCTCTTGCGAAACCTCGACGCAATGAAACGGACTCATTCGATGAGATTCAAACGGCTCAAAAAGATTCTCAAGAACTTCGGTCTCCTCTGGCAGGCTCTAAGAAAATTCAATGATGACAATGGCTTTTTCTTATCTTCGGGGATTACCTTTAACATCCTCATCAACTTGATTCCTTTTATCATGCTGCTATTGGCACTGGTTGGAACTTATCTCTACAACGATCAAGAAGTGCTCAATCATATTCGTGCCTATCTCAGAGATGTGGCTCCGGCATTGGATCCAAAGGTTATGAAAAACCTTATGGACGTCATCCAGAACCGTCAGATTGTAGGAATCCTGGGATTTGTAGGTTTACTCTGGTTCTCCACATGGGTCTTCAGCTCCCTGCGGATCGCTCTCAATATCGTGTTCCGGGTGGAGAAAAGCCGGGTAATGCTACGTGGAATAGCCGTTGATCTTTTGATGATTCTCCTAGTGGGAATCCTCCTCCTGGTGAGCATGATTCTTAGCTCCGCTGTCACGTTCCTAAAGGGCTACCAGGGACAGATTCCCGTGGCGATAGGACCGACGATTCAATGGATCCTAAAATACCTGCTCCCTTTTTTCCTCACCTGTTGCATGTTTGTTTTGATTTATAAAATCATACCTAATAAGAAGATCCACTTCACATCCGCCCTTCAGGCGGCCCTCTTTGCGAGCCTGCTCTGGGAACTGGCCAAACATCTTTTCGGCTGGTATATCGTCCATCTCGCCGGGTACTCTATTTTTTATGGCTCATTCAGTACCTTGGTCATTTTCGTTTTGTGGGTGTATTATTCTTCGACGATTCTCGTTGTGGGTGGGGAGTTTGCTTATTTCTTGGAAGAAGATCGACAAAGATCAATGGCCTGACAGGGTCGACTCAGGCTACGCAGGTCAGATTTGTAAGGAAGATTATGAATGAGTCAATCAATCGGAAGTCCGCAGTGGCCACCACGGTCAAGCATCCGGAGATGGGGCTCCCCGTGGGAGTTCGGTGCGTCGTATTGTTTGCAGTGCTGGTGTTTGCGAATCTTCCCGCCACCGTCTTTGCCCAATCATCATCATGCCCAGGAATTCACGTGAAGATTCTGAACATTAGAAACAGCACTGGGACCGTAGATTGTGCGCTTTTCGACTCGCCAGTTGGTTTCCCTATTGAGGTTCTGCGCTCGGCAACGAATGTTATGGTAATAAAAGTCCGGCATACGGAAGCGCGTTGCGACTTTGAAGACATCCCGCAGGGAACGTATGCGCTTGCCGTCATTCATGATGAAAATATGAACGGCAAGCTTGACACCAACTGGCTGGGGATCCCAACGGAAGGCTACGGTTTTTCAAACGATGCAAAAGCCTTGCTCGGCGCGCCTTCGTTCTCTGTCGCCAGCTTCCAGTACGACGGGGGAACCATAGATCTGACGATCAGCTTGCAGTACTGAGCGCCCATTGTATGAATACTGAAGATTTCCCCATACGCCTCCCTCGGATCACCCTTTGAGGAGGGGTTTCAAATTTGGCATTCACAAATATGAGCGAGGTAAACCCATAGAATCTAAAATCTGAAAACAGTACATTTCTATTGTGGTAAAAAGAGGACATTTCTAAATTGGCTTGACAGTGGTGAAAAAGATTGATTGATGTGGTGAGCCTTTTTGGGTATGTTATCTATGACTGGTGTAAAATTCAGAAAGGAGGGATTTAATATGGCCGAGAATGAAAAGGATTGTGGGAACTTTTTAAAAGGGTTTGTCATCGGTGGCGTTTTGGGCGCATTGGCAGGCATTTTCTTTGCAACGAAATCCGGAAAAGAACTGAGGTCTGATCTCAAGGAGAAAGGGAGCGAGGCTTTAAAGGAGGGGAAGGAAATTTATGCCGATGCCAGCACGAGAGCAAAAGAGATCATTGAGGAGGCCAAGCATCAAGCGAGGGAGTTAAAGAAGGAAGCCGATCGACATCTCTCAGAGGCTCGCCAGAAGGCGAAAGAGATTTTGGCCCGTGGTGAGAAAAAGGAAGCCGAAGCCGGTGAAGCGGAGAAAGAAGTCACAGGGGAAAAGAAAGCCTAAATGGGAAGGAGATGATCATGAATCCAACGCTAGCAACGCTATTGACCATCAGTGTTACCGTCATTGCGGCAATCCTGGTTTTGATCCTCATCTTCTTGATCCCTGTTCTTCTCCAGGTCCGTCGGACAGCCCATGAAGCAGAGAAATTGATCGATTCCGTACGCCTCCAAATTGCTCCTGTCAGTCGCGACGTGGGTTTGATTTCTCGGGATGTCAAAAGCATCGTGCAGTCCATTCATCGGCAGGTCGATCGAGTCGAGGATGGAATTGAAACGGTGCATGATATGGCGGTCCGGGTGAAAGAATTCCAGTTGGAGGTCAAACGGAGGATCGGGGAACCCCTGCTTCAGCTTGCCGCAGTCCTCGGTGGCATAGAGCGAGGCATTGAGGCCATGGCTCGAATCTTCTATCGCTGAATAATAGGCAAAACATTCCTCTCAACAAGAATGCAGGTTAAAGTTTAAAATTGTCTTGGAACAGAATAAAGGAAATAAGATGGGGCATCCAAACGGGTAGGTGCAAAAGGCGGATGCCCCTGTTTTTGTTTATTTGGATGAAGGCCTGAAAAGATGGCATCCAACAAGAAGAGAAAATTATCCAAAAAGGCCAAAGAAGTAGAGATTAGGCCAGACGAAAAGCAGAAGAGGAAAGATGGCATCAGCGTGTGGCGTTTTGCCGTTACCTACCTCGCTCTGATGGGGTCGTTCTTTCTTCTGATAGGCCTTAAACCGGTACAGAACGTCATCGATTTAAACGGCCTTTACACAAAGGGGGTCGTCATTTTGACTTCCAAGATTTTGGAGGTGCTCACCATTCCGAGCACTTATCAGGGTTCGGTCATCAGACTCCCTTCCATCGCCCTGGATGTGAGGTTTGGGTGCAATGGGCTTGAGGCAGTCATGATCTACTCGGTTGCGGTAATCGCCTTTCCAGCCTCTTGGAAGGACAAACTCATGGGTATTTTGGGGGGCTTTTTGGTCATACAGGTCATCAATATCTTAAGGATATCATCGCTGGCCTATTCTGCAATCCATTTCAAAGATCTTTTTGAATATATTCATATCTATATTGCACAGGGGATGATGATCGCTGTCTCTCTGGGTGTGTTTTTCATCTATCTTAACTATGCAAAGGCCTCACAAAAAGCAAACGTCTAAGAGAATCGTCCTCAAGACGGTCGTTATCTTTCTCGGCTCGTATCTCATCTTTTTAATCCTGTGGATACAGGTGAAGGATTATTACGGTTACACAGTCACCTTCATCACATCGCAACTGATGCCCCTGATAAAGGATGTCCATTTTGAAGAGATGAGAGAGGAAAAGGGCATGATCCAGGCAACCTTCACCCGACCCGTTAAGCGTCAGGTAGACCTTTTAATTGACATACCCATAAAGACATCCTCCTATACTTTTAATGCTCCCTTAACCTTCGGGATCATGGCTGCCCTATTTCCATTTATCAGGAAAAGATGGAAAGCCTACGGGGAGGCCTTGTTTATCCTTTTTGGGGTGCATCTCCTCTATGTTTTTTCTCTTGAAGCCAACAGCCTAACGACGGTCTTTGTTGAGAGAGGATTGGATGCGGCCAGTAAACCCCGCCTGCTCGCCTATCAATTTCTTTGGGAATTTACAAACAATATGGTCATTAGATTTGAGCCATTCCTTATAGGGTTTTATATATTCATAAGGTTCAGGAAATAGAGGGGTGTCACTTTTTACACCATCTTAAAGAAGGGGAACGTAGGTTCTAAAACAACTTGGGACCGGTTGGTCATTTTTAAAGAAGCGGCAAATGTGTAAAATACCTTAAAAATTCTTAGAACCTTCCCCCTTAATTGTTAGTATCGTCCAAGACAAATAGAAATAATCCGCCTTCATCTATTTCCCCTACCGGGACAGGCGAATCTCAATCCCCCTGCCCTCTTCCTGCTCGGGCAAAGTCGATGAATCCTCGTTCTACATCAGTCCCTATGAGCTCAACGCGAACTCGATCTCCGACATCAAGAGCTTCAAACCCTCGTATCAGCTTTCCTTCCACCGGCGGGTGGAATAGGCGAACCCAGGTTCCTTTTTCAGAGGCGCCCGTAACGATGGCATCGAACCGCTGTCCTATACTCGATTCCAGGAGCAGGGCAGCAGCCGACTTCTTGACCAGCCGCTCAACCTTGTTTGCATCATCCTCTTTTTGGTACAATGTTGGGCAAGACCGGTTAGCTCTTCGTTGCTGTAAGGAACCGACTGCCGAAAGGATTTGAAAGGAAAGGTTGAGAGGAGTCCTATCTATTCAAGGGAAAGTATCGTTTTGGCCTTCCAATCTCAGAGATGTTTCTACCAGAGGATATTGCTGCATCGAATCCGGATTACCCCATTCTCTATCCTTATTTAAGTACTTGATATTTAAGTAATTGAAATAATGTGGAAACACTTTTGGGAAGAAATTAACTACGCACTCTTAATTTTTTCATTAACTCCAGGACTGATTATGATATGATATCAAATGGAGCCCCACGGGCAAACCCGTGGTTTCCAAAAACCATACCCACCTGCGCTAAGGCTCTCGCCTGCCAAAGAACTTGTTCGGCGAGCAGGTCAGTGGGTCATCCGCCGGTGGGCGAAATCCGTCGAAGTATGATAAATCTGTCGCAGGAAGTGTTCCTATCCGGAGTTACGCATTCCTCCACGGCCAAGGCCGTGCTTGCACGCCGAAGTGCATTACAGCACGCAGGCGTGGTCTCCTGCGTAGGCGGATGAAAAACTTTTCCCCGACCTCCATCATGGAGAGGGATGGGGAAATGGAACTTGATAGATTTTACAGGAGGTTCCTATGCCTCAATTAAGACAAGATCCCACAACGAAAGAGTGGATTATCATTGCTGCAGAGCGTTCAAAGAGACCCCACCATTTTATAAAGACTAAACCTTTGATCGAAAAACCTCCCTATAAAGAAGACTGCCCCTTCTGCCAGGGTAATGAGGATCTCACTCCTCATGAGTCCCTGGCCTATCGAAGCGGTGGTCCGGCAGACAATAAAGGATGGTGGGTAAGGGTCATTCCCAATAAATTTCCTGCCCTCTCCCCAGAGGGGAATTGGGAGAGAAAAGAAGAGAAGGGTTTTTTCAGGATGATGGATGGGGTGGGAATCCATGAAGTGGTGATCGAAAGCCCCATTCATAACCAACTCCTCCCCCTGATGGAGGATACACAGGTGGAGGAGGTCTTTCTTGCCTACCGGGAAAGGTATCTTGCTTTAAGAGAGGATCCCAGGATCAAATTGATCATCGTCTTCAAGAACCATGGGGAGGCCGCCGGAACCTCACTGGATCACACCCATTCCCAACTCGTCGGAACTTCGATCGTCCCTTCCAATATTCGAAAGAAATTAGAAGAGGCAGCTCGATATTATGATGACCACGGGAGGTGCGTCTATTGCGATTCGATTCAAGAGGAACTTAACTTCGGGAAGAGGATCGTGATGGATACCGAAAGATTTGTTGTCCTCCAACCCTTTGCATCCCGGTCTCCCTTCGAAACCTGGATCGTTCCCAAAGAGCATCAGGCCTCTTTCGGTTTAATCTCTATGGAGGATTCAAAGAGATTTGCAAAGGTCTTAAAGACAACCTTATTTAAACTCTATTCCAAACTGAACAATCCCGATTATAATTATGTCATCCATACCGCTCCCATTAAGGATGAACAGGAAGATTACTACCATTGGCATCTTCAGATTATCCCAAGACTGACTACCCCCGCTGGATTTGAAATGGGATCCGGCATCTATATCAACGTCTCCTTTCCCGAGGAGACGGCTCAATTTCTGAGGGAGGGTTAATTTACAAAAGATGGTAGAAAAAGAAATGGAAAATGTGATTTTAGCTGCCCAAAAGAGTGAAATCACAGAGCATTTTGTTTACCAGAAGCTGTCACAATCGACGATGGATCCTCATAACAAAAGCGTCTTAAAACAAATTTCGGACGATGAACTGAAACATTATGATTTCTGGAAGAAATATACTCGTCAGGATGCAAAACCGAACAAGTTGATCATATGGAAATACTATCTTATTTCAAGAATATTCGGGATAACATTTGGAATAAAGCTAATGGAGAAGGTCGAAGGAAAGGCTCAGGCGATCTATGAAGAGATCTCGAAATATGTTCCAGCCGCCATCGATATTGAAAAGGACGAAAAAGAACATGAAAGAAAACTCATCGATTTAATAGACGAAGAGCGACTTAGATATGTTGGTTCTATGGTTCTGGGTTTGAATGATGCACTTGTAGAGCTGACCGGAGCGCTTGCAGGATTTACCCTGGCCTTCCGAAATACACGCCTTATTGCTATGGCAGGTTTCATTACGGGAATCGCTGCATCGCTTTCAATGGCTGCTTCAGAGTATCTTTCGACCAAATCTGAAGAAAGCTCTCGAAATCCTTTTAAGGCTTCCGCTTATACTGGCTCCGCCTATGTTATGACCGTGTTATTTCTTATTTTTCCTTATGTCATTTTTACGAACTACTATTTCTGCCTCGGCTTTACACTCTTTAATGCAATTATCGTGATCCTTATATTCACTTTTTATGTCTCTGTTGCCAAGGATATCTCATTCTGGAAGAGATTTTCTGAGATGGCGATGGTCAGTTTTGGAATAGCCACCTTAACATTTCTCATAGCGTTTTTTGTAAAGATGTTTTTGAAGATAGACCTATAAATCTCGGTCATCTTCATTGATGTGCCAGCTCTGGCTGTCATTGCGAGGAGCAAAGCGACGAAACAATCCCACGGAAAACGAGATTGCCACGCCTGCGTGCCGTAACGCGTGTTTGGCAGACAAGTTCTTTGGCAGGCAAGCACTTCGGCGTGCAGGCACGCCCTTCGGGCTCGCAATGACATGGCGAGATATTAAATGCGTTTGTATTAGATACCGCTTTAACTTAGAGCGCTAGGCTTGTCCCAACGGTTTTCCGTATTCTAAACTCCCAGTAATCCTGTTATCACATTAACAATATTTCTCGTTTTTCAGTTTAAAATGAAGTATATATAGTTTGTAAATTGCTTGCTCTACCCAACTCTCAACCCCGAGTGCCCTGTGAAGGGTCTCTTCAACCCGAACCGCCAATGAGCGGGTATCTTTGACATCAGGCCTGTATGAGACCTTGAATTTGAGATAGAGAAAACAAATAATTTTGAAAAACATAAAAAGATGGTATATTGAATGGTGAGCCAACGATTCACAGGGCATCATCAGGAAGAAACTCTCCTATAATGGAAATATCAAGAAAGACCAAAATAAATCTTTGCATTGGTTTTGCTATGACAGCGACCATCGCTGTATTCATGCTGATCAAGCTGTCCCCAATGGAAACCCTTGAGGAGAAATTGTATGATTACCGCTTCAAAATCCGAGGTCCGATAAGACCTTCAGAGAAAGTTGTTATTGCTGCGATCGATGAGAAAAGCATCGAAAGCCTCGGAAGGTGGCCCTGGGACAGGGATAAAATAGCCCGTCTGGTAAAAGAATTGGCAGACGCGGGGGCCGAAATTATCGTCTTTGACATTATTTGTTGTGAAGAAGAGAGGAATGACCCTAAGCTTGCTCAAGCCATCCGACAAGCCGGAAATGTCATATTGCCTGTCGTATTTGAATTTGATCGAAGATCAAATATTCCCGATAGCGAATTCTTAGTAAAGTCAGCATTCACGTCTATTACCCACCCTGAAAAGTTCAATCAATATAGCCCAATCATGACAAAGAGACCACTTATCCCTGTACCTAAACTCATTGGAGAGTGCATGGTATTGGGGCATATCAATATGTTTCCTGATAAGGATGGGACTTTGCGATGGGAGGCTATGGCGATCGAATATAATGGTTGTCTTTATCCTTCCGTCGACCTTCAGGCAGCGACCACCTACCTTGGAGTTCCGCCAGGAAAGGTTGTCTTGAATGCCACAGAGGGGATCCAGCTTGGGGAGAAAGGGTACATTCCAACGGATCGACACGGTATGAGCCTCATTTACTATTATGGGCCTACGAGGACATTCAAACATTTTTCCATCTCTGATATCTTGGGGGGCACGATAAAGCCCGGGCAATTCCAAGGGAAGATTGTCCTCATCGGTGCGACGGCCGTGGGGATCTACGACCTGAGGGTGACCCCCTTTTCCGCCGCCATGCCAGGAATAGAAAAACATGCAAATGTCATCTCCTCCATTCTGGAAAACAGATTTCTGAGGAGGGCAACCTTTTCCTCAAATCTTGTCATCCTTTTAGCCTCCGGATTCCTCTTCTCTCTTCTGGTGGTAAGACTTAAGGCAATGAACGCTTCTATTATGACCGGAGTATTCCTTCTGCTGATCTTGGGCTCAGGCTACTATCTGTTTTCCCATCAGGGGCTCTGGATAAATATTGTCTATCCATCGAATAACCTTCTCCTCATTTTTCTCGGTGTCACAGCCTATAACTATGCCGTAGAGGAGAGATATGCAAAAAGAATCAGGACTATGTTTTCGAGCTATGTCACAGAAAGGGTCGTCAATGAACTCATCAAGAATCCTGGGATGGCTAAATTGGGTGGAGAAAGGAGGGAGGTGACCATCCTTTTTTCAGACGTAAGAGGGTTTACTTCTTTCTCAGAAAAACACACCCCCGAAGAGGTGGTGTCCATCCTGAACGAATATCTCGGGGCGATGACCGATATCATCTTCAGATGGGAAGGGACCTTGGATAAATTCATTGGAGATGCCATTTTGGCCTTTTGGGGTGCTCCAATGAGGCAGGAAAACCATGCAGAACTGGCCGTGAAGTGCGCACTGAATATGGTCAATCGACTTGGAGATCTTCAGAAGAAATGGAAATCCGAAGGCAAACCAATCCTCGACGCAGGAATAGGAATAAATACCGGTGAGGTACTTGTTGGAAACATCGGCGCGGAAGGGAAAAAGATGGACTATACCGTTATTGGGGACCATGTCAATCTTGGGTCAAGGGTAGAATCCCTGACCAGGAAATACAATGCGCATATCTTGATTACAGAATTCGCAATGAATAAGGTTAGTAAGTATATAAAGAATGGAAGTGGAAGTATTGGCCACATCTCCATCAAAGGAATAGAAAGGGTCATCGTGAAGGGCAAAGAAAAAACCGTAGAGATTTATGAAGTCAGTTCCCTTGAACCGGGTTCTGAGTCGATGATTTTGAAATGTGAAAAAGAAGAAGAGGTCATTTTTACGGAAAAATGATACATCAAGCCGCTGTTGTGCACTCGAATGATGACAGAGATGGTCAACTCAGTTGAGGAAAGCGTCATTCCACGATATTCCCCAAGATCGATAGTTGTAGAATTGGCAGGTTGCTGATAAAGTGCCTATTATTACGTTGTTGTCATTCCTGCCCCTGCTTCCACAGGGGTAAACTTGTCCCCGCGAAAGCGGGGAGCAGAAATCCAGGGTTTCCTGCCTTCGAAGGAACGGCGTCTGGGCTCCCGCTTTCGCGGGAGTGACACGCTTAGAGAATTTTTTAGCAGCTTGTTAGATGAAGTCCGCAATCACTTATTATACGGATTCGGTAAAATCACAAAAGAGAAAGCCTGGCCTCCATATTTTGAGACGCCAGGCTTTTAAATCTGCTCCCCGCAAGAAGGGGATTCATAAAAATCAGGAAAACGACAAAAAGTTAAGTCCCAAACTCAATAACGCTTTAAAGATAAACCTTATATTCCAAAATTTATTTCGACCGTATGATCTCCCATAAGATTCGGAAACTTGATGGTATTAACTGGACCAATCGAAATCCCGTCTATTCTAACATCTGTCACCACAGAAACCTCATCTAACCTTACCTTCAATATCACCACCGTTCCCTCATCGAATGCCTTCACACACACCACACCACAATCGATACCTCCAGGTGTACTCTCCACTACTCCAGCTCCCGCGCCGGACTTGTTAACACTAATCGCATAAACCTTTATAAAGGTTGCCTCGATCGTATGATCAGAAATCACATTTGTAAAGGTATACGAGGCCACCGCACCCACTGAACTCCCGTCCACCTTCACATCTGCAATTCTATAACCTGCACCCGGTATGATGCTGATGGTCTGGTTTGTCCCCTGGGCCACCACAGTCGTCCCGGGTGTAATCCCTCCACCCGTGCCCGCTGTAACCCCAATCGTATAGGTCTTTATAAAGGTTGCTTCGATCGTATGGTTAGAGGTCACATTCGTAAAGTTGTAAGAGGTCACCGAACCCACTGAACTCCCATCTACTCTCACATCCTGAACTGTGTAACCTGGGTTGGGTGTGATGGTGAATGTCTGGCCTGATCCACAATTGACTGTGACTGCACCGGAGGGAGAAATAGTTCCATTTGCCCCTGCCGTGGCAGTAATCGTATAGGGGTTAATGGCGAAGGTTGCTGAGATGGTATGGTTAGCAGTGACATTGGTGAATGTATAGCTCGTAACCGGACCTATAGAACTCCCATCTACCAACACATCTGCCACGTGGTAACATGGATTCGGTGTGATCGTGAATGACTGGTTTGCTCCATGGTTCACCGCCACAGCCCCAGTAGGAGAGATGCTCCCGTTTGCGCCCGCAGAACCCGTGATAGTATAAGTATTAATCGCAAAGGTCGCAGAGATCGTATGGTTGGTGGTCACATTCGTAAAGGTATAGGAGGTCACCGCACCCACTGAATGCCCATCCACCAATACATCTGCAACATGATGGCCTGGATTCGGTGTGATGGTGAATATCTGATTCGCCCCATGGTTCACCCCCACAGAACCTGAAGGAGAGGTGCTCCCATTGGCCCCTGCAGAAGCCGTGATGGTATAAGTATTGATCACGAAGGTCACAGAGATCGTATGCTTAGAAGTCACATTCGTAAAGGTATATGAAGTCACCGCACCCACTGAAATCCCATCCACCAACACATCTGCAACGTGGTAGCCTGCATTGGGTGTGATCGTAAAGGTCTGATTCGACCCATAATTCACCCCCACAGCCCCTGAAGGAGAGATGCTCCCATTAGCCCCTGCCGAAGCCTCGATAGTGTAAGTATTGATCGCAAAGGTCGCAGAGATCGTATGGTCAGCGGTCACATTTGTAAAGATATAGGAAGTCACCGCACCGACAGAGCTCCCATCCACCAACACATCTGCAACGTGGTAGCCTGCATTGGGTGTGATCGTAAAGGTCTGGTTTGCCCCATAATTTACGCCTACAGCCCCCGAAGGAGAGATGCTCCCACCGGCCCCCGCAGAAGCCGTAATGGTATAGGTATTGATCGCAAAGGTCGCAGAGATCGTATGGTTAGAGGTCACATTCGTAAAGGTATATGAAGTCACCACCCCCACAGAGCCTCCATCAACTAATATATCTTGAACTGTGTAACCTGGGTTGGGCGTGATGGTGAATGTCTGGGCTGATCCACAATTGACCGTGACCACACCGGAAGGAGAGATACTTCCGTTTGCCCCCGCTGTGGCAGTAATAGTAGAAGGGTTGTTAATAGCGAAGGTTGCTGAGATGGTATGGTTGGCAGTTACATTGGTGAATGTATAGTTCGTAACCGGACCTACAGAACTCCCATCTACCAAAACATCTGTAATGTGGTAACATGAATTCGGTGTGATGGTGAATGTCTGGTCCGACCCGCAATTGACTATAACCGCACCCGAGGGAGAGATACTTCCATTTGCCCCCGCTGTGGCAGTAATCGTATAGGGGTTAATGGCGAAGGTTGCTGAGATGGTATGGTTGGCAGTGACATTGGTGAATGTATAGCTCGTAACCGGACCTACAGAACTCTTATCTACCAAAACATCTCCAATGTGGTAACATGAATTCGGTGTGATGGTGAATGTCTGGTTCGCCCCATAGTTCACTCCCACAGCCCCCGAAGGGGAGATACTCCCATTAGCCCCCGCAGAAACCATGATAGTGTGCACCGGAGTCTCATAAGCCCCAATGTCGTAGCCACCTCCTTGGGGTCGAGGATTGCCGTTATAGTCTCCTGTTATTAAAGGATCCCCAGAACCGAGGGGGATGGCATCGATGCAAGGTGAAGGGATTGGGGTGGTTTGGAGTGTGAAATCGCTGTAATTATACAAAGGATCTTCATAGATATCTCTACAATCGGGGAGATCACAAGAAATGCCTGAATAATTTTGTACGTTGTTCCACAGATCATTATAATCCACCGTAACAGTTCCACTGTCTACTTCGATCCCTACATCAAATCCAGAAATGATATTGTACATTACTTGAGCGGCTATTCCAGGGCATTCACATTGAGCAAAGTATATGCCCCAATTTCCACCGATCCCTCCCCCATCAATCGTATTGTGGAAAATATTAATCGTCCCCCCTTGTGCATAAATTCCTTTTACTTGATTATTGTAGATGATGTTATTCTGGATCGTACCCCCATTATAGGTTACTATTGCAAATTCGTTTTCATATATACTATTCCTATTAATATCTGCGGTAGGATCATAATTTTCGATACCGGCACCGGTATTGTAAGAAATGAAGTTATTCGATATAGAAGTATTTACTGCAGATGATAAAATTTGAATTCCAGTGCCAACATTATCATGAATATTACAAGCTGAAAGTATGGCATTCATGCCTTCAATAATGATAGCCCCTGAATCAAAACCTGTAATTTGAAGATTATTGATGAGTACTTGATTTGCTCCACTTGCTATATTAAATGCAGTCCCCCAAGAGCCTTCAACGAGGATTGGTCCTGAATCAAAAGCTGGAGGAGGAGCAACTCCTCCCTGAATGACTGGTGTACCCACTCCAATAATGTCCAAATGGGATTGGTCGATAATGATGCTGTTAGAATTTCCCTCATTTGATACACTGTAAGTTCCTGATTCTACGTACAACACATATCTATTATCTGAGCTACCCGGTGTTCCCGAATTAATCACTGAAATCGCATAATGAAGTGTTTTCCACGGTTGTGATTGCCCATCATTGGAATCGTCCCCATTTACGATATCCACGTAGTAATGGCCAGCAAGAACTATCCCTGCCCCAGTGATCGTGAAGGTATAGGGGTTTTCATCCGAATCGTTATTGGCAATGGAGACGGTGGCGCTTCGCAATCCGAGCCCACCAGGAGTAAATGTAATCACAAACGTGGTTGATCCGCTTGCTGCAACTAGGGTAGAAGGGTCGGTTGTCACTATGAAGTCCGCTGCATTCGCTCCACCAGTCTGTACTTTTGGTGTCCCTGTCAGATTGAGATTTGCCGTTCCAAGGTTCTCAATCGTGAACGTAACCGGAGTATTCGCTCCCAGTACCACACTCCCAAAATCATAACTGCCTCCAACAAGAATGCTCGTCCCACCCTGTTTGAGGTTGATCTCAGGCGCTACCCCTGTGCCATTAATTGTAAAGGTATAAGGGTTCTCATCCGAATCGTTATTGGCAATGGAGACGTTGGCGCTTCGCAATCCGAGCCCACCTGGAGTAAATGTAATCACAAACGTGGTTGATCCGCTTGCTGCGACTGGGGTAGAAGGCTGACTTGTCACCACAAAGTCGGCCGCATTCACCCCATCAATCTGTACTTTTGGTGCCCCTGTCAGGTCGAGATCTGCCGTTCCAAGGTTCTCAATCGTGAACGTAACCGGAGTATTAGCCCCCAGTACCACACTCCCAAAATCATAACTGCCTCCAACAAGAATGTGCGTCACACCCTGCTTGAGGTTGATTTCAGGCGCTACTCCTGTGCCATGGATTGTAAAGGTATAAGGGTTTTCATCCGAATCGGTGTTGGCAATGGAAACGTCAGCACTACGCAATCCGAGCCCACCGGGAGTAAACGCGATCACAAACGCGGTCCATCCGCTCGCTCCAACTGGGGTAGATGGATCGCTTGTCACCACAAAGTCGGCCGCATTCAGCCCACCAATCTGTACTTTTGTTGCCCCCGTCAGATTAAGATCTGCCGTCCCAAGGTTCTCAATCGTAAGAGGAACCGGATTATTCGCCCCCATAACCACACTTCCAAAATCATAACTGCCTCCAACAGGAATGTCCGTCACACCCTGCTTGATGTTGATCTCAGGCGCTACCGTTGTGAAACTCCAGACCTGTGACCAATCACTACTTCCTCCATTACAGGCTTGTACCCGCCAGTAATAGAGCATAGACGGATTCAATATATTTGGCGGCACGTCGAAGGACGTAGCTGGGGCAATGACACCAGCTTGGATTAGAGTCGGATTAAATCCTTGATTCGTCGATACTTGCACCTGATATGTGGTTGCTCCAACCGAGGTATTCCAACTCAAAGTGGGATTGAGCGGAACTCCCGTGGCCCCATTCGATGGTGAGGAAAGGGTCGGGAAAGGAGGTGGGGCTGTAACGATTGTGATTTTTCCGAAATTCATCAATCCCGGAAAATTCGTTTCTCCATAATCACTCGGATAAGTGTTTATTATATAGAGAACAAAGTAAAAACCTACCGTGTCTCCGAAATTGAGAGCGAAATCGTGGCCAGTATCGCCACTGTTAAGTGGGTGCAACATCTCATATACAGTGTAAGTTCCATTATTTTGAAAAGCCCCTGCTCCGTCACTTGTACCGCTAACCCCTGTATCTGTGTCACTGATTCCACAACAAGCTACCTCGGGGCATGGGCATAATGCAGGGAATTCCGAGTTATTGGTCAGGAAATTATCAATGAAACCTGTATCTGGATCAAATGCAATCTGATCGTCTCCATTCTCAAGCATTCCATCGTTGTTATTATCAAATTCAAACCAGAGTCTATTTTGGGGGTCAACGACATTTCGCTGAAATTTCAGTGCAAGATAGAGATTTGCTGCATCGTTCATGACGTATAAGGTGGCAGGCGTTGTACCACCCCCAGGAGTGTTGACATAAAGATCGATCTTGCCCGCATTATCCCACTCTCCCGGACTCATGACTCCGTCAATTGTTGCAGTCCCAACCCCCTGTAGAGTAAAAACCTTAAATGTCTCAAAAGCCCCCATGTCTTTGCGAACTCCAATGGGTCTTCGGTTCCCGTTGTAGTCTTCTGTCACAGGGTCTCCAGAACCTAAGGGTATCGCATCAATACAAGGCGAATCAGATTGCAGACTGAAGTCACCGATCCCAGGATCTTTATAACGGGGATCTTGGATGATGTCATTGGGCCCTTTAGCGGCATTTCCAGCATAGTTCATACTCGTGGTACCGCACGGCAGGTTAAATGGATCTGGGTTACACAGATCGTTATAATCTATTGTCGCGGTACTAAGGCTTCCTTGAAAGATACCAAAACCATAATTTGTAATGATGTTATACCTTATATCAGGGTTGGCTGTGTCAGTATCAAAATATATCCCAGAACTCGCACTACCGGTACCCACTATTGTATTGTGATAGATTGAAGGGTTTCCATCAGCATGAATGCCTATCGCTTGATTATGAATAAAAAGATTGTTAACGATAGTGCCACCCATCCCATCAAGAAAATTGGACATATATATTCCCTTAAAGTTGCCACTAAAGTAATTTTTCTCGATTTTTGGCCGAGAAGCACCCCATATTAAAATCCCCTCTTCGCTATTATTAGCAATCCAGTTGTTATCGATGGTAACATTATCGGAAGGGGATACATTGACCTCAATACCTACAAAATTATTTGTCAGGGAATTGGATTTAACAGTAGCACTTGCTGCAACTAAAATACCTGTATCGCTATTATTTGAGATATTACAATTTTGAATAACGGCATTGCTACCATAAATGATTATTGCATAAGCCCCGCTGTTAAAGCCGGAAATATCAAGATTATCGATTGTGACATTATTGGCTCCGTTTGCTATTTCAAATGCAGTAACCCAGGAACTGCCTCCCTGAATGGTTGGTCTGGTCTCTCCTTCTCCTATGATGGTCAGATTGGATTGGGTGATAGTGATGTTGTTTGAACAGTCCTCACAAATAGAATCAGCACAGCAATTATAGTTTCCAGATGCCACGTGGAGGGTATAAGCTCCAGGCTCGCCTCCATTAATCTGGTCAATTGCATAGTGGAGGGTCCTCCAGGCTCCTACTCCACCAGAGGTTCCATGGTCAAGATCATCCGTACCGTTATTAATATCCACATAGTAATCGCCGGCAATATGTGTGCCAACATAATTCTGAGAAGGCATCATAGAAATGAGGCTGGTATACTCCATAAATGGCGGAGCAAACCTATACCCGAACTTCGCCGGAGTAACGGTGCCTGACCAAAGAAGCTCTACTGTACATGTATAAAAACCATTGACATCTGTGGTGGGGGTTGGGGTGCAAGGCAAACCATTCATCACCACCCCTCCAATGCCATTCTCATGTGAATCAAAAACATTGCCCGAGATTGTGGGGTTAGGAATAACCGCGGCATACAGACCATAAGGGATAAAAAGTATGGCTAAGAAACCTGCGATGAGGAATTTAAGGATCGACTGTGAGAGATAAAATGTTTTCATTGCAAAACCTCCAATTGTCCACCCTCACCCCAACCCTCTCCCGTCAAGGGAGAGGGAAAAGGAGGAGTGATTTATTTCGACACCACTCCGTTTGCTGCCCCCGATAAGGTGCCTTTATTCCCATTCCCCGGTGTTATTGTCCCTGAACCTGCACCTGAGAAGGATAAATTCTGAACATTCGGCCCGCCATTTCTTATGCTCCCGGTCCCATTCTGGATGACAGCTTCCCACTTGTTCGTCGATGTATTCCATTGGCTAAACTGGAAGTCCGCACTCAGCCCGTGGCCGTCGCTCAGGGAGATGGCATTACTCGAACTTGTTATATTACCGCTATTGATGTATTGACCAAAACTGTAAGAGCCGCTGACAGAGCCGGTATTCTTATCTGTTTCCCATATAAAAGGGCGTTGCCCCGTCGAGGGAGCGAGGAATACGACATCCTTCATCAAAACAGAGACGTAATCAAAATTCTGTGATCCTGCAACCAATGCTCCTGAGAGGTTTGTCCTGCCTACCTCAACCACTGGAACGACTACCCCACCCTCTGTGACAGGAATATTTAGAGGAAGATTCGTCATTGTCTCTGGGGTTCCTGTAAGGACGGCAAACGCAATGAGGCTTTGATTGGCTGCTTGGGACTGAAATATATCATTCAATGCCTGAACAATCTGGCCACCGTTGAGTTGTGTTGTCACCAGATCAAATACGGTTTTTGCATCTGCTCCTGTTGCGAGTGTTGGCAGCTGTGGCAGATTACTCCCTAAAACTGTAGTCATGTACCCTGCAGGAAGAACCGTCACCACTCCTGGCGTATCACGGGTATAGACATATGCCATTCCGTCACTCGTCAGAAAGACGCTGATATTATTAAAATAGAATGCATAAATGTCCGTGCCCCTCACCCCTGCCACTGCATTCGGTGTATGAATTTCAAAACGATTTGCCTCCGGCGAGACGGAGATACGTTTGACGACACTCTTTTCCACAATCGCCTCTACCTTACCCCTCGCCAATCTAACTACCCCCTTGCTCTTCCCCTCCTCCATGAAATATTCACTGATATCAACTCGGCTGCGTTGGTCAATTCGTAAAATATTCCCATCTCTAAACGTTACCTCTGCCCTCGAATCGCTTTTTGTCCTGATGATATCTTTCACGAAGACAGGACCGCTCATCTCTGCAGGTATGGCGGGTGGGTTGCCCTCCCTCAGAATATCGACTCGGCCTTGCACAAAGCTAAACTTGCCAACCGCTTCTGTTGATTCTGCCAGCGGAATATGGAAGGCAAAAAAACAGAGTGTTAAGAGAGAAAAACCCAAAAGGATTGCAGTTTTTTTACGTCCACCTGTTTTTAACATGCTATTCCTCCTTGACTAAGTAGCGCAAAGTGCAAACCGCTCAGCGTTAAAAAGTATATTCGACTCCCGCTGTGTAGACATTACGTTTGTAAGCGTAAATATCAATATTGGAATCGGTCGTTGTATGAGAATAGGAGAGATTGAGATTTAACCCCTTGAGGATCTCCCATATCACTCCGGTTGACCCTGAATAGGTTCTGTCCCTCCTCTTTACATGAAATGCAGAGTGAACATGCGTGTAATCTTGCAACAATATGTCGCCTGAGATCGTAAAATTTACCTTGTCGGTTACCGGCACAAGAAGACTCGGGATGAATCGATTTCCGACGTTATCCCAGTTTTTCCCCTGCGTTACGTCCCTTGAAAATTCATACCTTAGAGAGAACACTCCCCTCCCCCTTAAAAATGGATGAACGTATCCAGCTGAAAGAAGGTAGATATTACCATCCCGATTTTCATCTTCAGTCAGCGGAGGTTGGAGCATATCCCTCCTTGCATACCCCATGGATAATTGGCCGATATGATCTGGGGTAATGGCGATGTTCAAGGTCGGTTTCACTGTGGCGACGCTCTGGTATTCCCGCTCATGTAACCAGGTGTAGTTGTAGGATAAAGGAAGGGTGACAGCCCCATTCTGAAAATTGTAGCCGGGCATTAGGGTGATCGTTGGAGAAATGAGGTTATATGTTTTTATAGAAAAGTAAGTATTGGCATAAAAATTAAACTGACCACTAAAAAACCATGGACCTCTTAAAAGAGGGCTATAATCTATCTTAAATGTTGTGATTACGCTGCTATCGTTTTCCCCCGTAATCAAAACACCTGGAATGGCTGAGGAAGGCTTCAAGACCACATTGTCACTATACTGATACGCAACACCTGCCGTAAACCTCCAGGCACGATACGTCTCCAGAGTTTTAACGAAGGCCTTTTCATATTCCCGTGCAAAAGAGGCGACCTCTGATGCGGGGTCCATAGAGATCACCGTCTTTAGACTCTCCTTTGCCTCGGCAAATCTTTTCTCCTTCGCGTGGGCCATCGCAATTTGGAAATCGGACGGCTGTGCAAGACCGGGGTCCACCTCCTTTGCCTTATTGAAGGCATCTATAGCCCCTTTGGTTTTACCTTGTTTTAAAAGAATGAGCCCCTTTAAAAATGCGATATTGGCAGGCTTTATACCTTCTTTTTCAGCCCTTTCCACCCAATCCATCGCCTCTTTGAGTTGATCCATCGCATAAAGCACCTCAATCAATTCAGTGTAAGCATCCTTGACAGAAGGGGTAAGATGAATCGCATCCCGGAATTGCACCACGGTCTCTTTATAATTCCCCACCTGTTTGTACGTCAGACCTAAATAATAGGCTGCTTCAGGAGACCTGGGTTCCTGCTCTCGCGCCTTTACTAAAAATTCAAGAGCCTCTTCGTAGTTCTCCGCTTTATATTCTGCTATCCCTCTCTCAAGAAAGTTCTCAGAAGCGCAGGGGTTCGCTGCTAATCCACAAAAAATCAACAATATAAAAATTAAGCAAAACATCACCTTACCATTACGCATAAGAGTCCCCCCTTAGGAAGAATCATCAGTTCAACAAAAATAAAGCCTGGTTTCGATATTTCGAATGCCAGGCTTTTTGAATCTCTTCCCACCCTTTCCCCCTCCCTTAAGAAGGTGGATCACCATGGATTAAAGAAAACCCAACCACCTCTGTAGAATTTCTGCGCTTCCGTCACTGAAACATCCGTTATACAAAAAGAATATTTTGGGCGGCTTAGGATGTTATCTGCTTGCTCGTTTTCATTACTTTCTATACACATAGATGGGATTTGTCAAGAACTTTTTTGGCAAGGGTTAAATGGTGTAAATATCTGTAAAATCATGAAAACCGGATTAGGGGTTAATTATACCTCGATGGTTTCCCCATCTCTCAATAACCGGAGATTTTTGATCCCAAGCTTTTTGAGTTCGGTTTTGACGGTCATTAAAAATTGAGGTTTTAGGTGTGTGATATAGATTCTTTCAGGAGGATATTTCATTTTTAGGAGTTCTTTTTTTATTAACAGAGGCGTTAAATGTCCTGTCTTTATTGCGAATTCTTCCATTCGGTTTGGAAAGGAAACCTCTATGATCAATAATTGAAGCTTCTTATCTCCAACTTTTTTCCATGTGTCATCGGATGGCCCTGTATCGCCTGTATAAAAGAATCGTCTCTTTCTTTTATCTTCAACAAGATATCCCACTGCGGGAACAGTATGATTGACCTTATAGGGAGTGACGGTGTAGTCGTTGACCTTCATTGACTGGCCTGCTTTCAACTCACGAAGGCTCAAAATGCCATGATGACTATCCGGAATCACAGTGAAATCAGGCCAAACAGACCCATTAAGGAGATGCCTTTTGATAATCTTAATCACATGAGGGATGCCGATAATATTAACCCTGCGCCTCATGTTTAAAAAGGCGATGTTCTCCGCAAGGTACGGAATTCCCGTTATATGATCGAGGTGGGCATGGGTAATGAAGATATGTTCTACCTTCAACTGATTTTTCTCATCAAGAATGTTGGTCAGGCTCCCCGCATCAAATAAGATTCGATCGTCTAACAGAAAGCTGGAAGGATTGTGTCCGGGGAACTCTGCACCGGAACAACCGAGAACCTTGATTTTCATATCAAACTCTCAATCTAAAGAGAGCTCTGGAAAACTACTACATGCTCTCTTGATTACACAGATTTAGAGACTTCTGGACTTTTTCAGAAACCTCCTGAATTATACTTGCCACAGCTCTTTCACACTTATTTGATATGAGCCGTTTTTTCGTCGAAATCCTTCCAAAACTTCGCCTCTGACTTCTGCCAATATTCCCCCCAACGGGCATTGAAAAAACCTCCTAATTTTTCCAAGAGGCGCTTCCACCCGGGCAAATATTCATACCTCAGTAAATCTTCCAGGAAGGGAACGACTTCCCCAAGTTTTTCTTTGGGGAGATAGGCCCGGGCTCCCATTTCCATTGAACGTTTCAGGGATTCAGGGGACAGGGCATGGGCTGTGAGCATCGCAACCGGGAAGTTGCGATTCACTGCCAGGTCCAGTAGGTCAAAGCCTCGAACACCCATGATGTCGAGAATAACAACATCATAGGTCCAAGAGGCCATCCTCTCAACCGCTTCTTCATAGTGAGTGGCTTTATCGACCTTTGAGTTTGGAGAGGCACTCAGAATCTCTTCTTCCAGGACAGCCAAAACATCCGGTTCGTCGTCCACAGCCAGAATCCTCTTGCCGTTAAGAATAGACTCTGTCATCGTGTATCCTCCTTTTGCCAGTCGGATTTAAGGGCGTTCAACTCACTCACATTCTTATGCGAGCCATTTTTTCTTCGAACTCTTTCCAGAACTTGGATTCGGACTTTTGCCAATGTTCCCCCCAGCGGGCATCGAAATATCCTTCCAATTTGTTCATGAGGTGTGCCCACCCAGACATAAATTCAGTTTCTTCAAGAACGCCCTCCAGAAGAGGAACAATCTCCCCAAGCTTATCCTTAGGAAGGTAAGCCCGGGCCTTCATTTCGATGGCCCGTTTCAACGCCTCTGGATTTAGAGCATGGGCCGTGAGCATTGCAGCTGGAAACTTGCGACTCTCAGCCAAAGCCAAAAGATCGAAGCCACGAACCCCCATAATATCCAGGATGACCAGATCGTAATTCTGGGAATTTAACATTTTGACCGCTGTCTCGTAGGAGGTTGACTTTTCGAATTGACAGTTTGAGCAGGCCTCCAGAATCTCCTCTTCCAGAACTTCCAAGACATCCGGTTCGTCGTCTACGGCTAAAATCCTCTTCCCGGCCAGAATGGATTCTTTCATATTGTATCCTCCTTTTGCCCTTCCTACTCTGTCATTCACTTCTTGATGAAAGCAATTTTCTCATCGAATTCCTTCCAGAATCTTTCATCGGTCTTCTTCCAGTTTTCTCCCCACCTAACATTAAAAAATCCAAGAAGATTCTCAAATAGGCGCCCCCATCCAGGTAAATTCTCATACCTCAGGACATCTTCCAAGAAAGGAACAACTTCTCCGAGTTTTTCTTTGGGGAGGTAGGCCCGGGCGCCCATTTCAATGGATTGCCTCAATGTTTCCGGATTTAGGGCATGGGCTGTTAGCATCACAACCGGAAAGGGCAAGGGCCGGTCCACAGCTAACTTCAATAGGTCGAAGCCACGAACACCCATGATATCTAAGATGACCAGATCATAAGTAAAGGATACCAAAAATTCACTCGCTTTTTGATAGTTAGTGGCCTTGTCAAAATAACAGTTTGGGGCGACCTCTAAAATTTCTTCCTCCAGAACTGCCAAAACATCTGGTTCGTCGTCTACGGCTAAAATCCTCTTCCCGTCCAGAATGGATTCTTTCATGCTGTGCCTTCCTCCTCTTCCCCATTGGTGGTACAAATGGCAAAGCGCATAGCAATTGGACTTAGCTCCGCAATTCCTTACCCCCACATTCCATCATTCTATAAAGGTTCATTTAGCCGAATTTCGAAATCTCCGCTTCGGTTATTCCCACTTGTGCCATTCCCTCCACTCCAATCCAGTCTTCTTTTCCCAGTCAGATTCAAATTTGGAGTCAAAGAAATCTTTTAATTTCTCCAAGAGACGCTTCCAGCCGGATAAATACTCATATTTCAATACATCTTCCAAAAAGGGGACAACCTCTCCCAGCTTCTCTTTGGGAAGGTAAGCCCGGGCCTTCATTTCGAAAGACCGTTTCAATGCTTCCGCAGTGAGGGCATGAGCTGTGAGCATCGCTACACGAAAATTGCGTTTTACGGCCAACTCCAATAAATCAAAACCCCGGACCCCCATGATATCCAGAATGACCACATCGTAAGACTTGGATTCTATCAATTTGGCTGCCGACTCGTAAGTGGTCGCCTTTTCGAACTGGCAGTTTGGGCAGGCTCCCAAGATTTCTTCTTCGAGAACTGACAACACATCTGGTTCGTCGTCCACCGCAAGAATTTTCTTCCCGTTTAGAATCGAATCTTTCATCGTCTATTCTCCTTTAACTATTGAAGCGGAGGGATCCGTACTGTAAAACGTGTCCCGATCCCTTCCCGGCTCTTTAGGATGATCTCACCTCTCATTGCTTCGACCAAGGTTTTCACACCTGTAAGGCCCAGTCCAAGCCCTGGCACATCGTCACGTTTCTTATCTTTGAGGCGAACGAAACGGTCAAAAATAACCTCCTGTCCCGCCAGAGGGATCCCCCTCCCATCATCTTCGACGGAAATGAGAAGATCCAAATCCCCGCCGATCGATACAGCCATACGTTCACGGCGGTACTTTAGGGCGTTGCTCACAAGATTCCGAAGGATCTGTTGGACCTTCTTCTGATCATGGCAGAAAGGCGAATTACAATATTCCCCGGTCATTTCAACAAAAATTCCGTGGAGCTTAAGACACTGTTGGATCTCTTCCTCATTCTTAGCGTGGGAGAGCTTTTCTGCAACGTTGGGGGCACCAATCTCAAGCACATCCAGAAGCGATTCTTTCAGGACCTTTTCGACGGAAAAATATTCTTTCTGAAACAACCCTTCCTCAGAACGGAAGATCTCTATCATCTCCTGAAGGAGGGTTTGCGCTTTGTGGATATTCCTCAAGATGCGCTCTACGATTCGTTTTTGTTGATCTGTGAGAGGACCATACCGATCTACTTTATGCAGGAGGTTGGTCGTGCTGGTTGAAATAATAGACAAAGGTCCTGTCAGGTCATGGATGAGGAGATCGAAGAAACGCCCTTTCTCATCCATTCCCCTCACATCGGCAGGTTTCTCTTTCTCCATAATGTTCCCCTCAAGGTTCAATATTTTTAAAGTTTTTTCTCCCCTGCCACTGAAAAAGATACGAAAAAGGTGCTACCCCCGGAGGTGAAACAATCCTCAAGTTTTCGACAATGAAGGCACTTCGAGATCCTGCCAGGACAAAGATCTCGATCCGATGGAAGATAGATACATCGCCGACTTTCCACCGAGAGATCAAAGCCAAACCGCTGCCCATAGACTTTCATCCGAAGAAGGTCAAGCCCCTTCCCCCCTGCATTAAAGTCATAAGGCTTCTTAGAAGTATACAGGTCTGTCTCCTGAGTATGAAAAAGACCATCGAAGAGATACCTCTGATTCTCTTCGGTAATTCCAATGCCAAAATCCTGAACTTTGAGAAGAGGCGTCCCATCTTTCCTTTCTAAAAGAATCCGGATGACCCCTTCATCCGGAGTGTTCTCAATGGCATTCTTCAAGAGTCCCTCCAAAATACCTTCAAGGATTCTGATATCCATAATCACAGAAAGGTCTCTCGCCCCCTCCAGTTGGAGATGGATGTCTCGATGGGCAGCTTGCTGCCTCACTTTTTCCAAGGTTCGCTCTGCGAAAGAGAACAAGAGGACGGGTTTAAAGGATCCAGAAGGATATCGATCAAGTTCGTCAAAGGGAAAACTTCCTTCTAATTCTTGATAGGATCGAATAATTTTATCCGTCTCTTGATGGATATCAAGAAGGCGATTGAGATGTTTCTCCAGAGTTTTGAAGAATTCCTCCCCCACAATGGGAGGAGAAGAGGTTTGTACCTGAAGCTTGCGCCTCAAAATCCAGATGTTTCCTTTGATCACGGCCAAAGGTGTCCGAAGTTCATGGGAGAGGTGGTCGAGGGCCTTGCTCTTCACTCTATTCAGTCGTTCGAGCTCCTTCCGTGACTGTGTCAGGGCATCGATGCGAGCCTTCTGGAGTTGGGCCATCTCGATAAAAACCGAGGCATGATTTCCGAAGGTCTCAAGAAAGGTCTCGTCTTCTTCCGTGAAAATCCCATCCTTTTTATTGAGGAGTTGGATGATTCCTGATCTCAGTCCGGCCCGATTGTAGAGGGGCACACAAAGCAAGCTTTGGGTCCGGTATCCAGTATGTGCATCCACCTCCTTGTTGAACCGGGGGTCTCTGTAAGCATCTTCCAAATTAACAATTTCGCCAGTCTGCAAGCAATATCCAGCCACCCCGACCCCAGATGGGATTCGAATCACCTGTTCTCCCATCCCAAGGGCCACTGTGGACCAAAGCTCATCGGTCTTTGAATCATGAATAAAGAAGCTACACCGGTCTGCTCCCATCACCTCGCAGGCTTTCTGGGCAATCTGTAAAAGCATTTCATTCAGTTGAAGGTCCAGGCCGACCAGATGGCCAAGTTCGAGCAAAGAAAGGAGTTTGCGAACCTTTTCGTTAAGGGCTTGCTCGCGGGCCCTATCTTTTTCCCTGCGAATAGTTTTCCTTCGATCGCCTCTCCGCCGGTTTTCGCAAGTGATTTTATCTTCGGAGGATATCTCTATAACCATAGTTTTTTTAATTACGTATAGGAGAAACGCATGGGTCTGTCAAGTAAAAAAATGTTGGGGATTCTCATGAAAATTGCCAATGGTCAACGGGCTCTTACGCCTATTATTAGGAATGTTTTTTTCTGCTAACCTTTCCAAGACTCCATGTGCTTAAAACTATTAACACTGATTTACTTATTTTTACACTATTTTACACTATTTCACACTTTTCCAAACGAATTTTTTTCCTTTAAAATGTTATCCCAAAAAATAATTGATTATTAAGGCTAATAGGAGTATATTGCCATTATATTTTCTGACTTTGGAACGGATTCGGATTGTCCATTTGGTAAACTCGAAACATTTTACAAGAGACAATTCTAAGTGAAGTTACCCGTCAATATCTCCAAGATTACACCACCTTATTTACCAGAGATTTTACCTCGACCACGCCTCCTCGATCTTCTCGAAAAAAACAAGGATAAAAAATTAATCCTCATCCTGGGACAAGCCGCTCAAGGGAAAACGACTCTGGCCGCCTCCTATGTGAAAACCTCTAAAATACCTACTGCTTGGCTAAACTTGGATCAATCCGATTCCGACCCCATCAACCTTCTTCAACTCATCGTCCATTCCCTCCAGTATGTCTTGAAAGATACCGACCTCTCCCCCTTCCTCTATGAATACAATGGGATGATGAGTTCGAAGCGAAGGGTCCTTCTTTTTCGAGATTGCGCTGATTTTATTTCCAAAAATGTTCCAAATACCCTTCAACTCGTTTTCGATGGGTTAAACCGACTCTTTCAGGATGCCCTTCCTTTTCGATGCCTACAGGTGCTGATGGAAAACCTGCCTCCGAATGTTCATTTAATGATGTTATCCAGAGGAACACCTCCTTTATCTTTGGAATTTCAACACCTCAAAATCAGGCAAGAAGCTCTGGTTCTGTCGAATGATGACCTCGCCTTTACGGAACATGAAGTCAACGATTTTTTTCAAAAGATAAAAAATATATCCTTGAACGATGAACAATTAAGAAAAATTTATACCGCCACAGAGGGATGGATCGGTGGGTTGATCTTGCTTTCTGAATCTCTTCTTCGGCTTTCGGCCATCTCAAGAGAAAAGTATATTGCCGAAGAAATCCCTGCCTTTTTTAATAAAGAGATTTTTCAATATTTTGGCAAAGAGATTTTATCGTCCCAGCCCAAAGAGGTCCGGCAATTTCTTCTCAAATCATCCATGATGGATATTGTTGAACCCAGTTTTGTGAAGGAGTTATTTAAAATAGAAAATGCAGAGAAAATCCTTCGTGACCATGCAAGAAAAAATCTTTTTGTACAGCCCTTTTATGATGCGAAGAAGGGTTGGCAATTTCGATATCACCATATGTTCAGGAATTTCCTAAAAGGCAAATATCTCGCAGAGACGACCGCCGAAGAACGGGATTCAATAAAGCTCAAAGCAGGCAACCTTTGTCAACAGAGGGGCGAATTAGAAAATGCGATCAAGTATTTTCTGGAGGCAAAAGCTTATTCCCAGGCCATCTCCTTGATTGAACAATTGGGGAGCGACCTTTTGCGAAAGGGAAGAATAAGTGATTTGGCCTCCTGGATCTATGCCCTTCCAGAAGAGTTCCTGCAAAAAAATCCCTGGCTTCTTTTATATCTAACGATGTCGAAACCGTTAATAGCAGGAAAGGAGAATGTGATCTCCTTTCAGAAGGCCTATCAATTGTTTAAAGAAGGCGGGGAGACCAGGGGTGAACTAATCTCCCTTGCACAATTGATGTCTACCATTATCCAGACAGGAACGCACCTCTTTCCCATCCATCAGCTGATCGAGAAGGCCGAGGTCTTATTAGGATCCGGAGAGGGAGATGCCTATCCGTATGAAAGGGCAACCCTGTGGTATTGCATCGGTCAGGCCTATCTTTTAGCGGAAGGCGATATCCGAAAAGGAATCCAAGCTTGTGAGAATGCCTATTTGATTTCTAAACAAATCCATGACAACTCCCTTCAAGCCCACGCCTTGGTCTCATCCGCTGTAGGCTTTATCTGTGTTGGAGAATTCTCTCTCGCAGGGGAGGCTTGTAAAAAATTAGAAGCCCTTGCCGAAAAAATCGACTACCATAAAGAACTTAAAGCGATCAACGTGATGGTCAATTGCATTCTGGCAAATTCTCAGGGCGATTTTGAAAAAGCGCATAGTCTTTCTAAAACGCTTCAGATGGGAATCGAGAAATATGGTTTTATTTCCATGGCTCCATGGCTCTATGAAATCACAGGATATTTAAGACTCGTACGGGGAGATCTGATCGATGCAGAACAAATCGGAAATCGCTATGTCAGTACGACGCGATCTATTAAAAACGCTTTCCTGAAAGGGTTAGCCTTAAGGTTGTTAGGATTGATTTATCTCTATCAAAAAGATTTTAAAAAAGCAAGGGAGGTCGTTGATCAATCTATTGAAGCCTTATCCAAAGAAGCGCCATCCAGATACCATCTTAACCGGGTCAAGATCATTTCAGGCCTGATCTGCCATGAGATGAAAGAAGTTGAAAAGGGAGAGAAGGAACTCAACGAGGCTCTGGAATACTTTTCATTCATCCAAAGTTACAATTCCTTAGTGGAGACTCATTTGGGTCTTGCCTTCTTGAAGTGGGATCAAAACAAAAGAGAGGAAGCTTCGCTTCATCTCCAGACGGGTTTTAAGATCGCAGCTGAGAAGAGATATGAGCATCTCTATTTCTTTGGTACGATTTACCTCATGAAGGCATGTCTCTTGGCGTTAGAATTAAAAATAGACGAACGAACCGATTATATTGGTCACCTTTTTATGACCCATTTTTCTTCTGCCACAGAAGAGGAGCTCAAAAAACTATCCAATCATTCCGATCCGGAAATCAGGGAGAGAACGTGGAAGGTTAGAAGAAGGATACACCGTTCAAACGTTCCCCGCCTTCGAATTCAGACGTTAGGGGCGGTTCAGGTATTCCGTGGGGATTCTCCCATGGAGGAGAGCGAGTGGGATCGAATTCAGCCAAAACAGCTCCTGAAGGCCATCGTTTCTTACGGAGGGCAGAGGATTCCAAAAGAGATTCTAATGGATGAACTCTGGCCAGAGGAAAACCCTCGGGCAGCGGAAAAGAACTTTAAAACAGCTCTCCAGCGCTTGCGAAAATCTCTCGAACCGTTCATCCATAAAGAGTTTGGCTCCTCTTATATTCACCTTTACGACAATCAGATCCTTCTGGACACAGAGCTATGCCAGGTCGATATCAACCAATTCTTGTCTCTCCTTAAGATGGCAGAAGAGAAGGAGAAAAGAGGAGACATCAAGGCTGCCCTTTCCCACTACACGGAAGCCATGGAGCTTTACAAAGGAGAGTTCCTTCCAGAAGAACTCTATGCCCCCTGGGTAGATAAGAAAAGGGAGGAGTTAAGGGAGAAATATATCAAATTATTGAACAAGATGGCAAACCTCCATGAGAGGCAAGGCGCCGTAAAGAAGACAATTGATTGCTATAAGAGGGCCATACAAACAGACCCTATTTTAGAAGAATCCTATCAGAAACTGATGAGTTTCTATTCGGGTAAAGGCATGTACAATGATGCCTTGAGGATCTACGAAGAATGCAAGAAGGCCCTCAAGAAGGGTCTTAAGAGCAAGCCGGATTTGACCACCGAAGCGATTCACAAAAAAGTCTTGGAAAAAGTCGGTTCTTCTCGATCTCCCCGCCGAAAGGCCCGAGCAGAAAGAAACGCAGATAGATAGAATATTAGGAGGTAAGGTATGAAAATGAGCTATTTCAATATACGTCTTGGCCTGATTCTGATTGACAATCGAAGAGGGGTATGAGATAAGGAGTTTGATCCACTGGGCGGCGCCACGCTCCGCTTTTGAAGGCGGGGTGAGCGAGCGCCGCTAAGGGGCAACCCTGAGCAAGGACTGGTCTTCAGGCCTTGGAGTCGAAGGGTTGATTTGTGAGGAAAGACATGGATACACAACAGAAGAAAATCTATCAATCCATGACTCCTGAGCAGAAGCTTAAGATAGCCCTAAGGCTTTACTATTCGGCCAGACAATTGAAGGCAGCCGCCCTTCATCATGACCATCCGAAATGGACCGAAAAGCAGATTCGAGAAAAAGTCAGAGAAATTTTCCTCTATGCAAGAACCTAATCTTTTTCGAATATTTATCTCGCGCCTGAATAAGATAGATGTCCGTTATATGGTCACCGGAGCGGTTGCTGTCATTGTATATGGAGAGCCACGTTTGACACAGGATATCGACCTTGTAATCGAATTGAAAGCAAACAATATTGAAAAATTTAAAAAGAGTTTTCCGCCTGAAGAGTTTTACTGTCCACCTGAAGAAAGCCTTAGGGTGGAGATGAATCGCCCCTTAAGGGGGCATTTCAATATTATCCATCTTGGAACAGGATTCAAGGCAGATTGTTATATGATGGGAGAGGATCAACTTCATCACTGGGGGATGTCGAACCGTAGAAAATTAAAGTTTGAAGGGGAATCCATCTGGTTGGCTCCAGCGGAGTATGTCATTTTGAGGAAACTCGAATATTACCGTGAAGGTAAATCAGAAAAACATTTGAGAGATATTGCGAGCATTCTCACGATCTCTCATGATCGAATAAGCTTCGATCAACTTCTTGAAAAAATTGGAAAATATGGCTTGGAGCAGGAGTGGAAGAAAGCTCAGAAGATTTCTCAGGAATAATAAATACTTCGGTTCATAAGACAGATTTAGCTTCCCAATATCTCTTTGTGTGTTCCAACGCCAGAGTTGAGGGGACTTCAGTCGCCCCAAAAAGTTAGGCAAAAGCCTCCCCTACCCTATCGTTATTATATAAAAACACCCTAACGCTGTCATTCCCGAGGAATTGGGAATCCGGGAAGAAATACACATAGTCTTTACACCATTTGACCGCATTTTACACTTAAAAAATCAAGGCCGCTTAATGATTTTTAAAAAAATTTAAAACTTCTTTGGCCAATTTTTAACCATCGAGAATTCCCTTTACATGTCAATGGATTAGAATCTAACCGACATTTTTTGCCGTTGATTTTGGTTACCTTTTGGTTACCCACTTGTGATATAGATGAATCCAATTCTTATCACATACTTAATAACCGATAACTGATAACCGATCACCGAATTACTGGGGGGCGAAATGGAGGTGGGGTTTCTACAAGCCTGGCATCAAGAAAGTCAATGCCAGCCTTTTCTTTTATTCGCCAAATTCGGTGTCATTCGCATCATTAGTTTATTCGATAAATTCGATGTCATTCGGATTATTCGTTAAGTATCAGGGGATTTGATGAATAGCTACTTAGTTCGTATTTACCGCAAAGCGGAGAACAATCCGGGTTTGCTGGTTGGGGTTGTTGAAGAGCCTGGTGCGAACGGCAAAAAGGCATTCCACAACCTTTATGAGCTTTGGGACATCCTGAATCCATTAAAAAGGGCACCGACACAACACAAAAGAAGTAAGAACTCAAAACGTAACCAAAATGTGAAGCATAGTTAAAATTCGTTTTATGCGGTAAGGATTTAAAATATTTTATTCGCTATGCGCTTTGCGCTATGCTCTTCGCGTGATTTAAGGAAGGGAGGATTCCAAAATGGGTAACATAAAGAGTAGATTCGAAGGTCGTAAAAGAAATCTTACCAGAACCTTAGAGGTCATTCTCATTACCCTAGTTTTGATTACGTTTTCAGGCACCCTGAATGCACAGCCAGGCTATTATGTACAAATATCAAACGATGAATTTCATCTTGCATCCGGTTCAGATTACATCGCTGACTGGTCAATTAATGATACTGGAGTAATGGCATATGCTAAGGCTTGGAATAATTCCACGGTTACTCAATATACGGCAGGCAGCTACTTTTTCATAAGGCCAAATAATGGCGATTACGTTACTCAAAGGACTGTTATTGTAAATTTTCAAATTAGCCACTCCTGGAGCGATACGGGGGGAAATACGGGAGGGTGTTCCTCGCTCCATTACTGGGCAATACCAGGTGACCCTAGTACTTATACAAGTGTATTTGACGTGTGTAAGAATAGTGACAGCTTTTTTTTGGAATTAAAGACTAATTTCAGATATCGGATTGAAACTAATGCTCAGGCTAGTTCCACTGGAGGAACAGTAGAATATAGATCGCAAATTATAATTAATCTACCTTCTGGATCACAAGCTGCAGCAGGGACCCAAATATCTGCAGCCGTCCTGGCTGACGGGTCGTTATGGGAGTGGGGAATAACCACGGGACCCTCACCCCTACAGATAGGAAAGGATTTAGACTGGGTTTGGGTTTCAGCAGGCTATAGCCACTTTGTCGCACTGAAAACAGATGGATCCCTATGGACGTGGGGTCTTAACAATATGGGCCAATTGGGGCTCGGAGACATGGCTAATAGAATAGTCCCCACAAAGGTTGGTACTGACACAGACTGGACCTATATTTCGGCAGGATCGTGGGCCACTTATGCTATTAAGAGTGATGGGACTTTGTGGGCTTGGGGAGGAAATGGTGTTGGCCAATTGGGGCTCGGAGACCTTGATATTAGATTAGTCCCCACAAAGGTTGGCTCTGACACAGACTGGTTTGGCGTTTCAGGAGGAGGTTTTTACGCTCTCGCCTGGAAAACGGATGGGCATTTATGGGCGTGGGGAAGTAATGATTCAGGGCAGTTAGGGTATTTAACAACTCCTTCTCATAGTTACAGTTCTGTCCCTGGTACCGTATGTGATCCGCTCGAAGGGTGTCCTTACACTTTCTACGTAACTTCCAGTGCAGCCGGAGGCATGCACAGCTTAGCTTTGGCTGACGGATATGTGGTGGGATGGGGATATAATTATTACGGGCAGGTTGGATGTCCTGGTTGTTTGGGCGGTGTAGATCTGCCCAGTGTAGTAACCTGGGGCCCAGTTTACCCCTTATTGGACGTAATTGCTGCAGGGGGTGAGCACAGCATGGCTTTTTCAAATGATGGCTTTTTTTATGTGTGGGGCCGAAACAATTATGGACAATTAGGGATTGGAAATCTTGATGATCAAGATTCTCCTATCGCAGGTTTTGGTTTTGGTGACTACCTGATTAACATTTCGGCAGGATGGTACCATACTATCGGGGTATTATGGAGTGGTGATGTTTACGCATGGGGGGCCAATTATTGGGGGCAAATTGGAAACGGCACAAATGACACTCAAACTTTACCCGTTAAGATATTCTTTAACAATACCCTCAGTATTACAAGATCAGGCACTGGCAGTGGTACTGTTACTATCTTGCCACCAGGTATCAGTTGCGGTTCTGATTGCACGGAGGATTATGCCCACAATACGTCGGTAACTCTTAGTGGCGCGCCAGCCACAGGGTCTTTCTTTACGGGTTGGTCTGGTGGTGGGTGCTTAGGGACTGGGCAATGCACAGTCACGATGACTGCCGATACAACGGTAACTGCCACGTTTTTACTGTGCACTTATTCCATTTCACCTCCCAGTGCTTCTTATGCCGCTGGAGGAGGTGCATCATCTGTCAGTGTCACAGCACCTACTGGCTGCAGTTGGACTGCAATAAGTAATGATGGGTGGATCACCATCACCGGAGGTAGCCCTGGCCCTGGGAGCGGTTCTGTCACTTACTCGGTTGTGGCGAATTCCGGGGCTGCCAGGACAGGTACGATGACCATCGCTGGTCAAACCTTTACAGTTAATCAGGAGGCAGCGACTTATACCTTGAATGTGAGCAGCAACCCTGGAATTGGAGGAACTGTTTCTCCCCCGTCTGGGCCATATGCTCCAGAGACTCCTGTGCAACTCCAAGCCTACCCTGGGGCTGGCTATTTCTTCTATCGATGGTCAGGTGATCTCACAGGGTCTACCAATCCAGCCACCATCACGATGGACGGCAATAAAACCATCACAGCTAATTTCCTTCTCTCGTCAGGCGATGATGATGGTGATGGCTACAGTAATGCGACAGAAGTTGCCCTCGGAACAAATCCCAAAGATAACTCGTCTCATCCAACTTCAACTGTTCCAGCCTTAGAACTCAATGCCCTCATCGACCTCTACAACAGCACCAATGGTGCTGGTTGGACCAATAGAACTGACTGGCTAAGTTCGACAGTAAGCGAATGCACTTGGTATGGGGTTACATGCACCGATAACCATGTCACAAACCTTAACCTTACTTCAAATAACCTTGTGGGAACGATTCCATCGTCGATCAGCGGCCTGGCGTATCTCCAGTATCTAAACCTGGGTGTCAATCATTTAACGGGGAGCATCCCGGCTGAGATTAGAACTCTGATGAGCCTATTGCTCATCGACCTGCAAAACAACCAACTTGAAAACATACCAGTCTCGCTTGGAAACTTGACCAACCTCCTGTATCTAGATTTATCGAGTAACTATCTTACCGGAAACATCCCAGCCTTCCTCGGAAACCTAACGAAGCTCCAGCATCTAGCTCTTTCCAACAACCATCTAACGGGGGATATTCCGCCCTGGCTTGGAAGCCTGACGAGCCTGCAGTTGCTATATCTGGCCTTCAACCAGCTAACAGGAACCATTCCACCCGAGCTTGGAAGCCTGACGAACCTCCGGTATCTAGCCTTGTCCGGTTGCCAGCTGAAGGGGCCAATCCCTGCTCCTCTTACAAACCTCACCTTATTAAGTAGTAGTGATCTTCGCTGGAACGCTTTATACACGACGGATAACACGTTGCGTGCATTCCTTAACCAGAAACAGGCTGGGGGCGACTGGGAAAGCACCCAGACCATTGCCCCAACAAACCTGACTGCTACAGCACTTTCACCCACCTCAGCTCAGTTGACTTGGAGTCCAATTGTCTACACGGGTGATACAGGCGGCTATGAGGTTGAATACAGTACTGCTTTAGCGGGGCCATACACCCTGTACACGACCACAGAGACAAAGAGCTATGCGACAGCTACCGTATATGGCTTGACCGCGGGGACCGAGTATTTCTTCAGAGTCCGAACGAAGACAAATCCTCACGCTAACAATCCAAATAATACTGTTTACAGTGAATACACAAGTGAGGAGGCGGAAAAACCGCTTCTAACAGTAATTAAATCAGGTAATGGGACGGTCCGGAGCCAGGTTGCAGGGATAGATTGTGGATCAGACTGCAGTGAAACCTACGATCCAGGCACTATCGCGACACTTAAGGCCGCACCGGCCGCAGGTTCTTATTTTGCGGGGTTCTCAGGCGGATGCAACAGCCAAGCCCTAACCTGTAAAGTGACCATGGATGCAGCCAAGAACGTAACCGCTACATTCACAACGACTCCACCACCAGTTACTACATGGGCAAAAAGTTACGGTGGCTCGGGCTATGACTATGCCCATTCCATCCAGCAGACTTCGGATGGCGGATATATTGTGGCGGGATATACTGAGTCTTTCGGTGCAGGGAACGAAGATCTCTGGGTACTGAAGCTTAACGCCGATAGCACTGTGGCATGGCAAAAAACTTACGGCGGCTCGGACCTTGACAGGGCCACTTCCATCCAGCAGACCTCAGATGGCGGATACATTGTGGCAGGGTGGACCGATTCTTTCGGTGCAGGGATCCAAGATCTCTGGGTACTGAAGCTTAACGCCGATGGCACTGTGGCATGGCAAAAAACTTACGGCGGCTCGGGCTATGGCGATGCCACTTCCATCCAGCAGACTTCGGATGGCGGATATATTGTGGCAGGGGTGACTTTCGGTACAGGGAACGAAGATCTCTGGGTACTGAAGCTCAACGCCGATGGCACTGTGGCATGGCAAAAAACTTACGGCGGCTCGGACCTTGACAGGGCCACTTCCATCCAGCAGACTTCGGATGGCGGATACATTGTGGCAGGGTGGACCGATTCTTTCGATGCAGGGAACGAAGATCTCTGGGTATTGAAGCTTAACGCCGATGGCACTGTGGCATGGCAAAAAACTTACGGCGGCTCGGACCTTGACAGGGCCACTTCCATCCAGCAGACTTCGGATGGCGGATATATTGTGGCAGGGGGTACCGCTTCTTTCGGTGCAGGGAACGAAGATCTCTGGGTATTGAAGCTTAACGCCGATGGCACTGTGGCATGGCAAAAAACTTACGGCGGCTCGGGCTATGACGGTGCCCTTTCCATCCAGCAGACTTCGGATGGCGGATATATTGTGGCAGGATTTACCGCTCTTGGGGCAGGGGACTACGATATCTGGGTACTGAAGCTCGATTCGAACGGAAATATCGACGGCTGTCCAGCGGGACTGAAAGGGACATCTTCAGCCGTCGTGGGAGACTCGAATGCAACGATAACCATCCCTACTCCAACCGTTGGAAATACGTCCGCAACAACAACCAACACTAATGCTAGCGTTGGAACAACCAGCGTAACCCCAGGGGAAGTTTGCACAGGCATACCTCCGACTTATTCGTTGACTGTGAGCATCACGCCTGGGAATGGAGGAACTGTCGACCTCGTCCCTGCGGGTGGCATTTATCCTCAAGGAACCTCGGTAACATTGACCCCCAATCCTGCGTCTGGCTATTTCTTCTATCAATGGTCAGGTGGCGGATGCTCGGGGACAGGCAGTTGTATTGTCACGATGGATGCGAATAAAACCGTCACCGCCAATTTCCTTCTTACCTCAGGCGATTCAGATGGTGATGGTTACAGTGATACAAGAGAGATTGCCCTCGGAAGCAATCCCTATGACCCCTTAGATCACCCAACTACATATCTCCCAGACGCCGAGCGCAATGCGCTCATCGACCTATACAATAGTACAAACGGGAACGGCTGGACCCGTAAAGATAACTGGCTTAGTCCAACCATCAGCGAATGCAGCTGGTATGGGGTAACATGCTTCGGCAATCTCCAAATTCAAATAAACCTGGTTAACAATAACCTTGTCGGGACAATCCCTGCCTCTATTGGTAACTTGACGAGCCTCGTGACCTTACAACTGTCCAGAAACCAGTTGACAGGGACCATCCCAGACTCGATTGGTAACCTGATGAACCTCCAGGGTCTGGATCTTTCCAAAAACCAGTTAACAGGGACTATCCCAGGCTCTATCGGTAATCTGACGAGCTTGCTGTGGTTAGACCTTGAGAACAACCAGTTAAACGGGATCATTCCAGCTTCACTTGGCAACCTGAAGAATCTCGATGAGCTATTGTTGTACGAAAACCAGTTAACGGGGAGCATTCCAGCTTCACTTGGCAACCTGACGAGCCTCACGCAGCTGGCGCTGCACGGCAACCAGTTAACGGGGAACATTCCGACCCAACTTGGCAACCTGACGAGCCTCCAGTCTTTAGATCTGTCCAACAACCAGTTAACCGGAAGCATCCCTCAGGAATTGGGCGCTCTGATTAACCTCCAGGAACTCTGGCTAATGTGGAATCAACTTACGGGAAACATTCCTCCGCAGCTTGGCAACCTGGGCAACCTCCAGTACCTCATGCTAAACCAGAACCAGCTTACCGGGAGCATACCGGTTGAGATAGGAAACCTGCCTAACCTGGATTCGCTGTATCTTGATCACAACAAGCTTAGCGGAACTATTCCAACGCAACTGGGCAAGTTGCCGGGCCTTAGTCAGCTGGTACTGTCAGTTAACCAGCTCACGGGAAGTATACCGGTGCAGCTGGGCAACCTGCATAACCTCACGCGCCTCCTTCTGGCCAGTAACCTCCTTACTGGAACCATACCGTCAGGGCTAGGCAATTTGCATCAACTTTATGAACTCTATTTGAACGACAACCAGCTTACCGGAACTATTCCGCCTCAGCTTGGAAGTCTCACGAACCTTCAATCTCTGGGTTTGAGTGCTAACCAACTCACGGGGAGCATCCCACCAGAACTCGGAAGCCTGGCAGCCCTCCAGAGGTTATGGCTGAACGGCAACCAACTCACCGGGACCATTCCGTCTCAGATTGGTAATCTGGCGAACCTGATTAATGGTCAAAGTTCTTTCCAGTATAATGCTTTATACACTACGGATGGCACTTTGCGTACGTTCCTTAACAGCAAACAATCCGGGGGCGATTGGGAAAGCACTCAAACTATTGCTCCAACCAACCTGACTGCTACGGGGGTATCGAGCACTTCAGTGCAGTTGACGTGGACTCCCATTGCTTACACTGGAGATACCGGTGGCTATGAGGTTTATTACAGTACGACTTCAGGAGGCCCTTACACCCTCTACACGACCACGGGGACAAAGAGCGACGCGACAGCTACCGTGATTGGCTTGAATTCGGGGACCCAATATTTTTTCACAGTTCGAACGGTGACAAATCCCAACGTCAACAACCAGAACACTGTCTATAGTGAATATACCGGTGAGGGGACAGGGACTACTACGGGAAATACCCTCACCGTCTCGAAAACAGGCACAGGTGCTGGAACGGTCCGAAGCCAGGTTGCAGGGATAGATTGTGGCTCTGATTGTAGTGAGAGCTACAACGCTGGTACCATTGTGACCCTAACCGCTGCACCGGATGCAGGTTCTTATTTTGCAGGCTGGTCCGATGGAACGAATACGAGTCAAGCTTTGACCTGGAAAGTAACCATGGATGCAGCTAAGACCGTCACTGCTACATTTACTACAACTCCACCACCAATTATTACATGGGCAAAGACCTATGGCGGGACGGGCGAAGACATAAACTCGGCCATCCACCAGACCTCCGATGGGGGCTATATTGCCGCTGGCATCACTGGATCTTTTGGGGCAGGCGACGACGATTTTTGGGTGCTCAAGCTCAATAGTGACGGCAGTATTGGATGGCAAAAAACTTATGGCGGAATAGGTGCTGAGATCGTTATGTCGATTCAGGCCACCTCTGATGGTGGCTATATCGTCACTGGCTATACCAATTCTTCCGGAACAGGCGACTATGATTATTGGGTACTAAAGCTCACTACCGACGGCAGTGTGGCATGGCAGAAAACCTATGGCGGGTCAGCCTTTGATTCTTCTTCTTCGATCCAGCAGACCTCTGATGGAGGTTATATTGTCGCCGGCGGCACTGATACATTTGGAGCTGGCGGGGGTGATTTCTTGGTCCTTAAACTTGATAGTGACGGCAGTATTTCATGGCAAAAAACTTATGGCGGCCCGGGCGAGGACTATCCCCTTTCCGTGCAGCAGACCTCTGATGGAGGCTATATCGTCGGTGGAAGAACCAATTCTTTCGGAGCAGGGGGCTATGATTTGTTGGTCCTTAAACTCACTAGTGACGGCAGTATTTCATGGCAGAAAACCTATGGCGGCTCAGCCGATGAATCCGGGACGTCGATTCAGCCAACCTCTGATGGAGGCTATATCGTCGGTGGAAGAACCAATTCTTTCGGAGCAGGGGGCTATGATTTGTTGGTCCTTAAACTCACTAGTGACGGCAGTATTTCATGGCAGAAAACCTATGGCGGCTTAGCCGATGAATTCTGGACGTCGATTCAACCCACCTCCGATGGAGGTTATGTCCTCTCTGGCTTTACTAATTCTTTCGGAGCAGGGGGCTATGATTTGTTGGTCCTTAAACTCACTAGTGACGGCAGTATTTCATGGCAGAAAACCTATGGCGGCTCAAGTGATGAGTTCCAGTATGCGACGTCGATTCAGCCCACCTCCGATGGAGGTTATGTCCTCTCTGGCCTTACTAATTCTTTCGGAGCAGGGAACTTCGATTTAATGATTCTGAAACTCAATTCACAAGGAGATATTGAAGGCTGTATCGGAGGACTGATAGGGACATCTTCAGCCGTTGAAGGAACTCCTACCATAACGGAAACGTCTCCTACTCCGACTATTGGGATATCCTCCGCAATAGTAACCACTACCGAGGTTACCCCTGCACCAACAACCGTAACTCCAGGGGAAGTTTGCACAGGGATACCTCCGTGCTCCTATTCAATTGACCCCACCAGTGCTTCCTATCCTGCTGGAGGAGGTGGGGGATCTGTCAGCGTCACAACAACTCCTGGGTGCGGTTGGAGTGCCACAAGCGCCTTAGCCTTTGTACACATCACTGGAGGGGCGAGCGGTTCCGGGAATGGAACGGTCACTTACTTAGTCGACCCGAACCCCGGTACCGCCAGAACCGGCGGATTGCCCATCGCGGGTCAGACGTTTACTGTTAACCAGCAAACGGCTACCTCTCTACAGCCGCCAATAGGACTACAGTACATAGCGCCGCCTACGATTCCGCAGACCACATTCCAATGGAATCCGGTTATCGGGGCCACAGGATACAAACTTTACTATGGAACGTCCTCCGGAGTTTACACGACCGCAATCGTGGTTGGGAATTTCACTTTAACTTCGATTTCGGATCTTTCCCTCGGCGTGACTTATTATTTCGCAGTCACTGCGCTCGACGGAGTCGGGAATGAGACAAACTATTCCGCCCAAATCAGTTTTACCATCACAGACAGCGACGGTGATGGGTTAACTGACGCTGAAGAGTTAGCCCTTGGGACCAATCCCAACAATCCGGATACGGATGGAGACGGTGTTGCAGATGGAGAAGACAATTGTCCGCTGGTTTCCAATCCCAACGTGGCCCAGTGGACAGACATTAAAGGTGAAATACACTCCAACTCTCAACCTGACTTCGACCTCGATGGCATAGGCGATGCCTGTGACAATTGCCCAACCGTTTACAATCCCCATCAAGAGGATGCTGATGGGGATGGAGTTGGCAACGCTTGTGACAACTGCCAGAGTGTAGCCAATGGTCCTCTTAAGGGTACCTGTGTTAAAGGCCAGACCCCATGCACTTCCAATGCCCAATGTGCCAGTGATGATTTTTGCAGCATGGCTCAGGAAGACACGGACCACGACGGCATTGGCGACGCCTGCCAGGCCTTTGTAATCGGAGGGGGCGATGCGCCAACTTCAAGCACCGGCGTTCCAGATTCCGACGGTGACTTGATAATAGATACTGAGGATAACTGCCCAAGTGTTTATAATCCTAAAGTGGCATGGACGGATATAAATGGTGGTCAACATGCCAACTCACAAAAAGACTCTGACCTCGATGGCATAGGTGATGAGTGTGACCTGTGCCGTTACGATAGAGATAATGACATTGATGGAGATGGTGTATGCGCTTGGACAGGGGCAAGTACACCTTCGGCATTGGGTTTGAATTTGGTAGTAGGTGTCGATATAGATAATTGCCCCTATATCTTCAATCCGAAGGTAGCCCATTGGGTAGACATAGACGGTGGGGACCATTATGACTCACAGCCGGATCGTGATGGTGACGGCATCGGTGATGCCTGCGATACAGACGAAGACGGCGACGGTTTTCCAGACAAGACATGTGCCGAGACGGATTCTGGCGGACACTGCATAAGATATCGCGCCCTCCTTCTTGCCGAGGGCGGTGATAACTGCCCTCAAACACCTAACGGTAATACGTTGGGTACCTGTGCGGCAGCCCAAACTGTGTGTGATAATACTCATCCGTGCCCGGCTGGTGATTCGTGTATTATGAGTCAGGTGGACTCCGATGGTGACGGCATAGGTGATGCCTGCAATCCATTAAGCAACTACGACATCGTCTTCGATTTAGCCTCAACTGGTTATAATACCTGGCTGCCTACCGATGGTGCTACCTTCATACTTAGAGCGAGAGTAAAGACTCCGCAGGGAGTTACCGATAGTTATCCGATTAGATTCTCCATAAATGCGACGGACGTGACGAACCATGCAGGGAGATACACGAATGATTCGAGTACGGACACCTCTGACGACTTTAAGTGCAAAATTGCTGATGGTGCTGAAATAGATTGTCATGATATTAACGCGAGGGAAAGCTTTCCCAGTAACCAAATCACCCTGGTTTCTCATGACTATGGCGCTTGGATAAAAATCCGCGCAACTGCAACAAATGTTTCTGGTGCCCTTGGTGGAACTGTCTATAGAGATTTTACCTTGCCCAGGGATGCAAACGGAAACAAAATTGCAGATGCCTGGGAGTTGGACAAGCTTGGAACACTAAGTTACTTAGCATCTGATGATCCAGACGGCGATGGATTAACGATCTTAGAAGAATATCGAGGCGTCATGTGGGGCAAGCTTATTTTAAATACAAGTGATGTAAACTATGGTCATTGTTCGAGTACAACAAGCAGAATGTGTAGCAACAATGCGGCTTGCCCTGGAAGCGAAACATGTATCCCATACGAATATAAAACCCCGGCCTATGTCCCCGAGCTCAAAACTGATGGGACATTGAAGACGGCCCATATCAGAACCAATCCCCTAAGGAAGGACCTCTTTTTAAAATATAGCGGGTATAACACAACTTATCCGTTCGCGATTGGTTCTGCATTCTTCAATGCGCGAATTGACGTTTGGGCTATCGATAGCGCCAGCGTTTCAAATCTTGGGGACAGAAGAATAGATGTGGTATCGGTGGCTCATGACCCCTCAGGTTATTATCCGTTTTCTGGGTACCACGGTGATATCTACGTTAGAGGAATTAGAGATTGGGCCTGGGATACCAAGGGATATTGCCCTCCTGGAGTGGGTAGTACCTATGGGTCATGCGCGACTTACCAACTGGCCCTTTTTAACTATTTTAATCAGAGACCATATATAAATAAATCATGCGACAGATGTACGAACGGCTTAGACTCCCTCGGTGTTGTTGAGGATCAAAACGATAATGGTGCGAAAAACTTCCCGTCACCTGATATCGATAGAAACAGCAATAAAGCCCTTGACGGGGACGTGGTGTCAACTTCGAAGCAGAACAAATTGGGAAACAATTTATCTACCTTTGACATCAATAACAATACTTGGGTCGAACTCCCTGTCCAAAGTGATCCTTCAAATGTGGATACCCGATACGAGTACACAATGGAGCAGGTGTTAAAACACACTATCACCCATGAACTGGGACATGCAGTGGGAGTATCGGCCTCCCATACTGCTGATTCCGATTGCGTCATGTTTAATGTCTCAAATAACTGGAGCAGGGACGATAGGTTCGGTGATGCTGCGAAGTCCTGGATATATATACATAACCTAAGGAATCCGTAAGGAGGTGTAACGTGAAGATGAAAAAGATCCTGTTTAGCATAGTAGTCGTCCTGATAATCATTGGAGGGATAACCATTTCCGATGGTTTGGCTCAACCTCAGATAAAGGTGAGTCTTGCGCTGCCTGGTAGCGGAGGGTCACAGAATCAACATATTTACCTGATAAACGATCCGATCAGGATGGTTATAACATTAAACAATTATGGTCTGCCCGTAATAACCTCTAAGGGTTTTCGTGATAAGCCTTTTCACCTCTTTCTCATTTTCACGGATCCAGATCGAAGGATCATCACTACCAATGACCGCTCAATCGGGGGGGCAGAAGACCCCCCACCTCCCAAGATGATTCCGCTAAATGATAAGTACACTCAGGTGGAGGCTGTGGAGACAGTGGAAGCCGGATGGACCTTGTCAATCACCATTCCCAATGCACACGCCTTCTATACACTATCGAAAGTGGGATGCTACTCCGTAAAGGCAGTCATTCCGATCAGGACTTACCCCAGTGTCGTTTCTTCTGGTTTTTCGGAGATTGACTCTTCTAATTACTCGGGTGCCCTTGAGTCTAACCCAGTCAGATTTTGCTTGGTACAGCCCGCAGGGGCTACAGGAACAATCAAAGTTACGGCAGAAAAGCACACGGTGGGAACTGGTAATCACCCTGGTTCGACGAAAACAGCTATAGCAGGCCTGCCTCTCAGGGCTTTTGATAGATCAAGCCCCTGCGTCTCTGAAATTGGGGCCTCGCAATATGGATTCTCCTGGCAGAACTATCTTCCGATCTGGTCTTGTCCTTCTGTAACGGTTTCCTGTACTCCTCTTAGCCCTCCTGCGGACAAGTGTACAACAGATGCAAATGGTATCGCCAATTTAATAGTCGCACCAGGAGATTACGTCGTCATAGGACTTTATGATCCAACCGCAAACCAACCTGGAGATGAAGTACTTGTTGGCAGCAAACTGGACGGACTCCAGGCAGGCCAAACCGTGCAAAAATATCTCCAGGTGATCGTCAAGGCAGATGATAAGAAAGTCCCTGCCAAGACTACGAAGATAACAGGCTCTGAACTCCTGGTCATCGAACCCGAATATATCGAATGGGATGGGACCCAGGAGCTCTACCCATTTATCTTCGAAAGCATCGGGGATTGGACTGTAACTACTTCGGTCAGTCCCCCTGAAGGGTTTGTTGCCGACAATAAAAGTTTGACGGCAGAGGTCGATACTCAGATTAGTGCAGTTCAGTTTGTCATAACGGATATGGGAAGCAAATGGGAAGACACAAAGGTTGAACACAAGATAAAACATAAGGGTCAAACAGAGAGCATAAAAAGCGATGTCGGAATAAAGTTATCAAAAGAACTTGCAAAGCAAAAGGGAAAGAGTGTCCTCGGAGACGAAGAGCGCCCAAAGAAGTAGTTATTTTTTGCGAATGGGTTGAGAGCAATGCTGTCTGCGGTATGCCTCGTTTAATGAGGGAGGAGGTGAAGAGGGGAAGGAGTAAAGACAACGAAATTTCAAAATCTATGCAAAAATTAAAAGGAGGAATAAGACAATGAAAAAGATATTATTGGTGAGCATTTTAATAATTCCACTGATGTTAATTACAGGGCAGACAGGCAATGCCGTGGAGCCTCCCAACTGCCAACATGGTTTCACCATAATTGGTCCACCTATTGTGGGAACTTTTGTTGTGGATCTTATGAGTGTAAATCCCCCGGGTAGCCCTTTCCTTTATACCCTATCTGCTGAGTTCAACGGATGTTGCGCTGACTGTTTTAGTCAGTGTAAGGCTTCCTGTAATGTGAAATTCAAATTTACTTTTGGATTGAATTTACTTCCAGAAGAAATCCCGCTGACTTTTGTTCAAAATCAAAATCTTCCAGGGTTTGGTCCTAAGAATTGCAATCCGGCGGTGGGAGGCTTTGAATTAAAGGATCTGGTTATACATGATATTCTGACATTTGAAAAGAAAGATATAGATAGGGACGGAGTGAATGAATTAGTGGCCAACGTTGTCATGTATTATTGGCAATGTAACCCTTAAATTTGATTTATGGTACATTCCCGCCTCTTTGAGAGGCAGAAATGTGTACTTTATTCAGAATCAGTTTGTATAAGAGATTCGACGGAGTAAAGATAAGCCCTTCTCTCCCTGTGGTTAAGGGCTTATCTGTTATCCAAGGTTTTTCTCCACCTCTTATATGCTGGAGGAGGTATTACATCAACCTCCATTTTATCTGATTACGTTGTAAGACCGGTTAAGGATGTGCTATGTTCTTACAGGTCCGTTTCCCGTTTTCTATCTAAAGTGCCGCTGGTATGATACGAATCTTGTTATGCCTTATCTCTGCGCTTCTCCTCACCCTTTCGTTTCCCACCTTTGATCTTGGATTCTTAGCCTGGATTGCGTTGATTCCGCAACTTCTGGCCATAAGAAATATAAGTCTTAAATCTGCTTTCGCTCTCTCCTGGATAAGCGGTACCGCTTTCTTCATGGGTGCCTTGTCCTGGATCAATTCTGTTAAAGGGGTTACCCTGCTCCACTCCTCCATTATGGGGGTTTACCTGGGTTTATATTTTGTGATTTTCGGGGTCTTTTTGAACATGATCCATAAAAGGAGCCGATTTCCATTCGTGGTTACTGCTCCGGCTCTCTGGGTAACCGCGGAATATCTTCGTTCCCAAGCTGGCGCCTTCGGATTCCCCTTTGCGCTCCTTGGACATACCCAGCATCACAACCTTCCACTCATCCAGCTGGCCTCCTTTACAGGCGCCTATGGAGTTTCTTTTGTCGTCGTGATGGCCAATGCAGCCATCGCCGATCTGCTTGTCTATTTATTGTCACCCTCACCCCCTTCCCTCTCCCGTCAAGGGAGAGGGCGTTTCGTTTTCAATCCTTTGCATCGTGGAGGCTTTGTTCTTGCGATCATTTTGGTGTTGTGGATTGTGGGCTGGCAGGTTATCCCCCGAAATCTATCCGGAAAACCGTTTTCTGTCGCGGTGGTCCAGGGCAACATTCCTCCTGACGTAAAATGGAAACGCGAACACCGTGATCAGATTCTTTCAAAATATGAGAACTTGTCAGAAGGAGTCGCAAGGTTAAGACCCCGTCTAATTGTTTGGCCAGAGGCTTCTACTCCAGGTTTTGCCCTCAAGGACCTAAGCCTTTATTCACAGCTATCTCAGATGGTCAGACGTTTTAATACCTATGTGGTTTTGGGGAGTGCTGAATATCCAAAATTTTCTAAGACCAAGGTCAAGTTCGGGAAAACCGGGAACACAGCCCTTCTTTTCTCACCAGAAGGCAAGGTGATTAGCCAATACCTAAAGATACGGCTTCTTCCTTTCGGAGAGTACGTCCCTTATGAGGGAGTTATTCCTTGGCCGAAATTCATCGTTGCCCCATCAACAAACTCCCACATCGCTGGGACAGAGGCAGTCCTCTTCGGGATTGAGGGAGCGAAATTTGGCATCCTCATCTGCTCAGAAATGATGTATCCTGATCTCAGTAGAGCGATGGTGAAGAAAGGTGCAGTGTTTTTGTTGAATCTCAGTAACGAGGGCTGGTTTGGAAAGGGTTCTTTTCCTTACCAATTCCTTTCCCTCTGTATTTTCAGGGCTGTGGAGAACCGGGTGAATGTGGTTCGGTGTACCAATACGGGGATCTCGGGTTTCATTGATCCCTATGGAAGAATCACTGCCAAGGTCACCAACGAAGGCCAGGATATTTTTGTTGAAGGAGCCCTAACCCAGGATATTTTTCTATCTCCTCCTGGCACCTTTTATACACATCATGGTGATATCCTGGCATACGGATGTATTGCCTTTTCCATAGGTCTTGTGGTATGGTCGATGGTGAAAAAGCGTTTCATAGGTGGAGCGAAGTGATGATTGTCTTTGGTATCTCGTCTGTCTCTGTTATAAAAATAGGTTGTCTAATCCCTGCCACTCTGCGCTTGCGCCATGTAGTCTTCTAAGAAGAGATGAGATGAAAGGACCTTCCCATTTTCCTTCAATTATTTTCTATGGCATTACTTGTTTAATGGTAGTGGTCTCCATTGTATGCTTTGTTAATGCTCTATCATGGCTGAATAAGCCTTTCGCAGGATTTCTGGTGTATCCTCCTCCCTTTGTGAATTCCCTGGGTATTCGGGACTGGCCGGGTAAGAAGGCCGGGCTCAAGTACTTGGACCGCATTCTTTCAATTGACGGACAGCCAGTCTTGGAAGGCCAGGACGTCGTTCGAGCAGTTAGAGAAAAGCAACCCGGAACACCAGTACGATATCGAGTGGAGTCGAAGAAGGAAATCCGTGAGGTCACGGTACGCGTCACCCTTTTCGGCATAAGGGATTTCATTCTTGTTTTTCTCATCACTTTCTCCTGCGGGGTTCTCCTTTACGCCCTTGGAGTCATTGCTTACCTTCTGAAACCAAATATCCGCAGCAGCTGGGTTTTTCTGGGCTTGTGCTTCAGCCTTGGCACATACGTGGCTACTGCCTATGAATGTGAATCTACCTATGACTTCATCAGGTTGAATGCTTGTTCCCTTTGCTTTTTCCCTGCTACGTTCCTCCATCTTGGCCTTATATTCCCGGATAGAAAACGGTTCCTGAGTCGCTTACCGGCTCTTGAATATCTCGTCTATGTTCCAGCCATCATACTATCTTTGCTGTTCATGATATATTTCTCTACTTTCAAGGAAATCCTCAGGTCAGGGGCTTTGCCCTGGCTGCCGGGCTACAGGGAACTCGGAGCTATGGGGAGGGTTTTCAGCCTGTTTTCTGCGATCATGTTACTTATACTCCTGGTTCATGCCGTTTACAAAGCTACAACAACAGCAGCGCGCCAGAGGGCCCGTATGATTCTCTTCGGTGTGACCGTTGCTTTTGTGCCGCCAGGATTGGCCATGGGGGCGGTCCATTTTCTGAAGGTCAACATCCCCTGGAACTTTCTGGTCTTTTTCGTCATTTTCTTCCCTGCCTCCATCGCTTATTCCATCGTCCGGCATAATCTGTTCGACGCTGATACGATCATCAAAAGAACGGTTGGATATGTGGTGGTTACTGCAGTAGTGGTCGGAGTCTATGCAATCGTGAGCCTGAGCCTGAATGTCATTGCGGAAAGGTATGCCCTGGCTGAATCTCGCGCGTTTCCTATCCTTTTCACTCTCGGTATCATCCTTGTGTTCAATCCATTGCGCGATCGTATTCAGGCTCTCGTGGATCGTCTCTTCTTCAGAAAAGACTATGACTATGGCACTGTGGTTGACAAAGTGAGCCGAGCTATCGCCTCGTTGCTTGACCTGGAACAGGTGCTTCACCACCTGACCCGGACCTTTGTGGAAGACATGTTCGTCAGTACAACCTCGGTCATGTTGCTCAATACGGCGGCGGCTGAGTACAGGGTGTACCTGGCGGATGGAGAAAGGAAGACCGAGGTTGAAGGCAAGGCCTTCAGGAGTGACGGACCTTTGATCCAAATTATTGAAGAGAAGAAAAGGGAACTCACCAAGTTTGACGTTCTGGAAGACCCGAAATACAAGGCAGTGTCTCAACCCTGTGCTGAGGAATTCGAATCGGTCTGTGCAACCCTGATGGTCCCTTTGGTCTTTCAGGACAGAGTGATTGGGCTGTTGAACCTGGCTGAAAAGAAGTCAGGCAAGGCCTATAACAGGCAGGATATTGATCTGCTGCATGCCGTTGCAAACCAGGGAGCTGTGGCCATTGAAAACGCAAGGCTTTTCCATGAGAATCTGGAAAAGCAGCGAATGGAGGAAGAGCTCAACATAGCGCGGGACCTCCAGATGAGTATGCTGCCGGCCTCTTGCCCCCAAGTCCCGGGGTTCGGCATAGCCGCCACTTCTATCCCGGCAAGAGAGGTTGGGGGCGATTTCTTTGATTTCATCGAGATGGGGGAAGGTAAATTAGGCTTGGTGGTCGGCGATGTAACCGGCAAGAGTGTTTCCGGCGCACTCGTCATGGCTGCTTCGAGAAGCATCTTTCGGATGCTTTCTGAGGAGCAGTTCACCGTGGGCGAAATCATGGGAAGAGCTAACCGCCGCGCCAAGAAAGACATCAAGAGTGGTATGTTTGTTGCGTTACTTTATGCTGTGCTTGAATCAAAAGAGAAAACGCTCAATCTGTGCAGTGCCGGCCAAACCCAACCGATACACTTCTCCCTAAAGACCGGAGAAGCCCGTCTCATGGAGACCGAAGGGGACAAGTTCCCTCTCGGCATCCTGGATGAGGTGGATTATCAGGAAACCCGGATCCGGCTGGAGCCTGGCGATAGGGTCGTCTTCTATACAGATGGCATTGTCGAGGCGATGAACAAAAAGGACGAGATTTTTGGCTTTGAGCGGCTCCTGGAAGTCGTCCAGGAGGCGAGATCGATGAACGCAGAGTCACTTTTGGAAGAGATTCTCGACAAGGTCAACGGGTTTTCAGGTGGCGCCGCTCAGCACGATGACCTCACCGTCATTGTTGTAGCAGTAGAATAACTTCCTTTTGAGCGAGGCACATAGCGGTCTCTGCTTTTCTCGTGATGGGTGCTTTCTTGAGGAAAACCGTGAATTTGAATTCGAGGTGATAAGAGCAGAGCAGGATGAGGACTCATAGGGTTTTCAAATATCTCAGCCATTCTTCCATCCGGACCCCAGGCACGAGCTTGTGGTTAGGCCTTAGGTAAAGGAGGTTCCAGATCAGGAACTCGGGCATTTTCGAGAGCCTGTGCTTCATCATTCTTTTGAAGATCGAGCGCCACGAGTAGAATTGTTTGCGAGTTTGAATAAACCCTTCTTGAAGGTCCGCAGGATGGATCTTCCTCGGCCAGTGGACCACGGTGTACCCATTGTAATATTTGGCTTCATTCGTTATCAGCCTGTTTTCTTTGCTCAGAGTAGCGTAATACTCGGAATGTGGGTAGGGGGCAACAATGTGCGTGTGAAGGAGGGACATTCCCATTCTCTCTGCAATCCTCGGCGTATCTACAAATAAACTTTCTTTGGTATCCTGGTCAAAACCGTACATGAAAGTTCCGATGAAATTGACCCCATGCTTCAGCAGGACTTTCGCCTGTTCTTCATAACGGGATACCACGTTCACCGTATCCTTCTTTTGAGCTCTGAGTGTTTCTTCGGATGCTGATTCCAGGCCTATAAGAATTCCCTTGCATCCGGAGGCTTTCATGAGTTTGACCGTCTCAACATTGTCCGCCACGTTCACACACATTTGAGAGAGCCACCATTTCTTCAGGGGGATCATTTTTCTCAAGAGATCATGAAACCAGTCAAGATCATAAGAGGGGTTGTCATCCCAGAACTGAACGAGTTTGCGATCCACCCACCTCAAATTTGGTCGGGATGTCTGAAACTTGATTTCTTCTATGAGTTCATCCACGGGGCGCTTGAGATATTTTTGTCCATACATATCTCTTATGGCACAATAGGCACACTTGTGTATGCATCCCCTTGTCCCTATGACCGCAGTGGATGAATAGTATTTTCTGGAGTCGAGAAGATCCAATCTGCTAAAGGGAATCCCTTCCAGCGAATCTACAGGCATGGAGTAAAGGGGCTGCAATCTCCCTTCCCTATGGTCCTCAAGAGCTCTTGGTAATGCTTTCTCTCCTTCTCCCAAAACAACACTGTCAGCTAATTCTTTGATTCGCGGATCCAGCTCATATGCCAAAGTCACGTGGGGGCCTCCCAGGAGCACTGTCACTCCGCGGGCTTTCAATTGCTTTGCGATTTCAAATATGTGGTCGGATTGCGGCATCGTGGTCGTCAAGAGTGCTATATCCGGCAGAGGCTCGGATAGCTTCAAAGCCTCTACTGCGAGGTCGCATATCTTGATGTGGTCAGCATAGGGGGTTGCCAATGCGGCGAGGTAGGGCGCTGTGAGGGCTGGAGGATACGATTTAAATCGCAAACCAGGATGCCCCGGTGTCACAATGAGGACATTCATTGATTCTTCTCCTGAGATGGCCGCATACTCTATCCTCTTATAAAAACAAAAAAAGCTTTAGTTGTCAATATGATCCAAATCCCGATTTGGAAAATTGTCATTGCGAGGGAACCGAAGCAATCTCTCCTTTTTCAATGAGATTGGCACGCCTTCGTGCCGGAAGGTCACTTCGGCGTGCAGGCACGCACCTTTTCCCGCTTTTAGCGGGATTTGCAAAGACGGAATGGGAAAGGGGTTCGGGTGATTTGATCGCCGTGGTGATCACAGTGGATGGAAGATAAAATTTTATACTTGAAAAGGACGGTCAATTCATTATAATAGAGGTGATTCGTCCGGGGCCCCCTACGCTACACTGTTATTTATTTCGTTTTTATTTTTAATGATGGGAGAGGAGATCCATTGGTGATACCGAATAACAGGATTGAGCTTCATATCCCAAGCATCATGGGTTTTGAAAAGATCGCGATGGACTGCGCCGCATCCGTAGCAAAAGAAATGGGTTTTACAGAAAATCGAGTCGAGGACCTGAAAACAGCGGTGGCTGAGGCATGTCTGAATGCCATCGAACATGGTAATAAAATGGACACGAACACCAAAGTGGGGATCACTCTGACGGTCGAGGATTCAAAACTTCAAGTGTCGATCAAAGATCAAGGCAAAGGATTAGATAAAGTGGTTTTACCCCATATCGAAAATAAGATCGAGGGCAAGGATCATCCTCGGGGATGGGGAATCTTTCTTATCAAAAGTTTAATGAATGAGGTTTCTTTTGAGGCAAGTCCGGAGGGCGGAAACATCATTAAGATGATCATCTATTTAGAAAAATAAATCGGAAAGGACGGTTTCAGAAACTCAAAGATCCGAAAAGGAGATCCGGGTTTCACCAGAGAATAGGACAGCATGAATAGGGACATCCAAGTATCCATTTCCCAGAAAGACGAAGCCTCGATCCTCTATATCAAAGGAGATGTCACAGCCATCACAGGAGAGACCATCGAAGAGGCTTACCAAAAAGTCAGCAATGCTGGAGCTAAAAAGATCCTCTTCTATTTCGATAAAGACGGCTATATTAATAGTGGGGGGATTGCCATCTTGATTGGCATTGCCTCTGAGAGCAGGAAGAAGGAGCAAAGGATTCGGATGACCGGTCTATCCGGTCACTTCCAAAAAATCTTTAATATGGTCGGGTTAACCAAATACACGGAAATCTTTCCAACCGAAGAGTTAGCCCTCAAAGATTTTTGATTTAAAGATCGAACCTCAAGGAGTTCGGTATCTATCTTGGTCTCATAGATCATCAGGAATGGTAAACATAATCCATGGAAGATGAGGCCTTCAAGAACGTCAAAGATCCTTCCAGAGAAGAAAAAACATCCCAACAAGAGCTTGAAAAGCGAATCTTCCATCTAAAGACCCTCTACGATTTGATCCAGGAGATAGGGTTTTTAAGAGGAGCCCAAGAGATTACGAAAAACCTCTTGTTGATGATGATCGGAAACTTTGGAGCCTCCTGCGGATTGATCTTCCTGTTCGATACGAGTCAAAAAAAAACAGATGCCATTTCCCAGAGAGGTTTGGAAAAGGATTCTCTGGATAGGTTATCCAAAACAATCGAATCAGGCCATTGGACGGGGTGGAACGAAATGACCGAAGTCCAGGTCTTAGATGAAAGCAATAAGCCTCAGGCAAAAGAAAATTTGTTTGACCTCCTCGCCTCCTTGAACCTGAGAATATGGATTCCCTTTAGTATTGATGCAAATTACAGAGGTGGTATCGGATTGGGAGATAAACTATCCGGTGATCCTTATACTCCAGACGACCAGGAATTATTGCTCACCATGGCGCATCAGGGGGTAGTAGCCATCGAGAATGCCAAGCTCCAACAGGCCCGGATCGATTCCCTCGAACAGTCCAAGAAGGAACTCGAGAAATTGAACAAAGCCAAAAGTAGGGCTCTTGACCATCTCTCCCATGAACTCAGAACACCTCTTGCCGTGATTCAAGGCAATATCCGAATCTTAAAACGTAGAACTCAATCTGCGAATCCACCGATTGTAAGGGAGGACTTCTTCGATTCCCTTGAAAAAAACCTGAGTCGTCTCTCTGACATTCAGCAGGAGACCGACAAGATTATCCGATCTTACCAGGAAGTGGAGGGAAAGCCTTCCTTCGAGCCCATCTCCCTGTTTTCTTTTACCGAGCAAATCCTGGAGAAAGTAAAGCAGCAAGCCTCTCATCGGAACCTCCATTATCATTTAGATGGAGAAAAATCTCTGAGTGTGGCCATGGACCCAAGTGTCCTCGGAGATATTCTGGAGGGACTTCTGAAGAACGCCATCGAAAACACTCCTGATGAAGGGATGATCCGAGTTATTATAGAACAAAAAGCCCAATGGCTACAGCTCAAGGTTATGGACTTTGGTATCGGGATCACCGAGGAGAACCAGAGACACCTTTTCGATGGGCTATTCCATACCCTTGAAACCGACCTCTACACTTCGAAAAGGCCTTATGATTTTGGTGCAGGGGGTAAAGGCCTTGAACTACTTCGGATCAAGACCTATCGGCAGAGATTTGGTTTCGATATTTCGGCAGGGAGTCAGCGATGCGTCTATCTTCCCACGGACAGTGATCTTTGCCCAGGGAAAATCTCCGAATGTCCTCATTGTCAAAAACCTGAGGACTGTCTATCATCCGGAGGAAGCACCTTCTGCGTCTCCTTTCCGATCCCGCTGCAATAAATCTCATAATCTTTTCAGATAAACTCGTGTCTCCATGCATCCGTTATAGCCTATCGCCGCCGCTCTCATTCACCCACGGGCAAACCCATCGAACTCTGCACTACGGGTCGATTGGGGACTTTCAAAAAGAGAACACTTTAAAACCAGGTCAACTCAAGGTTATAGGGATAGATTTAGTCGAAGACTGAAAAGAAACGACAACCTTCTTGGAGCAAGCAGAAACGATTATGAAAACGACACGTAAAACCAGGAAGACACCTCAGGTTGCAGTGAGAACCTCAGACAACATTTAGGAAGCCTATAGGAATGCCGATGAAGGTCATATGGACCTCGGTCGGCTCCTGGGCAATGCCAAGAAACTGACAATGTAGACCCTGTCCGTGGAGCACCGTTCCCCGGGGCAGACCCTTATCTGCTCCGGAAAAAAGCCCATGAATGGGCACGCTCCAATTTCCCTATAATTCGAAAATCTCCGTCTCCCCGGAGACGTTCTTCAGCTGGAATTTCCCCAGGTAGGTGCAGGGGAAGTTTTCCATCACCCGCTCGGCGGTGCTCTTTGAAACGCAGATCCGGCCGTTCGTGGCAAAGGTGCCCAGCCGGGCAGCCAGGTTCGTCGTCGTCCCCCTCGCCGTGTAGGTCCAGCGCGAGCCGGTGTAACTGCTGAATTTTGCCGCCCCCACCAAGGCCGTGCCCGAGTTGATCCCCATGTTGATGACGAGCTTCTCCGAAAGGCCCCTGCAGAACTCTTCAAGTCGGCCCGACTCGTTCCGAATCTGGTGTGCGGTTCGGACAGCCTGAAGGGCATTCTGGCGATGGTCTTCATCGTGGAAGATCACCATGAGACCGTCGCCCGCGGTTTCGTTCACGTCGCCGTTGTTCGCGTAGATGGCATCCAAGAAGAGAGAGAAGCTCTTCTCGATCACCTCCCCCACCTTAGTGCTCCCCAGTCTCTCGCAAAGCCGGGTGTAGCCCTCCACGTCAACAAAGAGCACCGAGACGTCCTGCTCCCGGCTTTCCGGCAGCTCCCCCATGGGTGACTTCTCAATGACGCTGCAGACCGTGGCGGGGACGAACTTGCTGAGGTTCGACTTGATGCTCTCCAGAAGCTCCACCTTCCTCATGGCCGCCCGGAGCTCGCTGAGGGCCTTCTTCAGCTCTTCGTTGTTCAGCTGCAGATTCTTGTTGAGGGCCAGGATCTTCTCGAAAGACAGAGCGTTCTTCAAGGCAATAGCCAGGTTGTTCACGAGGGTGTCCATGAGTTCTTGATCGTTGTCATCGTAGGGGAGTCCCGTCAGCTTCGGCCCGAGCCCCATCACGCCCCGGCAGCCGGGCTCCACATCGAACGGTGCCAGGATGCCTATCTTGATGGCGCTTCGGCGTCGAGGCACCACTACGATGCGGTCCTTTCCCCTGGCGCCGGATTCGGCATCCCAGAGAAAGTTTTTCCCGTAGCGCCGCAGGTAAGCCTCGTGTTTATCTCCGCAGCCAACCTGCAGGAAACGCAGGACCGACCCCGACCCTGGGTCTATGAGGAGGATGAATCCTGCGATGACCCCGTAGTTCCCCATGCAGGTGAGAAGGAAGCTCCTTAGGATAATGTCCGTCTCTACCGAGCCGTAGATGTCCCTACTGACGTCGTAGAGGGTCTTGAGGTGAAATATTCTACGGTCGAGCTCGACCTGGATGTGCTCGGCCTGCCTGAGAAAGGTTCTGAAATCCTCGATCTTCTTCTGGAGATCCACTTGGGGCTCCCGCTGAACCCAATTTCATTGGATTCGTGATGACTGGCTTGTCCCGACTCGTTATCCCTACATGCCTGCCAAGGCTTCGTTCACGGAGTCGTAAATCTTCGAGAACTTGGTGATGCCCACCATCTGGAAGATTTTCTTGAAATGATCGGAAAGGCCCGTGAGCCCGATCTTCTGGTTGTTCTGCCGGGCCTGCACAAGAAGCTGGATGAGCACAGCGATCCCGCCGCTGTTGATATAGCATCCGGGGTTGAACACCAGCAGGATATTACCGGATTTGCCCGCGCTCTCGTGAGCCTGCTTGAAGGCGGAATCGGATGCGGCAGTCACGTCCCCGGTGATATTAAAGATAATCAGTGATCCCCGGTTTTCGATCTTGATGTCGCTTTCCTGTCCCATGACTCCCCTGTTACTAGCTCCAATTTAGTGGATTCCAAACCCATCCACCTTCTCATTCAGTGCCTCGACGATCCCCTCAGTGAAGAAAACCACTTTGTCGCCCGTCTTCAGCGGCATCAGAGTCTCCACATACTCTACCCTATCCACGATCCCCAGGGGGAAATTATCCCCCTTCGCCTCCATTAATGAGGCCTCGCCTTTCTCTGCCGAGTAAAGTCTATTTGATAAGAACTCGTCTTAGAGTGACTTTCCAAGGCTACAAATATTACTTACACTTCCTCCAACATTTTGTCAAATTTTCAATTAGATGCATTCGCGATGTTGTTCCTTTTTGGAAGAAAGGAGACGGTAGGAGGGAATACAAAGCGTATTGATACATTCGATCATCCTGCTTCTATCCTTCCTGAAACCATCAACCTTTTTCCTTTTGCTGAGCAAATCTTAGAGAATGTGAAAAAAAGCGATTCACCGGGAGATTCAGTTCGCCCTGGGAGAGGATCCGGGATTTGCATCTGAGAGAGATTGTTAATGCCCAAATGAGATTTAAGATTCTTTTCTAATCCGTTAGAAATCCGTTAGAAAAAGGCACAAAAAAGGGGTTGGAAGCTTTTTCAAAATCTTCTAACCCCTTGAGATAATTTGGTAGCGGGGTCAGGATTTGAACCTGAGACCTTCGGGTTATGAGCCCGACGAGCTACCGGACTGCTCCACCCCGCGATTTACTTAATCATACTCTAAAAAACAAAATTTTGTCAAGTTTTCCTGGCATCTTATTTTACCCCCTCTTCCCAACACCTGCCTCCCTGGTCCTCCGCCGATGAGTTGAAGAGTTGACATCCCCCTATCCCTCCCTTAGAATATCCTAAAAATGAAGAAAACCGCTTATTTCTATATTCTCAAAGAAATCCTCCCCATCTTTATCCTTGGCCTGATGACCCTCACTATCATCCTCCTGATGGATAAAATCCTCAAATTGATCGAACTGATTGTGACCCGAGGGGTCAGCCTCACTCAGATTTTAAAACTCCTTCTCTTTATCTCCCCCTCCTTCCTCATCTTCACCATCCCGATGGCTGTTCTTTTGGGAACGCTCCTCAGTTTCGGTAGGCTATCGGGCGATAGTGAAATTACTGCCTTCAAGGCCTCTGGAATAAGTCTTTATCAGCTCTTCCTTCCTATTTCCGTTTTCTCTATCTTCGCCTACCTCCTCACCACCTTTTTGGTTCTTTATGGGCTCCCTTGGGGAAACCGGGGATTTATTTCAACACTCTATCTGATCGCCCAGTCCAAGGCTGACATCGATATTAAGGAACGGGTCTTTAATGATTCTTTTGATGGCATCGTCGTCTATGTGGATAAGGTTCCAATTCGAGAAAAGAAGATGGAGGGAATTTTGATCCATGATGAGAGAAACCCCGCAAGGGTCGGTACGATCTTCGCCAAAGAGGGTTTTTTGATCAGCAATCCCAAATCTCAGGAAGTCATTTTGAGGCTCTTCAACGGAGATATCCACCGGTTTGAACCCCGAACCAATGTGTATCAAAAAGTTCGATTTGATGCTTATGATCTAAGGCTTGAATTGACCCAGGCGTTCACGGCGATTGGAAAGAAACTCAAAGACAAGGAAATGTCGATCGATGAGATCAAAGAAAATATGAAGAGAAAGGAAAAAAATAGGGAGGACACGACATCGCTTAAGGTTGAAATCCATAAGCGATACGCCTTCCCTGTTGCCTGTATCGTCTTCGGATTGATCGGAGTTCCCCTGGGCATTCAACAGCGTCGCTCGGGAAAATCTTACGGCTTTGTTTTTTGCATTCTCATTATCCTAACGTATTATATTTCGCTCATGGCCTCTGAAATGCTCGCAGTACGTCGTACCATCCCAGCATTCTTAGCGGGGTGGGCACCCAACTTCCTCTTCGGAGGCCTGGGCATCTACCTGCTGATCAAAGCGGCCAGCGAATCCCCTTCCAAACTGTCGGTCTGGCTGACCGAAGCCATCGATGCCATTCAACGGAAGTGGAAAGGACTCTTCAAGAATGTTTGAAAATCACCGAATTCTCCACCGGTATGTCATTCGAGAATTTCTGAAGGTCTTCAGCTTGTGTCTGAGCAGCCTGATCTTCATCTATATCGTCGTTCTCTTTTTCCAAAAAATGAATATCTTCATCAAATATCAAGCTCCCTTCTATCTCATCTTTGAATACATCCCCTATAAGATACCCGAAGTCATCTTTGAATGGACCCTGCCCTATGCGGTTTTGCTTGCCACCCTTCTCACCCTGGGCAACCTTTCCCGACATAGTGAGATCACGGCCATGAAAGCAGGTGGAGTCAGCCTTTATCGAATCACCTTCCCATTGCTTTTTATTGCCCTTCTCATCAGTTTATCTTCTTTTCTGGGCAATGAATACCTCGTTCCATATTCCAATCAAAGAACCCAATATCTTCTGGATGTTAAAGTGCGAAAAGAAAAGCCTTCTGGTTTCTTCAGGGACTACAAGATCTGGTATCGCAGCGATCACCGTATCTTCAACATTCAACTCCTCGACCCGAAGAGAAAAATCTTAAAGGGCCTCACCCTTTATGAATTTGACAACGATTTCCGATGTACTCAACGAATTGAAGCTCGGGAGGCAAGATGGATCAACGGGAAATGGCGATTCTATGATGGAGCGATGAGAAATTTTAACGAGAATAGTTCCATTCAGGTGATTCCTTTCGAGGAATTAGAATTCCCTTTACAGGAGAATTGGGAGTCTTTCGGAAAAATTGCGCGACATTCAGAGGAGATGAGTTATACAGAACTCCGAACCTATATCCAAAAGATCCAATCCGCAGGTTACGATGCAACCCGGTATTTGGTCGATCTCTACTCCAAATATTCCTATCCTCTCCTGAACTTGATCATGGTTTTAATCGGCATCCCCTTTGCCCTGAAGACTGGCCGATCAGGGGGAGTGGCGCTGAGCATCGGAGTCAGCGTGATGATCGGCTTTGCTTACGGCGTGACCTTTTATGTCTTCCTCTCCTTTGGAAAGTCAGGGATCCTCTCTCCTTTCCTCTCTTCTTGGATTCCAACATTTTTCTTCGGCCTAGCGGGGATTTTCGCCTTGATGAGCGTCAGACAATAAATATAAAATGTCAAATGTCAAAACTCAAAGTTCAAATAAAATCCAAAATCACAATGACCAAAAAAGGAAATTTTGAGATTATGTCATTTGTCATTGATTTGACATTTGGACTTTGACATTTGGATTTATGTTTTAGGGTTAGGGATTGATCAGCATGTTCAGGTAGCTATTGATCTCTTGGAAGGTGTCGGTCAGATAGAGAATCCCAATGCCGATCAGAAAAAGACCACTCACGAGGGTGATCACCCTCATATATCTTTTTATTCTCTCAAAAGCAGAAAGGAATGAATTAAAGGCCAATGAAGAGAGAAAGAATGGAACTCCCAGGCCCAGAGAGTAGACGGTGAGAAGCAGAATACCCGTCGCAAAGCTCTTGGATGCACTGGCATAGATGAGAATCGTAGAGAGGATCGGTCCAATACAGGGTGTCCATCCTGCGGCAAAAACGATCCCAACCAAAAACGAGCCCATATAACCCAAGGGTTTCTTTCTCAATTCAAATCTTCTCTCCATTTGCAGAAAAGGAAGGTTAATGACCCCAGTGAATTGGATCCCGAGAAGGATGATCAAAACTCCTCCCACTTTCATGATCCAGAATTGATGCCGGATCAATAATTGGCCCACGTAAGAGGCGGAAGCACCCATCAGTATGAAGATCATTGAAAACCCAATGATGAAGAGCAAGGAGTGGGAGACAGTGACCCATCTCAGCTTTGCCGTGGCCTTCACATCAGTGAGTTCCTTGAAAGAAACCCCCGTGATGTAAGTAAGATAAGAAGGAACCAGTGGTAGGACACAAGGGGAGACAAAGGAGAGAAGTCCTGCAGAGAAAGCAATCAACACTGAAATTTCTTGAGGTTGCTTCATATCTTCTTAAATATATATACACCAGTTCATCAAAAAAATAAAGACTTTTATCCATACCAAATCGTTGACAATTCATCGACTCAATGATATTTTTTAGGTAAGCAAGAAATCGTGTTGGAACACGACAGAACGAACCGAGTTCGAATCATTCGAATTTCGAAATTCGGATTTCGAATTTGAACCCTTAACGGAGGTGGCTTATGGCGATTTTGGAAATCAGCGTCGTACCGATCGGTACGAAAGATACGAGCCTCAGCTTTTATGTTGCCGACTGCATCCGCATTTTAAAAGGAGAAAGAGTTCGTTACGAATTCACCTCCATGGGAACCAACATTGAGGGAGATCTAAAAGATCTCATTCGAGTAGCCCTCAAGATGCACGAAGCACCATTTAGGAAAGGGGCTCGCCGGGTACTGACCACCCTGAAAATTGATGACCGGAGAGATAAGAAAGGAACTTTATCCGGGAAAAAGAGAGCGGTCCAAAAAAAGTTAGGAGTTCGGTAGGGAACGGTTTGGCTCCGCCTTAGAGGGGCTTCTGCCCCGGAGGGAAACCGTTCCGTACAGGAGTTCGGAGATTCAATCAAATTTGGGTTGACATTTCCACTCACCTCGTTAATAGTGAAAAGACATTATAAACACAGGAGGTTCTCATGAAGATCAAATGGTATGGTCACGCAGCCTTTCTAATCACCTCCGATCAGGGGGTGAAGATCATTACAGACCCTTACGAATCCGGAGCGTATGGCGGCCAGCTTGCTTATGGACAGATTAAAGACCAGTCTGACATTGCCCTGACCAGTCATGATCACGCGGACCATAATGATACAAAAAGCCTTCCCGGGTCCCCCCAGATCGTGAAGAGCAGTGGTTCCAAAACGGTGAAAGGGATCTCTTTTAAAGGGATCCCCACTTATCACGATTCCTCCAAAGGGAGCGAACGGGGGACGAACACGATCTTCACCTTCTCTGTCGATGGAATTCGAGTCTGTCACTTAGGAGATCTGGGTCATATCCTGAGCGAAAAAGAATTGGTCGAAATCGGTCCAGTGGACATTCTCCTCATCCCTGTGGGTGGGTACTTCACCATCGACTCCAAAGAGGCTACCCGCGTTGCAGAGCAACTCAAGGCAAAAGTTCTCATCCCCATGCATTTCAAGACGGAGAAGTGCGGATTTCCTATCGCACCAGTGGAGGATTTTCTGAAAGGAAAGCCGAATTCAAGGCGACCTGGAACCAGCGAAGTGACTTTTGACAAAACGACCCTTCCCCATCAAATGGAGGTTGTGGTCTTAGAGCACGCCCTGTAAACCCCGTTAGAAAGGATGGGGTTTAAACCCTACCCTTTCTTGAGATAAGGATAGGGATTTATGTTCAGCTACCCTTAGGGTCGCGGTTTTCTAACGGGGTAAAGCGTATGGAGGGATATCGTCTCAATCCGTTACTCTCTCAAAAACAGATCGCTTCCATCGTCAAAGGTTTGGCGGACCAAATTTCGAAAGACTACAGCGGGAGAGAATTGGTGTTGGTCTGCATCCTGAAAGGGGCCTTTATGTTTCTCTCCGACTTGATCCGCCATCTCCGGACCTCTGTCCAAATCGATTTTGTCCGCTTGGCCAGTTATGGGGCCGGAATGAAGACCTCCGGAAGGATTGAAATCACCAAAGATATTGAGATTCCCATTGAAGGAAAGGATGTGCTCGTCATTGAGGATATCATCGATAGCGGCCGAACGCTCCAGTTTTTGAAGGATAGATTATCCCAATCGAACCCACGCTCTGTAAAGATATGTGCCCTCCTGGACAAGAAGGCTCGGAGAGAAGTAGAGATCGAGGCGGACTATCTTGGAAAAGAGGTCGATGATGTCTTTGTTGTAGGATATGGGATTGACTTCAATGAGACCTATCGTAACCTTCCTGAAATTTATTATGTGACCCCCGTTGATCACCAAAAAGAATAAGGGGCTAAAACAAAAATTGTTTTGCCGTTCCCATATCTTCAAATCTGTAATTCACCTGCGGGCCGAGGTCTCCCGCCTGTTCGAAGCCTGGTTCGGCGAACGAAGGCAGCTCGGCGGAGGATTACGAACTCCACAACCAAAAACTGGATGGAAACTGGCCTTCTGCATTCTTCTTCTGCTCTTCCTCCAAGATCTTGTCCTGGCCCAACCCCAGCCTGAGGATACTCTCCTCTTTAGGGAAGGAGAGATTCTTCTTTCAAAGGGCGAAACAGAAAAGGCCCTCTGGCGTTTCAAGAGGCTGCTCACCGATTTCCCAAAGAGTCCCCTTTCCAATGAGGCCAAATTCAGGATGGGGATTTGTTACACTCAACTCAAGAAAGCGAAGGATGCCATCCGCATTCTGAACGAACTTCTTCCCACCTTCCTTTCTCCATCGCGGATGGTTCAGGTTTTTACTCTGTTGGGGGATAACCATCTCGAATTAAAGGACCTTCACAACGCTCTCCAATGGTATGGAAAAGGCATTCTCATTCCCGGTCAACCCAACGAGGAACTGAAGAGGAAGGTAAGGTTAATCATTGACGCTTATGATACAGAGGAGGGGTTAAGCCAGGTCGAATCTCTTTACCGAGGGGCCTATGGAGGAGGTTACGCCAAATTAAGATGGGCCCAGTTGGCAAAGCAGCGAGGAAATGAGACTCTTGCAAAGAAGATAGTCACCGAATTGGAAAAAGAATATCGGACGGTGGACTACTGGCCTCAAATCAAAGAACTCTCCGAATCGATTTATCCCTCTGGAAAATCTAAATATACGGTAGGTGTCATCCTCCCCCTGAGTGGAATTCATCAACCTTTTGGTGAAAGAGCACTGCAAGGGATTCAATTGGCTTTGAAAGAGACGGAGTCTCATGGAAAGACCCCTTTGATCTCATTGGCCATCCGTGACTCGAAGGGAAATCCGAGAGAGGCAGAAAAAGCGGTTGAGGAGTTGGTGATCAAAGAAAAGGCCATCGCCATCCTTGGTCCCCTCCTTAGTACCACTGTTGATAAGGCAGCGAAGAAAGCCCAACAGTTGAAAGTCCCCCTCCTCACCTTCTCCCAAAAGGAACCTCTCTACGGGAAGGAGGATTTTATTTTCCAGAATTCACTCACCCCTTCAGACCAGACCCAGAGACTTGTATCTTTTGCCATCCGAGACTTGGAACTCCGTACCTTCGCGGTCTTTTATCCGAACTCACCCTACGGGCTCCATTTCAAGAATCTCTTCACCCAAGAGGTTGTTCGGAGAGGCGGAAAGGTCTTGGGTGTTGTCGCCTATCAAGAGGACCAGACAGATTTTGGCCAAGAAATCAAAGGATTTTTCAAGATCGAGACCATCCAGACACACGATGCCCGAAAGAAGAAGAATGAGGAATTTAAGTCAAGTGTTTCTGTGGATGGCCTTTTTATCCCAGACACGGATGATCGTGTAGGCCCGATCCTATCGCAGATGGCTTATTATGATATAAAAGGCTTGACCTTCTTTGGAACGAATGCATGGAATGGCCCGGGACTTATATCGATCGCTGGAAAATCAGCGGAAGGGACGATCTTTGTGGATGCATTTTTTAAAGGAGATCCCTCACCAACAGTCGCTCGTTTCGTTGAAGAATTTCGAAAGGCATACCAGCGGGAACCCGAAACTCTCGAAGCCCTCAGTTACGATGGAGCTAAACTTTTGAAAGAAATTCTTAGTTCCAAAGTGGTCTCCTCCCCTCTTCAATTGAAAGAAGAACTCCGTCAGGTTCAAGATTTTCAAGGAGTCTCCGGCTTGAAAGGTTTTGGAGAAGGTGGAAAAACGATTCGAACTCTCTCAATCCTGAGGGTAAATAAGGGCCAAATCGAACAGGTTTCGGAACGATAAAATATCAATGCAAATTGGAAAAATAACCACGCCTTGGCGCGGCAAAATTAGCACTGTGTTGAATTGCTAATTGACCATTGCTAATTGACTATTTTGCAATGATCCTTTTTAAGGATTACTTATGAACCCTCTCCATTCTTGGAAGGTGGATGTGCAGGAGGCGATTCGAATCCAAGAAGCCTTGAGAGATCGTGTCATTCTGGAAAAAACTTTTTCAGAGGTGAGGACGATCGGAGGGGGGGATGTTACCTATTCGAAAAACAGGAACCTTCTTCTCGGTGCGATCGTTGTCCTTTCATTCCCAAGGATGGAGACACTCGATATCTCCACAGCCTATGGAAAGATTCCCTTCCCCTATATCCCTGGCCTCTTGAGTTTTCGGGAAGGTCCGATTCTGATTCAAATCTTTGAGAAGTTGAAAGTTAAACCCGATGTCATGGTCTATGACGGTCAGGGCATCGCCCATCCAAGAAGATTCGGTTTAGCATCCCATTTGGGTCTTTGGTTCGACCTTCCATCGATCGGTTGCGCCAAGACCCCCTTGTTAGAGGAATTCATCTCTCCAGGAGCTTCAAAAGGAAGTTTTGAATTGATTCGAAGGGAAGGAAAAGAGGTGGGTGCAGTCCTTAGAACGAAGGACAACGTGAAGCCTCTATTCATCTCTCCAGGCCACCGAATTGACCTTCAGACAAGCATCCAACTCATTCTTGAAAGCTGTCAGGAATTCCGTTTCCCAGAGCCTTTACGAAAAGCCCACCAGGCCACTCGAAACATGCTGTAAACTAATTCATTTTTTACCAAAAAACACCTGCCTGCCGGCAGAGATGAAGCGAAGCTATTGGAAATTCATATCATAATGCCTCAGTTACGGCCGGAGATCCTATGCCAGGATCGAGGTGGTCTCTCCGGAGAAAACTTGAAGTGGCACATCTGAGCGGTGAGGCAAGGAGTAATTACCCTTACAATGGTCCATAATAGCACTACCCACAGGTTGCCCGCCCTCTAACGATCCATTTTTCAAGGTTTCGGAGGGGAGATCACCTCGATCCAGTCGCGCCCGAGACTGAGGGGTTATTTCAAATCTCAAAAAGCAATTGACATTTTTAATAGTTATGATATTTTGCACAAAAAGATAAACATTTCCAATCCCTCTCCCTTTAACTTTAAAAAAGGATGGGGCTGCCTGATGGCCAGAATTCAAATCTCAAATGATCCATCTGGTCGCATAAAGGTTGAGGACGCCATTCATGCTGCAATGGCAACAGCTTATGAGATGGATGCGCTTATCAGTTGGAATTTAAAACATCTATCAAATTTAAAGAAAATGGAGATGATAAACGGAATCAACATGAAGGAGGGGTATTTCAAAAGGCTGGAATTGATCACTCCTATGGAGGTGTCTGATGAGGGAATATGATAAGTCTTTAATTGAAGTGTGGGAATGGAAGGAAAGAGTTTACCATGATGTTAAGGATTTAACGGCAAAGGAGTATATCGAAAGAATCAAAGACGATGCAGATAGAATACTTTCCGATGCTCTCATTAAGTTAACGCCTGTTCCCCCAAAGAAAGAGCATCAGAAGGCAGCTTGATAATATTGCCCACAACTTCCGCTAACACAGGTCAAAAGGTTGAACATCCAAATGCTATCGCACTTCTTTTGGCCTTGAACGCTATCTGTCCCAGCGCTTTGCTTCACCCCGAACCCCGTACATTCCCCTTCCTCAGAATGGGAATGTAGGGTTGCATCAAAATAACTACCTCGTTCACTTATATCTTTCCAGATACTTTTCCAGGCGGTCCATCCCTTCTACAATATTCTCCATGGAATTGGCATAGCAGAACCGGAGGTATCCCTCTGCATTCGTTCCGAAATCAATACCCGGCGCCACTCCCACCTTTGCCTCCTTCAGGATGTCGAAAGCGAATTGATAGGAATTGTGTGAAAATCCTTTTGCATTGGCCAAGACATAAAACGCCCCAGTAGGTTCCACCGTGATTCCAAACCCCAACTCTTTAAGCCTTGGGATCAGATATCGGCGCCGTTGATCATAGGTTTCCCTCATCTTCTGAACATCCTCTCCGGCATCCTTGAGACCCGCCAGAGCCGCCCACTGTGAGAAGGAACTGGCAGAAATGAAGAGGTTCTGCTGAATCTTCTGCATGGGTCGGATAAACTCTCTCGGTGCAATCAGATATCCCAGCCTCCATCCGGTCATCGCATAGAGTTTTGAAAAGCCATTGATGACAAACGCCCTCTCTGTGAACTCAAGAATCGAATGGGCCTCTCCTTTATAGACCAGACCATGGTAGATCTCGTCTGAAATGATATAAGGAGAAAATTGGGCAATCCTCTTCATCCTCTCCCCGGACATGATATTTCCGGTCGGATTGGCAGGGGAATTGATCATGATCCCTTTGACCTTTGGACTCAGTTTCTCCTCAATCATCTCAGGTAGATACTGGAACCCCTCCTCCTCTAAAACCTCAACAAAGACCGGCACTCCGTCCACAAAGCGGATGATATTGGGATAACACGGGTAATAGGGATTTGAGAGAATGACCTCATCTCCGAAATCCAATAAAGCTGAAAAGAGGAGGAGCATGGCTGGAGAGGTCCCCGAGGCCATCAGGACCTGCTCGGATGATATCTTGACTCGATACTTATTCCAGTAATCTTCGGCGATGGCCTCTCTCAACTCGATGAGGCCCATGCTATGGGTGTAATGGGTCTTTCCATCGCAGATCGCACGATAGCCCGCCTCATTGATACATTCCGGAGTATCGAAGTCCGGCTCTCCCACCTCCAGGTGGATGACATGCTCTCCCATTCTCTCCAGTTCTTGAGCCTTCTCCAGAACATCCATCACAATGAAGGGTGGAATCTCCTGTGCCTTCTTTGAAATCATCCGTCACTCCCCATATTAGCAAATTGCTGATGGCTAATACTTGGAAAATAGTTTTCAAATCCCCCCACCCCCCTTTTCTAAAGGGGGATAAGGGGGGATTACAGATTTTCATGACTCGGGTCTAACGAACCCGTCATGTAAAATTGGTTTTTATTAACGAGCCATTCGCTAAATGCCATCTGCTATATGCCGGAAGCTATTAGCTAATAGCTATGACTTTAATTAAATCCCCTCTTTTGACCTTTAATATCTTTTGGGCATTGCCCCCCCTGACAGATATTTCCAAAAAACCTCCGCTCCCGAAAAGGGCGATTGGCTCATTCCCCTTTCCCCCCCAGTATCCTCTCTTCAGACCATGAATGGTTCTCTTCCCAACCTTGATGATAAAAGGATGATCCTTTGCAAAACGAAAAACTTCATCCTCATTAATGTTGCTGATGAGATTCCCAAACACATCAATGTGGAGGATCTCCCCCGTCAATTCCCTCTCTTTTATTCTGGGCTTTCCAAAATCCAACTCTACCCAGGAATCGAGCTCATTTCCAAAGGCTTCGGGTTTTACACCTAAGGAGAGGTGTGCAGCGACCGGTGCAAAAAGGTCTCTTCCATGGAAAGTGGAACGAACACTGGGCAGAAAAAACTTTTTGTTGGTAAGGGCCACCACCTGCCTCACTTGCTCTCTCGGCGCTGCAAGGGTGAAGAGTCCGTTGTCAGGTCCGACGAAAAAATAGTCTTGGGTCACGACCAGGATGGCTTTCCTCGAACCTCCTACTCCTGGATCGACCACAGAGAGATGGATCGTACCCTTTGGGAAAAAGGAATACGCATTGGCCAAGGTGAAAGCCCCTTCCTTTATATCCTGCGGACTCACTTGGTGGGTGATGTCAATCAGGATGCAATGAGGGTTGATGTTCAACATCACACCCTTTACGGAAGCCACGTAATGCTCCTTTGTGCCAAAATCGGTGAGAAGCGTGATGATCGATTTCCTCATCCAGCCCTCTTTGAAGTTCGGGGATGGGAAAGGTTCTTTTTGAATGGCCTTCGAACGATTCCGTTCTCAGTGATGATCCCTTCGATCAAGGTGTGAGGGGTTATGTCAAATGCTGGATTCAAGGCATCCACCTCTTTAGGAGTGATTCGGTTTCTTCCAAGGTGTGTCACCTCTTCTGGCGCTCTCTGTTCAATGGGTATCTCTGATCCAGACGGTATGCTGAGGTCGAGTGTAGAGGTTGGGGCCGCTACATAAAAAGGGATGTCGTGCCATTTTGAAAGAACAGCAAGACCATAGGTTCCAATCTTGTTAGCCGTATCACCATTGCGAGCAATGCGATCTGCCCCCACCAGTACAAGAGAAACCTCCCCCTTCTCCATCAACCACCCTGCCATATTGTCGGTCACGATTGTCACAGGGATCTTTTCCTGGACCAACTCCCAAGCTGTCAACCTTGCTCCCTGAAGCAATGGTCTTGTCTCATCCACAAAGACACAAAATCGTTTTCCTTCGGCCCAAGCTGCGCGGATCACCCCCAGTGCAGTCCCATAACCTGCCGTAGCCAAGGCGCCTGCGTTACAGTGGGTCAGCACTCCATCCCCGTTATGAATGAGGATCTTGCCATTCTCTCCAATTTTTCGGTTGACTTCTATATCCTGTTCACAAATTTCGCGCGCCTCTTCCTCCAACCTTTTCTTGGCCTTTTCAACGCCCAAAGAATGGACCTGATCCAAGACCTTCTTCATTCGATCCACAGCCCAAAAGAGATTAACGGCAGTAGGTCTCGTCTGCCTCATCCGATGACAAACCTCCTCCATACTTTTATAGAAGACCAAAGGCCGACGGGATTGAATCTTCTGCGCGGCCAAAGCGATTCCCATGGCCGCAGCCACGCCAATGGCAGGGGCACCGCGGATGGCCATCGAGCGAATAGCCTTGGCTACAGAGGAAGCGTCCGCGCAATCCAAATAACGGACCTCTTTCGGTAGCCTCCTCTGATCGAGGAGCCTCACCCGATCACCTTTCCATTCGATGGTTTTGAATTTCATAGAATGCAGGATTCGAGGGTTCCAGGATTCCAGGGTTCAAGGGGCTGAGGTTTCATGGTTCTGCTATCTAAAGATAGATGTTGTCAAGATCTTAAGTAACTTTTTGAGTTCTTGTAATTTTTGATCATTCCACTCGACCCCTTGAATCCTTGATTCCTTGAATCCTCATGTCTGGTTTTTTAATTTTCTCTTCAGCAGCTGATTCACCAGTTTTGGGTTAGCCTTCCCTTTTGTTTCCTTCATCACCTCTCCCACGAAGAAGCCGAAGAGTTTCTCTTTTCCCTTTTGATAATCTTCCACTTGTTTTGGATTGGCTTTCATCGCCCTTTCAATGGCCCTTTCGATCTCCCCTGTATCAAGAATCTGGATCCATCCTTTGTCCTGCACGATTTTTGTGGGACGCTCGCCGGTTCGATACATCTCCTCAAAAACATCCTTGGCGATCTTGCCGCTGATCGTCCCCTCCTTGATCATTGAAAGCATCTCTGCAAGATGAGAAGGGGTTAAAAGAGACTGATCGATCTCCTTCTCATCCCGTTTCAACTCCCGGAGAAGATCTCCCATCATCCAGTTGCTAACCGTTTTGGGTTCTGGAAAGAGTCGAACACATTCCTCATAATAATAAGCCATCGGCTTCGCGGAGGTGAGGATCTCGGCATCATATTCAGGAATCCCATAATTCCGAACAAATCTTTCCTTTTTCTCATCCGGAAGCTCGGGAAGGGTTTTCCGAATCTCTTCGATCCATGTTTCGTCGATCCTCAAGGGGACCAGATCTGGGTCCGGGAAATAACGGTAATCGTGTGCTTCCTCCTTCCCTCTCATTGAGACCGTGACCCCTTGATCTACATCCCAGAGCCTCGTCTCCTGAACCACCTCTTCCCCATCCTCTAAGACCGCAATCTGGCGCTTGATCTCATATTCCAATGCCTTTTCCACATGTCGGAAGGAATTCATGTTCTTTAATTCTGTTCGGGTGCCGAATTCCTTCCGGCCTTTTGGCCGAACGGAGACATTGGCATCGCATCGAAAACTCCCTTCTTCCATATTCCCCGTTGAGATCTCCAGATATTGAAGAATGGATCGAAGCTTTCTCAAATAATCACCTGACTCCTGAGGAGAGCGAATGTCTGGTCCGCTTACAATTTCGACTAAAGGAACGCCGGTGCGATTGAAATCGACATAACTGAACGAAGCGGTCTCTGGCGTCTCACCATGTTTCAGTTTCCCGGCATCCTCCTCCAAATGAATCCGGATGATATGAATTCGCTTCTTCTGGCCATTGACATTGATTTCGATAAAACCATCCTCAGCCAGGGGATATTCGTACATTGAAATCTGATATCCTTTTGGAAGGTCAGGATAAAAATAATTCTTCCGTGCGAAAAGGCTGTAGGGGGCAATTCGACAAGAAGTGGCCAGCCCCAATTTAATCGCAAACTCTACTGCTTTCCGATTTATTACGGGTAGAGAGCCAGGCTGCCCAGTGCAGACAGGACAGGTTAAGGTATTGGGTTCCTCTCCAAATGTGGTAGAACACCCACAGAAAATTTTTGATCGGGTAAGGAGTTGGGCATGGACTTCTAAACCGATGACGGGCTCATATTCCACTGGAGTCTCCAATCTTTTGAGTTTGACGCATTTAAAAATATAATAAAGACAGCCTGTTGTCAAATTTCCTCATACTTTTTGAAAGGACCCAGACCTTTTCGTTCCAATTTAAGGGGAAGAAAGACGTAGGCAAAGAAAACGGAAGGAGAGAGGAGATTTGAAACTTATTCCATATCAAGGTAGGAAGGGAAAAAATGGAGATTAAAAATTTCTGAGACAGGATTCCATCTTCCTGAAAAAACTCCCGCCTCGGATGTGGCGCCCCCAAATTGATAAATTCCGTAAACCTTATTCTTCTGACCGATGAAGAAGTATCCCTCCATGTCGATCGAACCCGTTTCAAAAATGAACCCTGGCCCTGAAACCTTAAAAACATTGGGGTATATTGAATTATCGAGTTGATAGGGCTCAATTTTCAACGGATCAATAGTACCCTTTCTGCCACCCGTCATCTTGGCCATACGATCCGTAGGAATGATGGGGTCCTCACTAAGCCGACTGCCCCTCATATTGATGGATAAAATTTCCTCGTTCATCGTCTTCGTTTCAAATTTCAACTTTGTCACTTCTTTACCGGTTTTCCCTTTAAAATTTCCCCTGCCCAGTTCATCCACGGATTGAAAATCGTATAGGGTGTAGGCCCCTTTCACTGACCCCTCTGAATCGATGTCATAATATCCTTCTATTTCAAACATTCCGTTTTCGAGAGAGATTCCATAGCCATATAAAATATTATTCATAAACCACAATGCAGCCCCACCTTTATCTGTCCCTGATATTTTGAAAATCCATGACCCGTCTATGGAACGCGTATCTGTAGGACCATCCTCATTGGTTTTAACCGCCTCATCCACTTTGAGCACGATCAAAATAGAAGTGTTTCCATTTCCATTTGTCACGTTGCTGAATGTAACGAAATCAGTGTATGTACCTGCCGTCAGCCTTTTTGCAAACCTATTGATTGAAACGACTACATTCTTACTCATCCCGGGGGCTAAACTCCCGTTACTTAAAGAGAGACTAATCCAATTCTGGTCTTTAGAGGCCTTCCAGTCCACCTCACTTACACCCGTATTCAGAAGCGTATAGGTCTGACTGGAAGGACTGAAGGGGCCCGCTAAATTACCTGAAGCACTCAACCCTTCAGAAGGAGTAACAGAAAGAGAACCAGAAGCAGGAGTAAAATTTGCAGTTACCGTCTTGTCCTTATTAATGGTCAAAGTGACGGGATTAGCTGTCCCGCCAGCATCCCCGCTCCAATTGCCTAAGTTATATCCAGAGTTTGTCGTTGCCGTCAGGGTAACCTGTTCCCCATAGATATAAGTCGACTTATTAGGGCTTTTCGATACGGATCCCGAACCAGAAGGATTGATGTTCATCGTAAGGGTATATTGATTCTGACTGAAATTGGCCATTACATTCTTCGATCCATTCATGGTGATGGAGGTGGGGTTGGTGGTATCCAAAAGATCTCCTGTCCAGTTGCTAAAAGTATAGCCGTTGTCGGCTGTTGCCGAAATGGAGATAGTCTGTCCGCTATTGTACCAATTCGTGCCAGAAGGAGTTATCACCCCTCCCCCAGGAGAAGAAACCAACGTAGTCAGTCTACATTCTGTGTTGAAGGAAGCAGCATAAGTGGTACTATAAGAAGGGGCAGTGATCGTATGACTTTGCTGCCCCCCATCGTTCCAAGAGGAGTACACATAACGGGCTCCAAATCCTCCCTCCTGAGATGATGAGACCGAAACGTTATGGGTTGAACCCATTACCCAGTTAAACGCCTGTGGGGCTGTGCAGGTGACCCCATCCACTATGATCTCGAGGCCGGATGGATTGGTGGTTACTGTATAGGTTTGAGTCGGTTCTTTTGCAACTCCGCTTACCTCATTTGAATACTCGCTCTCTCTATTGGATCGATCGTAGGCGGTAACAGAGATAAAATATGGGTGTCCCTGATTGAGACCAACCAAGGTATAAGTCGTTACATTTCCAACATCGATTGGACTCCCATATGCTCTCGAACCCGTTCCAAAATAGACCTTATATCCGGCTAAGTCAGGCTCAGTATTAGGGTCCCAAGCGAGAGTCATCGGGGCAGAAAAGACCTCATAGCTATAAAAGAAAAGGATCAGGATTGAAACTGCAATGAGTAGGAAAAGGGGAGTCAGTCCCTGAAAAGATCGGTGATTCACAACACCTCCAAAATTCAAGCCGTGGGTAACACAGCCCGTCGGAGGTGCCGTGCGCCCGGCGGCCCTGCTGCCTTATCCCGGGAACCTGGGACTTAGGCCAGTAGCTTTGCGCCCCACCCTTTCGGATGGTTTGCCTTTTTCAAGCGATTTTTAGTTTTCCTTTACCTAAAAAACATCTGATGAAGTGTTAACAATAGGCTATCCTGCAAGAAAAATGCCATATAAGGCGTGTTAAATCGTATCGCTTTGAGAGCGGAAAAGAGTCAATTAAAGTCAAATGGTGTTAACTGTTGTAAAATACAGAAATGCTTTTTGTTCCGAAGGGATGAAAATAGTTCCCGTCATTGCCATTTTGGTGTACTAATGGGTTAATTTTTGTCACCAAAGGCAGGGAAAAAGACATGGCAGAGGTAAGGCTGCCATCATGGAAGATTATGCAAAAAATCAACGAGAGGTGATGGGCCAACGCCTTCTTCATGGAAACGATGCAATTCTCTTCTTTGAAAGGACGTGATAGAGGAGCAGAAGTTCGCGGTCGGTGGGGGATTAGATTAAGGTCGGGGAAAATAAAACCCGCTCATACTTTTTTCCAGGCTTATGGGAACGAAATAAATATTAGTTACATCCAATGTATCACTAAAAACGATTTTTGCCCACTTCATGATCGATTCATGGGTCACTCTTTCCGTCTTCTTTCTTCTCTCCGGCAATATCCCTATTAGCTCGTCTCCTTTTACTTTGTTGCGGAAGTAAAACTCATAGGCTAACATTTCCAAGCCGGGCACCCTCGTTTTCTTATTCAGTTAGGAGACAAACCGTTCTGGATTTCTGCAAGATGATCTTAAATAGGATTAAACCTCTTATCATCATGCAATGCTTATACCACTCTTTACTCCATTTCAAATTCCAAGGGAACACTAATCTTATTAGATAATTATGTACCTGTTGCCAAGCATTTGAAAAATAAAGTTCCGATGTTTGAGAAACATTTTCTCTCTTTTGAGGAAAACTATTTCCATTATGGAAGGAAATTATTTTCCACCTGCCGGTTTAGAAAGTGGGTTTAACGGTGTACCCGGCATGAAGTCTTCTGTTCCCAGGCTATGCGGGGATGGAGAGATAATTGCTGAAAGAGAGGTAACCTAATGACTATTTTAGAATCCTGAGGGTTGCTTTGGCTTCATCAGCTCCTGAGAAGTTGGGATTCAATTCGAGGGCTTTTCTCAGCTCCTTTTTCGCGGGCTCATGATTCCCATTTTTGAAATAGGACATTCCCAAATGATATCGCATGAGGGCATTGTCTACGACCTTTTCATTCGCTTCTTTCAAGTAAATGACGGCACGGCTGAAGATATTCCTCTTGTAGTAGATCCATCCAAGGGTATCCGAGATATGAGGATCGTCTGGAAACTGCTCTTTAGCGGTCTGGGCTAAGGAAAGCGCTTCATCCATATTTTCTCCTCGTTCCGCATAGAGGTAGGCAAGGTTATTGGTAGCAGGCGTAAATTTGGGATTAATTCTTAGGGCCTTTTGGTAATATTCCTTAGCCTTTTCATATTTTTTTTGAGTGTCATAAAGGATTCCTAAAGCCATGTGGGCCGAGAGGGAATTCGGGTCCTTCTGAACTGCCGTTGTATATTCCTGGATGGCCTTCTCGGTCAAATTCTGCCGTATGTAGAAATTCCCCAAAGAGACATAGAATTTTGAGATATTGGGATTGATCTCAATGGCCTTTTTATAATTGATCTCAGCTTTCACTGCATCTTTTTCCATCTCATAAAGGTGGCCCAGAATATTATAAAAGAATGGGTTTTGCGGCGAGACTCTGACCTGGGCCCCTACCCTTTCTATCGCTTTTTTATGATCCTTCTGTTTGGCATAGATAACCACAATAAGATCAAGGGCTTCTAAGAAATCGGGGTGAATCGACAACGCCTTTTCAAGCTGAGTTAATGCCTCCTTTTCTTTCCTCTGAGCCAATAAGGTTCGAGCCATTTGATAATACCCAATCGGATGATTGGGTGTCATTTGAATCAGATCTTCAAAGGCTTTTTGAGCCTTCAAGACATCCTTCCTGGAGAGATAAGCATTGCCAAGGATGAGATGGGCCTGGATCGCTTTCGGATGATCCTTCAAAACCTGCTGCGCTTCTTCGATTGCAAGATCAAATGCCCCTGTCCTGAGATAGAGCTCAGCCAGGACGAGTCTCGGTTCAACCCATTTGGGGTTGAGTCTTACTGCCTCAGCCAATTCTGTTTTAGCCTGTTGCATATCCTTATTTCCGAGATGGGCAAGGCCGAGATAATAGTATCCCATATAGGATTTAGGATTATCTTTAAGGTAGGGCTGAAATAAGTGAACGGCTTCATTGAATTCCTGCTTTGCCAAATGCAACCTTCCCTTAAGAAAAATACCCTCCTGACTCTTAGGGTTAATCTCCAGGATCTTCTCAATCTCCTTCCACGCCTCTTCGTATTTCTTCTGGCTGATGAAAGTTTCCGTTAGCTTTGATAAAACCGGGATGTTTTTTGAATCGATATCGATCACTTTCTTATAAGCCTCAATGGCCCTTCCCTCTTTCTTCCAAGCCAGATAGAAATCTCCCAGACGGATGTAAGATAGAATTCTTTTGGGATCCATTTCGATCCCCTTTAAAAACTGTTTTTCTGCGTCCTCCATTCGATTCAAGGAGGCGTAGAAGTTCCCAAGGGTCATCCATGCCGCGATATCCGTCGGCGCCATTTCTGTGATGTGTATGAATTCAGACTCTGCCAATTCTATTTTCCCAGCCCTCCAATAAAATTCTCCCAAGGCATATCGGGCCTTCATCGATTTCTCGTCGAGCTTGATGGCCTCTCTGAATGTTTGCTCTGCCTGTGTGAGATCCTTTTTGAGAAAATAGAGATGACCTAACTGAAGATAAGCATCTATTCTTTTCGGATCTTCATCGGCGGCCTTTTTACTTTCAGAAATGGCTTTGTCTAAATCCTTCTCCACCAAATAGATGGAACTCATCAAAAGATGGCCGGACACATTCTTCGGTTCTTTCACAAGAACTTTTTCTACCTGTTCCTTTGCCATTTTGTAATCCTTCGATAGGAGATAGAGATTTCCTAATTGGAGGCAGGCATCGGTCATTCGGGGATCTAACTCTACACTGCTGGAAAACTCTTGAAATGCCTCTTGAAGCTGTCCGGTCCTCAAATAAGATAGTCCCATCTTGTAATGAATAAGAGCATCCTTTGGACTCGTCTTCAAAACATTCTTGTATTCAATGATTGCCTCTTTGAACTTGTTCTCTGCGAAATACTTCTCCCCTCTTTTCCAGTGGTATTCCTTGTTCGATTCTTTGCCACAATTCGAGACAAACAGTACCACCAGAAATAAAAGGATGATGGAGGCCCCTCGAACCTGTCTTCGCTCAAACAGAAAGTTCATCGCACTTTCCCCTTTCCTCATTTCACTCCATCAGAACTATATCACACCTTGAGAATGAAAAAAACAGCCCAATAAAATTCTTCATCTCTGTGGCACACTTTCTATTCTTCCACCTTGAATCAATCTTTTTTGGCTACGTCTTTGATTTTAGAAAATGGATCTTGCATAAATTATTGAAAACAAAACTTTAAGAAGGAAAAGATAGTCTCCTAAATAGTGTAAGGCAATAGGGAAAAAAGAGAACAAAGGTTCCACTTCTAATGAAGGTCAATAACGTATTGACTAAAATTCCTTTATAATATAACAAGTTATAGCTTTTTTATTTCTGGCATGTAATTTGCTATTCTAATATATAGAAATCACCATAATTAAAAAAAACATAGAAAGGAAGCATGATGAATATGAAAAGAACCCTGACGGTAATTTTTTCTGTAGGGAGTTCGGCCCTTTTAATTTTTTCGATCGCTTATGCAGGTGGAGTCGTGCCGTGGGGCCTTCCTGAACCGGCCACCTTAGCGCTCTTCGGAGCCGGATTGGCAGGGCTCGCAGCCTACAGGTTGATAAGGAAGCACAAAAAGTAAGAAACAGAGGAATTTCGAAAGGATTTATTGGGAGCAAAGCAAAGCTATTTCTTTGATTCTCGGGCTGCGTTTTTGGGTTCATTTAACCGAGAAGGCTAAGTCGATATGAAGAATGTAAGCAAAGATACACTTTCAGGATTTATTTTCGGTCTTGCGGCGATATTGCTGCTCCTGGCGGGAGGTGCCGCCCATGCCAATTCATCCTGCAACCTGAATTTACCGGGACCGATCACGATGACAGTAGATGTTCATGAATACGAAGCCTGCATCACATTTCCTAATTTCACCAGCTATCTTTCAGCGACGTTAACAAACGTGCCCTCAGGCTCCTCTGTTCCAGCGGGTACCTATGATGGATTCTGTGCCGACCTAACTGGAGACATATTAGACAATCCCCTTTTCGGGCAGGTAGTATATCAAATTCAGTTGTTCTCAAGCTTAGACCCGTCTCTTCCCCTTTCCCTTGAACAGGTAACCAGCCTATACACAGGTATTACCTACACGATCCCCTGGGATAAGATCAACTATATCCTGAACAAATACCCCACACCACAAAATAGCTGGATTGATGTGCAGGCCGCAATTTGGACCCTCGTGCACGGGTGTACTCCACAGTCAGATGGACAATTGTTTGATTGTCCCCCTGAACGGAGTGGGACTGATCCTTATAATCCTTATTTCCCTTTCGGTAATTCGGGCAATGGTCCATACGGGTGCCCACCCGATGGCATCGTGAACAAAATCCAGGTCCAGATAATCGTTCAAGATGCCATGGTTCATGGGATTGGCTTTACTCCTGGTCCTGGTCAGGTTTTTGCGCTTATTGTACAAGTTCAAACTTGTTCAGGTGCGATTAGGACCTATTGCGATGCCCCGAAACAGGTTGTCTTCATCCCATCCCACTGTGGGGGCGGCTGTACGCTGACGCCTGGCTATTGGAAGACGCACTCGAAGTACGGCCCTGCACCCTATGATGACCTGTGGGCATTCATCGGGGAAGATACGCCGTTCTTCCTGACCGGGCAGAGTTGGTACCAAGTACTGTGGACTTCACCTAAAGGTGGAAATGCCTATTATATCCTGGCACACCATTATATTGCGGCAACTCTAAATATCCTGCATGGGGCATCATCCACTGAGCAGGTAAATGAAGCGTTGGCTTGGGCGGGTGAAAATTTCTTCAATACGTACACACCGTCCTCAAAACTCAGCACAAAGGTCCGGCAGCAGGCTCTTGGATACGCCGACCTGCTTGACCAGTATAACAACGGGTACGTGGGTCCAGGACACTGCTCCGAGTAAACCCAGAAATGGAAATGGGCTCAAGGGTCTCTTCTTTTTAGTTCTGTGCATCAAAGAACAACGGTTGCATGCAGTTCTCTTCAACCTTCCGGGTAACGTCAGCTTGACGATGACGTCTGCTTTAGGGAGGAAAACATTTTTCACATTTAGGAAGGAAATTTATCGGAATAAAAGAGTAATTCTTTTCCTCTTAATTATGTCATAACCCGGCCTTCTAAGACAATTTTCTAATTAATTCGAATATTTAACATTTTCTTAAGACATGGCACTTAAAATGCTTATATCTACTGGGGGGTGTGTACCCTCAGGGTATTGGAATGCAATCGCACAAAATGAATCTAAAAATCAAGGTCTTACTGATCACATCGATTTCGCTATTAAGCATTTTATTCATGCCTGTCAGTTCAACTGCTACATTAATCGGCATCGATCTCGCTTTGCCCGACATCTATTCCAACTCTACAGGGACATATAGTTATGATAGCGCAACGGGTCTGTTTACCTGCACAGCCCAAGCATCAACCATAACTTTTAACGGCACCACATTGATACCCATCACCAATGGCAGCTATTCAGTACAATTTCATGTGGACGGTTCTGGTAATTTTTCGGGCGGGGTTGATGGGATTGACGACTTAACAATCTCCGGTAGCTTCACGTATAATGGTATTAATTACTCCGGAGTTCTCCTAACCGGAGAAGTAACCAATTTTGGCTGGCAGAACATACCGGGGACTAAGTACGCGCTTTTTGACCTCACTTTTGATTCCACGGGAGGTGCACTCCAAGGTTTTTATGCAGGCTCAGAAAACAAGGGGGGTGATATCTTCTCAAGCGAGATTTCCAATTTCACTGGAAACTGGGATACGAATCATAGCGGAACAAAGGTCAAGCACGATACCGCTCCGGTTCCAGAACCCACCACAATTCTTCTTTTTGGATTGGGGATTGTTGGAATTGCAGTATTTGGCAGGAGGAGATTTCGTAGAACATAGAGTCCTGCTGTCCTGCCGTGCTGTGGTGCTGCCGTTTTGCAGTACCGAAGGATCAAGAGAGCAGGTTTCAGAAGTTAAGAACCCCGAGTTAAAAAATGCCCACCAGCCTTAGACGCCGGCGGGCATTTTTTTCTATTGCCCACTCTTTCATCCGTATGAAGCACCCGTTAATTCAAGTTATACAACCTCCGACCTGTTTTATTCTTACTCTCTTAAGCCTTCTTCTCTCCTATTCTTCTATCATTTTCTCCACAAATTCTAAGAACGGGGGATAGAATTCAGGCACCATATTCAAGAACCTCTTGATATCTTCCCACCTCACATCTAAGTATCGATGTGCCAGTGTATTCCTAATTCTTGCAAATTCTGAAAAGGACTCTGCTTCCTCCTCTCTACCGAAAACATGAGAACCAATTTGGAAAAGCACCTCTCTTGAAGTTTCAGGAATCTCATTGCCCTTGACCGCAAGAAGCACTTTTGATATGTCTAATGTCGCATTGATTAGACTTTCAACCCATCTTTCTATTTCTAATCTCTTGCTCCTCTGGATTTGATAAACCTTCCAATCAACCTCCCTTCTGTATTCAGAAACGAAAGGAAGTTCTCTTTTAAGATAATCCAGGTTAGGGATGAGCTTGGATCTATCCGTTTTCGTCAAGTTATCTTTCCTTGGAAGAAACGTTAAGCCATTCTCTTACGTATTCCGCTTCGTCACTAATGATACACAAGAAATCGAGAAAAAGGCCCCTCCCCTTAATAATGAGGGGTTGTCCCTTTCTTACGATCTCGTCGGCAAGCACGGCCTTTGCCCTATTAAGAACGATGAGATCAACCTCCTTGCGGAGAAGTCGTTCTAAGTCAAGAGCAATTCTGTTTTCTCCCTCATACCTCTTCTTAACATTTTCCCACTCGATCCCCTTCTCAGGCCAAAAGTAGATGCCAACGTCGACATCTCCTTCCTTCCGGAGGTTGCCGCGGGCAGCTGAACCGAAAAGGAAAGCAAATGCAATATCCTCTCTTTTACTAAAATATTCTCTTAACTCCTTAAGCAGTTCTTCATTCACAATGGAATCTCTCAGCGTCTCTTATTTGTTAACGATTCTTTCGTCACGGTGGCCTTTACGTATACTACTAATTTTTAAATGATTTTTCAAGCAATTTTGGTACCCAATTTCAATAGCCTTTGAATCCTACCCTTCACCCCATTAGCAGGAACCCTAAGAAACAGACTTAACCACTCAGAAGGTGTGAAAAAATCGAGCAGATTGCTCAAACGGAAAGGACGGGTGGATTGGAGAAGCTTTGGAGCGCAACCTTTGGAAATTGAACCACTGTGCCGTAAGCTCGCTTAACCACATATCTTTATTGCCGTGGCGGGTGACCCTTAACCTCAACGAGCGCATTCTAACGCTTTGGAAATCCACTCGTCCTTTCGGAATAAAGGTTGACAAAAGCAATTTTTTCACAGCTTCTCATGGTTTGCCAGTGTATACCTTAACGTGCATAAACTTTTGACGATACGGACATGGGCAAGCCGTTCGGAGAGGCTTCGAGGCGAACCTTTGGCCGAATCGGCACTCTCGTCGCCTTCCCCTGCTGGAATTCACTTGGGGTGATGTCCTCCGATACCCTTAAATTCTCAAAACAACCGCCTTCCGAAGCCTTGAAGGGCGGTTTGCCCGTGTCCGTTTTGCAACTGTCAGGTATACACTCCCCCCTGTCATCTGTCGCCCTATCTTCCTCTTACCGGCTACTCTTTGCTGATCACTGCCCCAAATGGTCATTTTCCCCAAAGACAAATTTTAACAAAAAAGCCCGTCAGTCTCAGGGAATGACGGGCTTCTTACAAGATAAAAACGCTCTCTGCTGGTTAAATCCTATACGGTTTTAATCATCCACACGTTAAGCTCTTCCTCGAATCTTCAAATATTTTATTTGAATGAAGTGGCAGGACGTTTACTTTTTTCACTTCTAAACAGTCTGCTATTCGAAAAAACGGTTGCCAAAGATCGATGAACCCTCTTAATCAGTTCAGCCTCGAGGACGAGTATAAACAAAGCAAGAAGAAAGAATAACTTGCCGGAAAGGGGATGGAAAAAGCTTTTGAAAATCATCTCCCCTTTCCAGAGGGCAAGCATAATGATCAGGACGAGTCTGAATCCGTTTGCGACGATGGCAAGAGGGATCGATGATGCTACGATCATGATCCTTTCGCCCAAGGAATCCATCATCAAGTATGCAACGACGAAAGAAAGGGCGGACAGCGCAATCAGCGAATGCATGGAGCTGCAGCTCTTATCAACCTGCACGGAAAAAGATGCGAAATGCAGGTAAATGCCATCTCGCAGAACAGGAATCCCCAGAATTCGGAGAATGATCTTGCCAATCATCGAGGCAGTCAGTTGTAGAGGGCCGATCATTAAGTCAAAAATAGAATCAGGAACCGGAATCATAAATAAAAGGAAAAGAATGGGAAATAAAAGAACCCTTAAGTGTTCTTTTCCAAAGGCGAGCAGTAGCCCGCCCATGATGAAAATCAGCATTCCGATCGATGATAAAAATAAAACGTTGAGGAAGTATTTATCCAGAAAAAAGATAAGAATTCCAAGAAGGATAAATGCGATTCCGTATAAGGATGGTTTCCAGCTCATCGTTTTTAATTTTTCACGGTTTCTATAAACCAAATAACAACTGACCAAAGGAATCAAGAACCCATGATTATAATAATGATTTTTTTGCCAGGCATGGAACAACCCCAGCATCACAGGGTGATAAATCAATATCGTAAACAAAATAAAAAGATAAACTCTCGCTCTTGGTCTCTTCATCGATTCAATAAACCAGTTTCCAACCCCCCCTACCCCCTTTGCTAAATGGAAGGTGCGAAAGAATCGAGCACATGGTTCAAACGGAAGGGTGGGTGGATCAGTATCCAGAATAAAGTTGACGAGTCAATGGGTTATTAGGTGTTGCCCCTCTTCCTCCCTCAAATCTTCATTCTCTAACTTCAGGCCCTCTTGAGCTTTACACTTTGAATTGGGCCCTTCAGCAACATTTGCTCTTTTTCTTCTCGTACCTGATCTTTGATGCGCTTGACATGGCCGCGGCCTAAACCTTTCACCTCACACCCCAGCTCAAAGTATCGCTTTATCCTGCCGTCGTCAAGGATACCAAAGCAGTCAATCACTGCTACGGGGCCTCCCGCATTCCTCACGACCTCGTCCGGATCAAGATTTAAGTAATGTTTGTGCCTCACAGCCAAAATGACTGCGTCTGCCCCGCATAAGGCTTTTTTGAGATCTTGTTCGACCCTGAGATCCTTGAGTTTCTCCTGGCCGCGGAAAAATTTTTTCAAACCGTGTGAAAATGCAGGGTACTCGTCCTGTTTCTCAAACTCCCACCAGTGGAGCACATAGGGATCGTGGACTCTCAATTCTGCTCCCATCTCGGTCAGTCGCCGCACGACCAGCTCAGAGCCGCTGTATCGGGTATCTCCTACATCTTCCCGATAAGAGGCTCCTAAGACAAGAATCTCCGCAGATGCGATGGGATGGCCCATGTTTCGGAGGGCATCACGGGCAAGTTGAGCCACATGGAGTGCCCTTGTATCATTGATGTCGATGGCGAGAGGTGTAATCTTGAAAATGTCATCCTCAAACCCATGGATGTGGCGGTATGCCCAAAACCCTAAGCCGCCATCTTTCGGGAGACAATAGCCGCCGATTCCCGGGCCCGGGAATATCATATTGCTGTGCGTAGGTCTTACTTTAATTGCGTTGATGACCTTAATGAGGTCCACACCATTCTGCTCGGCAAAGAGGCTCCACTCATCAAGAAACGCCAGAATGGTTGCCCGGAAGCTGTTTTCCACAATCTTTGCGGTCTCGGATTCAATGGGCCGATCAAGCACAGTCAGAGGGTACTTTTTTGTATGAATCACCTCATTCAAAAACTTACCCACCTTGCGTGTGGCTTCCTCATTCACTCCGCTGCAAACCCTCCAGAAGTCGCGAATGCTCGATACGTAATTTTTTCCCGGCATGACCCTCTCGAAACTATGGGCAAGAAGCGGGTCACTACTGATGCCGCGCTTCCGAAACATCTTTTTTATAATGGGGTAAGCAACTTGTTCTGTCGTGCCCGGAGCCACGGTCGTCTCAATTAAAACAAGCGTTTCCGGATTGATCTTCTCTCCGATAATCTCCAGAGATTCTTCCAGCGCTTCCATATCCGCCCGGCCATCCCGCACATTGCCAAGGGACTCCTTCAGGTAGTCACATTGAATATCTACAATCACAATATCCGCAAGCTTCAGCGCATCATACGTGTATGTAGCCGTCAGCGTTTTTTCCTCTTTTACGCAGCGACTGATCATAGGGGCCACTTCAGGATCTTCGGATTCAACCGGGGAGAGCCCTTTATTAATGTAGGGGATCTTCCAGTAACTCCGGGTACTTGGCCTCTGCATGCCCACAACGAACTTCATGGGATTTCCCTTCCCATCATGAGTGTCAGCAACCACTGCGGCCATGACCGCACCCACAAACCCCAAGCCCATGACCACAACAATCTCGCGGCCTGACAGACGTTGGGCTTTTACAAGCTTTTGGAGGCGCTTCCATTCCCGCTGATAATCTTCTTTTTGAGGCAAGGGAAAGACCTCCCCTGCAGGACTGAGGGAAACAAGTGGCTTCTGCCTTTCTCCATCTTGGGCAGCTGTTACCTGTGTTGCTGTCAAATCATCTTTCCGTTTCAACGTCAAATTAGACATGATCGAACCCTCCGTCAATTTAGAAAATCCAGAATCCAGTAGTCAGTATCCAGTGCTATTCTGACTTCTGGCTCCTGACTTCTGCTCTTTCGCTAATATCTCAACAATTCTCTCTGCAGCTCTTCCTTCCATTCCTCTCACTTTTAAGCGGTATCTTTAATAACCTACTATGTCCTTGGGCTGGGGGTATCATTTTATCTCTGAAGAAGCCTCTTGACACGGGGTTAATGACCCATTATGATTAGGTCATAATGGTTATAAAGGAGGTCAAAATGATTCATAAAGAATTTAGTGTGGCTGAGGCCAAAAAGCACTTTTCAGAAATACTGAGTCGGGTCGCCTATGGTCATGAACGCATCATGATCTTAAAGAGGGGAAAGCCCCTCGCTGTGCTTCTTCCTCCTCAGGAAGCCTCCAAAGAGAGCCATTTGAGTAAAGTGCAAGGATGGTTGGACGAGGATGATCCCTTCTTTACCATCATGGATCGGATTGTATGGGATCGGAAAAAACATGTTCCCAGGATTTTGAAATCACGCAAAGGATGAGCAAGTGTATCTTATTGATACCAATATCTTGAGTGAATTGGTCAAAAAGACCCCCAACAAGAATTTGATTTCCAAGATCGAAGAAGTTCCTTCAGCTTCACTTTATACGGCTACGGTCTGCGTTATGGAATTGAGATACGGCGCTCTCCGACGAGGAGACCTCGGGGATTTATGGTTGAAGATTCAACAACACATCGTCTCGAAGGTCCGAATCCTTGATTTCTCCTATAATGAGGCATTAAAGGCAGCGGAAGTGCTGTACGAGTTGTATTCCATAGGAAAACCCATTGGGATCGAAGACATCATGATTGGATCGATTGCTTTGAATCACAGCCTCACCGTCGTTACTTCCAATACAAAGCATTTCTCCCGTATTCCAAACTTGCATGTAGAAAATTGGCTTCTTTGATTCACCCTTTGCTCTAGCGTCGCGATTGGCTATCCCGTAAAATCGCAATTTCGTAGCCCTGCCCTAGAGATTTCAAAGCCTCGCCCCCACCCAGCAGTTCTATTCTGGATTCTGTATTCTGGATTCTAACTTCTGAATTCTGACTTCTCACTCTTTCGCCAATATTCCAACGATTCTCTCTGAAGCTTTCCCGTCCCAAATGCATTGGACATTAATTGTTAAAAGTTAAGGTAATAGCAAGAGCTTTGGATTTTTTCTAAGTACACCCTTAAAGCTCCCCCGATTTGCTTAAATATTTTCACTATGCTAATATTGTTTCCAAGCAATGGAGGTGGACCATGAAGAAGGCCCTCAGTACAAAAGCACTCACCCATTTCCATGTCACGACGGATAAAGCGATCTGTGCCGGCAGTCCAATCATTACGGGTACGAGAACTCGGGTAGCCAACATCGCCGGGTACTACCTAATGGGATTGACGCCCGAGGAAATACAGAGGGAACTGCCCCATCTCGGTCTATCACAGGTCTTTGATGCCCTTGCCTTTTATATTGACCATCGACGTGAAATAGAACGCGAACTGCAAGAAGATAAGGAAGAGCTTGTATCCAAGAATGTTCCAGCAGGAAAATACTAAATGCCTCCGATCGCCTTGTACTTCGATGAGCATGTTCAGTTGGCTCTTGCCGAAGCCATGAGGGCAAGAGCAGTTGATATTCTGACAACCCAGGAAGCGCGAAATACCGGTCTTGATGACATACGACAACTCGCCTTTGCTACCGACAACAGACGATCCTTATTCTCGTATAATACCCGACACTTCGCGAAATTACATAACCATGGATGAATATTCAAAGACCACATCGGGGACTCATTCTTTCTGATCAGATGCCTATAGGTATTGTGTTGCGAAGATTGATGAGACTTTACTTTTCTCTAAACTCTGAAGATATGCAAAATCGTCTTGAATACCTAACTGCCTGGAAATAGTATCCTTTCTCAATCACCACTGAAATACTTGTCACCCGCCACTTGTCACTTGGTCACTGATTTTACATAATCCAAAATCCAGGAGTCGGTATCCGGTTCTATTCTGTATTCTGGATTCTGTATTCTGGCTTCTGTATTCTGGCTCCTGCTATTTTGCCAATATTTCAACGATTCTCTCTGCGGCTTTACCGTCCCAAAATGGTGGAGCACTTATGCTACAGGCCTCGGAGAACTTCTTGAATTGGGTATGGGCTGCATTGACAATATTTTCTTTTCTTACCCCTGCGATCACATTGGTTCCATGAGTTACCGTTATTGGTCGCTCCGTATTCTCTCGAATCGTGACACAAGGGATTCCAAGAATTGTTGTCTCCTCCTGAATCCCTCCCGAGTCAGTTAGAACTAATTTTGCATTAGACATCAGTTGTAAAAAATCGAGGTAGCCGAGCGGCTCGAGACCATAGATATGTGAGTTCTGAGTCCTCGGTGTTGAGTTCCTATTTAAAAAATCAAAGTATTTTTCAAAATGGAATTCTTTGATACGGTTCAGGGTCCGTGGATGAACCGGAAAGACGATCGGAACTTGCTTTGAGACTTCCGAAAGAGCTTGAATGACTTCCTTGAAACTCTCCTTATCATCTACATTGGATGGTCGGTGAAGAGTAAGCACCCCGTAAGCAATCGGGTTTGACGTTGAAGGCTGGAGGACCGAACCATTTAACCCTAATTGCGTCAGGATATTTGAATTTTTGGCCTTTTGGCGATGCTTCAATAAGGTATCGATCATTACATTACCAACGAAATGGATTCTCTCCTCAGGGATGCCTTCACGGCGAAGGTTTACATTCGCACTCTCTTCAGTTGTGAAAAGGATATCAGAAATAGCGTCCGTAAGGACTCTGTTTATCTCCTCAGGCATACTACGATCGAAGCTCCGAAGGCCTGCTTCAACGTGAATAACTTTGATATCGAGTTTTGAAGCAACCAAGGAGCAGGCTATGGTGGAGTTGACATCTCCAACCACCAGAACATGAGTCGGATTTTCTTTCAAACAAATTTCCTCAAACCTTCTCATTATTTCGGCTGTCTGGACAGCATGGGAAGCCGATCCCACTTCAAGATTAATATCAGGATTTGGAATCCCCAAATCCTGAAAAAATAGTTTGGACATCTCTTGATCATAGTGCTGGCCGGTATGCACAATAAAATAATCAATCGGTTGACGATTAGACCTATTGTGACTATTAATTGCATCAACAATAGGAGCGATCTTCATAAAATTAGGTCTGGCCCCAGCAACAACACAAAGTTTCACAGCCTTGGTGGACATTGACATTTACGATACCTACAAAGCGCCTATTACGTAAGTGGATATTGGTCCCAGTCATGGTCTCCCATGGCTAAGAACCACCCCCCGGGCTTTCTTATAATATCATTTCTCAAAAACTCTCCTTTTGAATAGAACATAGGTACAACTTGTTCTATTTTTCCAAACCCAAAACTTTCATATACTCTCTTATATTCCCCAACAGTTGTTGCGCAATCTATTAATTCAACACCCTTCCCAAAAAAATGCACTGCAGATCCTATCAGTGCTTCCAGAGTCTCTTTATCATCCCTTGCTGCATATAAATCGGCGATAATGCCGATATTCCTTTCAGGAGGGCGTGCTTTCCTTAGTATAATATATCCTTTTATTTCTCCGTTTCTTTCTCCCACATATGTTTTATAATGCATATGCGGCTGTGCGAGAAATTTCCAGTTAAGATACTGAGCATCCCTGGCAACAATTACATTATACTGATCCCTTGTCTTCTCCCATAAGCTTTCCACACAATCAAAATCCTCTATCTGCCGTATTTTTGTCGCATTCGTCTTTGTTCTATTCTTTAAAGTTGAAATGCGCATATCTAACCGTATATTAGCCAGGGAGGCTAAAAGCTTGTTAATTGAAAGACTTCTTATTATACGCACGGTAAGCTTTTTCATTATTGCGTTCTTGTCTACCCGACGTATAAGGAATTTGGATACCGCATCTCCATTATATCTCATCCACCTTCTGTATACGCAAACCGGCTCAACATGTATTGAACCAAGCTTTAACTTAATTCTTCTATTTGCCTCTGACATGTTTACGCTCATAAATATCTTGTTATGATTGGCATTGGCTCTCTGAAGCTGGCTTCCAATGCCTCCCCCCCTGTATTCAGGCAAGACTATTGTATCAACAGACCATGCAACCTTATGCAAATAATCGCCCACTTTTAAAGGCGAATACATCGCGCATGTCTGCCCGACAACACGGCCATCTTGTAAAGCAATCCATATTGGCAGTTTGTCTCCGCTCCAATATGGATTGTTCACAAACTCCCAGTACCATCTCTCGGGATATTTAAATTGCCATCTACCCTCATAAGCAATCTTGAGAAACTCTTGTATGAGCTTTTCATCTTCCTTCGCAGCCTGCCTCACTAAAACTTCCATAAAAACCTTTCTGTCTAATATAATAACAACTTGCTTGCGAGGATGAACACAGCCAACATTGAGTTCGTAACACTTTGGAATTATCTATTTGGAGATAAGCCATCGTAACAGTGTAATGGCTACAAATCCGTGATATATCTCAGATCCCACCAAGCTCATATCCGATTAGGATAAATTGGTTCTACTTGGAATTCCATTGTAGGCGGCTCTTCAATTTCACTAATGCCTGACCAAGCCCACATACTGCCATTGCAAGTTGCCCTCTGCTATCTCCCGCCACCACCGTGTACCGCTTAACTGTAAACAAATCGTCATTGGAGGAATTAGCACCTTCAATAGTGGTTAAAGCACCACGATACCCCGCCTCCTTAACCAAAGATTTTGTTAGATCAGAAAAAGCGTTTGGCTGTCCCTCAGGGTAACTGAAGAATTTACAGGATATCCCCAGCCGAGACTCGATAATTTCTTTTGAACAGACAAGCTCACGGGTGATGTCTGGTGGCTGGAGCCGGGTCAGGATCGCATGTGAACCGGTATGACTTCCGAACGTAACAAGACCGCTTGCGTTCATTTTCCCAATCTGTTCCCACGTTAATGGCTCAAACATCGATGGTACGGATGCCGTGTGGAGAAGACTGCAGCCAGTTGCGTCTTCAAGTGCTCCCACGACTTGCTCTATTTCGGAGTATGGCAATTGTTTTAGTACTGATTTGACTTTCCGAACCGCGGCTTGTTTCGATGGTAGATCGCGACAGGGAAGCTCTTCCTCATGATTCTTGATCCGCACGGTCAGGGATGGTACAATTGTATTGATAAGTGCATATTCGATGCGATTGGTCCATAGGTAGTGCTTCCGATCTATAAAATCAGTGGGTAGAAAAACAGTCGCAGGAACGCCATAGCGCTGCAATATCGGGAACGCACAGGTACATGTAGACCGGTAGCCGTCATCAAATGTGATGATAACCGCCTTGTCGGGAACAGGAAGGCCATCCATGCAATGTTTGACAAATAAACCCAAGGGAATAATGGTATATTGGCGCTTGAGGAATTGTATGTGCTCAGTGAATTCATCAACCGTTACATGGAGTTTGTCCGCATCATAGACACCATCGTTCGTATTTCGCTCCGTGAATCCATGGTACGTTAGGATGACCGCTTTGTGACGTTGGAATACACTACGGAAGACCCGATCGATCCAAACTCTAAACATAGCATCGTACACATAACCGACGAAATTCGTCCTTCTTTCAGCAAGTAATGCTGCCAGCATTAAGCTACTCCAATTAAATACATCTGCAGCTTCTTTCCTCCACCAATAAGCAAAAGAGTTGAACACCATTACAATTCTCATTCCTCTATTTTCTTGCATACAAAAGCTTCGGAAAATCTCTTACGTCCACCACATCTCCGATCTGTTGAGCGGTTAAATGTTCTCCACCCGCTCCGAGTTTGGCCGAAATTGCAGCCTTGCAAGCCAAACCCTCCTCTCTCCTCTGTTTACCTTCTCACTTGTGTTCGCTATTTTTTGTTATCCAACATCTGTCGTGTTCCTCTGTGGTATTCCAAGGGCTTTACTGAACCGGCCGCTGAATTCTTCCCTAGTCACTTAAAACTAATTTTCCATGAGACCTTTAGATGATTTTGCGCGCTGTGTAACCTTTGAAATCAAATTTTAGCTCGAGTTGATGAACAATACCAAGCTATCGTTTTCTTTAAACCTTCTTCAAAGTTCGTTTTGGCTCTAAATCCAAATTCCCTCTCAGCTCTACTCGTATCTAACATTCTTCTCGGTTGTCCATCCGGCTTCGATACATCCCAAATGATATCACCTTTGAAACCTATGAGTTTAACGATCAGTTGAACCAATTCCTTTATTGAAATCTCAAAACCAGCACCGATATTGATTGGATCTGATTTATTATACCTTTCAGTAGCCAAGACGATTGCCTCAGCACAATCTTCTACAAAGAGGAATTCTCTTGTGGCCTTGCCAGTCCCCCAGACGCCTATCGATTGAGGTGTAAGGTTAAAGGATTGAGGTTGATGCATAGCATCGATACATTTTTTGATCAAAGCCGGTATCACATGGGAGGAATCGGGATCAAAATTGTCTCTTGGGCCATAGAGATTAACGGGCAGAAGGTAAATAGTGTTGAATCCATACTGTTGTCTATAGGCCTGGGCCTGCACTAAGAGCATCTTCTTTGCAAGTCCGTAGGGAGCATTGGTTTCTTCGGGATATCCATTCCATAAATCATCTTCCTTAAAAGGAACAGGCGTAAACTTTGGATAAGCACAGATCGTCCCAACTGCCACAAATTTCTCTAATCCAACTTGTCTTCCAATCTCCATCATTTGCACACCCATCATGAGGTTATCATAGAAAAACTTCCCTGGGTTGGCACGGTTGGCTCCTATCCCTCCGACTTTTGAGGCTAAATGAATGACAATTTCAGGGTTAGCATCTCGATAGACTCTTTTCACCCCCTCCATCTCGACTAGGTTATACTCTTTCCTTCTTGGAACAAAAATATTTTTGAATCCTCTTTCTCTAAACTTCCCTACGACAAAAGAACCTAGGAAACCAGCTCCACCGGTGACCAGAATACGTTTGTCAGACCAAACACTCATTGGGTTTTAAAAGTTAAGAATAAGTAAGATTGATGTTAAGACTTAATTAGTGGATTGCCGAACCTATTTGTTTATTATTAGACAACTTTCTTATCACATCCTGACACTGTCTCATCTCCTCAAGATTCTTGATGTCGGAATCCACCATAATTCTAACCAGTTCCTTAAACTTTACTTTTGGTTCCCAATTCAAATTCTTCCTGGCTTTGGAAGAATCGCCTTGTAGAAATTCTACTTCTAGGGGTCTGAAATAGCGGGAGTCGATTCCAACGACTACATCTCCAATGCGAATGATAGAGACTAGAGGTTTGAGGTTGGAGGCGAAAGACTTTAGAATGCCTCTTTCGTTAACACCGCTTCCTTTCCATTCTAATTCAATACCAGTATGGCTAAAGGTAAGATTGACAAATTCCCTAACCGAATGGGTCTCGCCGGTAGCAATCACATAGTCATCAGGTTGATCCTGTTGGAGCATGAGCCACATTGCTTCCACGAAGTCTGGGGCATAGCCCCAATCCCTTTTTGCTTCTAAATTACCCAGATATAACTTATCTTGTAGCCCAATCTTTATTCTGGCCAATGCTTTTGTAATCTTTCGAGTCACAAAAGTCTCACCTCTTCTCGGGGACTCATGGTTAAAGAGGATTCCATTTACAGCAAACATCCCATAACCTTCCCTGTAATTTTTGACCATCCAGTGGGCATAAACCTTGGCAGCACTATATGGACTTCGGGGTCTAAATGGTGTTTCTTCATTCTGAGGTGGTGGTGCATCTCCAAACATCTCACTACTCGACGCCTGATAAAATTTCGTCTTGATTCCACTTCTTCTTATTGCTTCTAACAATCTTGTAGTTCCAATACCTGTGACATCTCCGGTAAACTCCGGCATATCGAAGCTTACACGGACATGGCTCTGGGTGGCTAAGTGGTAGATTTCGTCAGGTTGAATATTATAAATAAGATTCGTTAATTGTCCCGAATCAGTAATATCCCCGTAATGAAGAAAAAGCTTCGCCTTTGGATCATGACGGTCAACATATATATGGTCTATCCTCTCGGTATTGAAAGTGCTCGACCTCCGAATGAGCCCATGCACCTCGTAACCCTTTCCCAACAGAAACTCAGCCAGATAGGAACCATCTTGGCCGGTGATACCCGTTATCAACGCTCGTTTTGCCATAATGAAACCTCGCATATAATAATTAAGTCATTGAGGCATTAGGTGCCCTGAACGAAACTTAATCTGACAGATGCTGTCAAATTACCCCTTTCCTAACGATTATGCAAAGTGTGGAGATTAGTCGATGCTAAGGGTCGTTGATTTCCGACTGAAAGTAACTCCCTTTGTACCTCTCCCAGAATCTGAACGTGTTTCGGCGATAATCGGCAAGGAATGACTCATGAATCTAGAACGCATCCATACTCGGCAAGTCCTTTATAAGGATGTACCCGTTTCGGCTCAGGACTTCTCTCAAATCAGCCTCGGGTCTCTCAATAGTCAGGCAATTGAACCGATACTTGTTAAACGGAAAACCACGAAGAATACGGTCTTCTGGACCCTCTACGTCTATCGATAAATAATCAATCGTATGAGGAGCATTTTCCGCTATAAGAATGGAGACTAATGTTTTTGCCTGCATCCTTATTACATTTGCCTTCTGTGAGCCAATTTTCTCCGGTCTGTTGTCAGTATTGTTGTCTACAATCCCACCGATTACGTCTTTTTGAGCAAAAACGACCTCTCCTTCTTTGGAGTCTAAGCATGCATTCAAACAAGTTGTGCTTCTCATAGACCTCAAGTTTTCGAACAAGAAGGGGTTTGCCTCTAAGCAGATGCCACGCCAATGATATCTCTTCTCCAGCAAGAATGTATTACTCATGGAGGTGCTATCTGCGCCTCCGATATCGACGAAGTACCCATTATTCTTTCCATTAAATACCTCCCCAAACACCCAAAAGTCTTGGCCAACCTGAGACAAAGCCTTCTTTCTTCGATCATAACAAAGGCTGAGGAATGCACTGCTTCAGCCAAGTTCGCATATTTATACTTTAGGTTTCCTCACGACAAGGTTCACTTGCCGCTATGAATCGCAGCAGAATAGCGGGCAGGTGCAGCGCCTTTATAAATGCCCGATTTCACAAATTTCCCAATGCCTTCTTGAAAGAAGAATTCAAAAACACTATGTCTGCCTGAATTAGCTGCTTGCCACTCCTCTCAGGGTTGAAATAGTCGAGAAATTCATAACCATAGGAATCAAGAAAAGCCAGATACTCGTATAACTTGTGTTGCCCCACATAAGTAGGGCACATTATGAGTTCGGTGTAAATAAGAGACACTTTTGAGTGTGATAGGACCTCTGTTGCACCATTGAGCGCGGCGAATTCAGCACCTTGAACATCAAGCTTTAGTATATCGATATGAGAAATTCTGTTCTCATGAAAAAAACAATCTATCGTTGTTGTATCTACTTCAACCTGAGCATTGGTATCAAGTAAACCTTCCCCCCAGTATCGGCCTCCCCTTGGGTCTGTTGCCAGAAGAGAATTTGTTGACGAAGAGAGATTCGCGTTAAAAACTGCCTTGCCTCTCTTTTCGGAGACTGCTACCTTGTAACAGGAAATGCGGTTGTCTCCTCCAAAATTCTGCACAAGTTTTTCGAATGACGGAGGAAAAGGTTCAAAACAGTATATCGACGCAAGAGGAAACAGTTCACGATACTTCCTGGCCACTGATCCAACGTGTGCCCCAACGTCAAAAATTACTGGATCCCTGCCCTTGATCAGTTCTTTTTGCAGAGAAAAGGCATCCCCAGTTCTCCTAAGTTCGTAACCAAAGTGACGAAGTGTTCTCTGGATCAACTTTTTCATCATGTTTATTCCTTGTAGCACGGCTAGCCAACCACTGCGTGCAGGTATGCAGTCATGGTACCGCAATAGGTTCCGGTTTCGACGATGGCCTCAAACTGAGAAGCGCGAAATCACCTCTTGGAAGATCCTCTGGCAAAGTTGTTGTCCATTCAAGGAACCACTCCACATTTCCTTGGACTCGGCCCAGCAGAAGACTCTTGATCAGCGCTTTATAGAAGAGTCGGAAGAGACCTAAAAAGCCATATGGTCAAGCGGGCTGGCGCCAGCCAGGAATCTGCAGATTGCCTCGAGAATTCGCCGTTGCATATTCTCCTCATCACCCATGGTGACTGCGTATTTGTAACCTGACTCAGCTACCTTATCGCGATATGCATCATCCTCCCAAGCCCGCACGATCGCCTGGCGCAAAGCGTCCGCATCCCCCACCGAGACAAGAATTGCCTGGCCATCATCAAGAATACCATGCGAGCCTTCGTTTTCGGATACAACGACGCACTTTTGCAGCGCCATAGCGACGAGGTAAGTTCCGGCGCCATGGGCGTACATGGATGCTCTGGTGATGGGCAAGACAACCATTCGTGAGTGAGCCATCGCTTCCAGCCAACTTTCATAACTGCCGTCATCGTGAACGATCTCTACATTTGGCGGGACCTGCGCCTCTATCGTTCCCAAATCCGTACCGTGCTGCAGAGAGAGCTCATTCTCCGGGCAGAGTATCTTCACACGATACGGCAATCCTTTTACCGCGCTGACCAGGGTAGCGTAATCTCGAGTAGACCGCCCGCACGAAAGGATATAGTGCTCATCGGAAGTCGGCAGGGTGACCACACTGGGCAGCGATTTAACCATATAATGGATGTAGACTGATCTCCGCTCGTCAATTCCCAGGTACCGACTATAGCCAGACAAATCTTTTGAGTGCAGCAGGAACAGGTCCACCTTACGCAAAAGCTGCTTTTGAACGAAGCTTTTTATCCGTTTTGAAGCGCTCAAAGGCCGGTGGCAAATTAGATCCACCGAAATAATTTTGGGACGACCCCAAGGCCACAACCAACCCAGCAAGCAAAAGAGAAACAAGAACATGCGGTCCTGGTAAAACAGCACCGCGTCATACTTACGGCCTTCACGAAAAACTCTGAGGCACTCGCCGAGCAAGTCAACCATGGAGCTTGCGTGAACATCGAACTGATGATAATCCATCTCGAATTCCTTCGGGCAATCAACCCGTAACAGATGCTTAGGAAAGTTGCCGAGGAGCGACAAGCGCTTTTGAGATTGCGTCTGGGACACGTTGGATTGCATCATTCTATCTTAAGAATGGACTATTACGAGTTCAAAATAGGCATTAACGTCATAGCTGAGAAACGCCTGCGACTTGGGGTCGGGTGGTTTCTCTCCCATCTCTAACAACTGTAAGCGTTGCCCCTATCATTTTTGCTGAAACGTCTGTCAAATTATCCTTTTAAACATTAGATTATGTGCCGTTGCAGTAAATAGTTCAAAGCCGAAGGTGGAAAGTAAACCCCTCAGTTCTCGGTCTTCTACTGTGCCTTCTACAATGACGATTGATGTCTGCTTAAGCGTTTCGTATGCCCCGCGCAAAACCGCAAGATCTAGCCCCTCAACATCAATTGATAGCAGAAAGACCTTCGGCTGACCTATACCAGCGAGAATAGAATCTAGAGTCAAAACCGGAACCCACTCGACCCGTCTAAAATGCGAAGTCTTTAGACGGGTCTTATCAAAACCGCTCAAATCGTTCGAAAAGGCATTCCAAAAGCGGAACAATCCCGGCGTGTCTCCACAACCAACACCCAAACAAGTATCAAACCGTCGAACCCAGCGGTGCATCCGCAATAATGAACTGTTGGGCTCGATCGTCACGCCGCGGCGGCCCTGCCGGTAAAAGCGATAGGTGTTGCTTAAACGGGTAGGATGATTTGCGCCAACATCGACATAGATTGCACCATCTGCCGGAGGTTTTTGTTTGAGCATTTCCTCGACAAGAAGATCCTCGCCATTTTGTGAGTATGTTTGCTGAACAGGCAATAGGGCTTTGGTAATTGCCACCAGCCATGCCTTACCTGTTAGCACCCATGGAAATCGTTTAGCTATGCTCGATTTAATAGATGTCATATTACAGGAGTTATTTCACCTAAGAGTTTTTCTATATTTCCCTAAATTCAAAATTACTAAAGCGGCGAACTCTCTCTTCGGGGAAGTATGCTATCTATAATCCTGTAAGCATTTACGACCAAACACTGGTTTGACAAAATAATCGTCTAAGCTGCTCATTCTGCATGAAATGTTTAATCTCACGTGAAACAATTTGCGGTTTGTGTTGAATAAATCCATTGGAGTAATGATAAGCCATTAAAAGGCTACCCAGAATGTAAGGATACGTAACTAAACGACGGACAAATTTTCCGAAGAAGAATAAAGGGTGATAGCCCGTTAGGTATGCGGCTTTCCCCCAGTTCTCAAAGATTCCCCAAGCGCCTCTTCGAGAACCTACAGGGCGGTAATGAATGAATTGGGTTTCCGGAATTCGGCGTGCCCCCCAACCTTTGTATATGGCTTTGACATTGTCAACAATGTCCCACCCCAAGTCCTTTTCTAACCCTCCAATATCTTGAAAGCAAGCTACTCTATAGAATTTGTTCGGCCCATGGGTCTGAAAGCTGGGGCCCCGCACAGCCTTTGGACATCCGTCAACTAAGTACGCCATCTCTCCGCTCGCCACGCCGAGTCGAGGGTTTTCTCTGAAAATTTTGATCATTCTTTCGAAATAATTGGGCTCGAATGACACATCCGCATCCACTCGTGCCAGGAATTCAATTTGCTCTAAATCCAGTCGACGTAGACCAATATCAAATATACTATCTCCTCCTGGTTCCCTATTTCTCCGATTCGGAAGGTTTAACAATTCAATCCAAGGATTCTCAGAAAGGTATCTCTTGATAATTTCTTCAGTCCGATCAGTTGACCCATCGTTAATGATAATCCATTTCCCAGGCCCCACTGTCTGGTTTAGGACAGACAGGATTAACTTCTCGATAAACTCTTCCTCATCCCGTACGGGAGTGACGATCGCATATTTGGCAGTCATTTCCATCTTCGCCCTTAAGATACGAGTTGTCTGTAAACGCTCTCCTCTTTCCTTATTCTGCGTTCAAACGAAAATCTTTCACAAACCGTTTTTCTGCCCTCTAACGCAAATCTCTCCCGAAGGTTGGCATCCATAATTAAGCTATCTATAGCCTGGGTAAGCCCTTCCACATCCCCTGGTTCCACAAGAGTGCCATTCGATCCACTCTCTATAATTTCTGGTAGACCACCGACATTTGTTGCTACAACCGGAACTCCCATTGCAAGAGCCTCCAGGACCACATTAGGCATTCCCTCGGTTTCGGATGGCAACACCAGTAAGTCGAGCCGCCGATAAACGTTTTTGATGTCTTCAATATGCCCAGTAAACGTGACGTACTTTTGCAATCCTAAATTTCCGGAATAATTCTCTAAATTTCCTCTTAAGTTGCCCTCACCGATTACAACCAATCTTAAACCACCGTGCCGGTTCACTAACTTTTTCATGGCCTCCAATAACGCCTTTATTCCCTTTTCACCACTCAACCTTCCGACATAGCCAATGGTAAAACCGTCATTTTGAAAAAATGGAAACTCTTGAATAGTCTCACCGTCTCCATCTCTCTTAAATTGGTTCGTATCAATGCCGTTCTGAATCAAAACTATTTTTTGATCTCGAATGCCTTTTGAAATGAGATATTCCCTTTGCCGCCGGTTAACTACAATAATACGGTCAAAGTATTTCAAAACATTTTTGTCTAAAAACATAAAAAGTCTTTCTCGCCATGTTATTGCATTCCATCCGTGTGTTGTAGTGACCAATTTCATCTTATGGACTCTTTTCAAAAAGAGTCCATAAAAGTCCGCTTTAAAACCGTGGGTATGTAATATCTCAATATTGTATAAGTGAAGCAACTTCCTAATCTGCATCAGGGATTTTAAATCGATTTGTATCCTGTCTTGAACTTCATGATAGTTGATATTCAATTTTTTAGCCCTCTCCCCGATGAGAAAGCTGTTATCTGCGATCTTGCGGATATAAACAATAACCACATTAAATTCATCTCCATTTACATATTGAGGCGTTAAAAGGATTGTTTTGTCTGGTCCACCCCCGGCCCCGATAGTGCATTGAAGATGCATCACATGAATTTTCTTCACTTTAGGGCTCCCAAATAAGATTTATCGTCTTATTTAAAACGGAGTCAAGGTGAGTCCAGAAAAACCCACACCGATCTCACAGGTAAATCCGAAACCTTTTCAACCAATTCTCGATACAGGCTGAATGAATTATGAGGGCAATCATTTCTCTTTTATCCTTAAACCCGTTGGGGTCGATATAGATTTTAATGTGGCATCTTCTCTTGGGCCAATTGCATAGAATTCCATGACCTGGACATTAGGATTACTCGCACCGCTATAATCTTTCTGGCTATTATCCAATGTCAATTTTATATATCGCGCATCGGCAACGTTTGGAAGTTCAAACCATTGTGCCATAGCAGTCCACGCGTCACTGTCCGATTTTACATAGGTGGCATCTAATACCTTTGTAAAATCAGCATCCCCGGTGCCTATTCTGCTCACCGATATGTGAAAATCCTTGGGAGAGTAGTAAGAAGTCGAATCTGTGCCACCTGAGATGCCGATATATTTTATCTTCTTAACGCCACCGCAATCATAGATAATCCATCCACTCGAACTGTTTGAATGCCAGGCATAGCCATCACTGTAACTCCGATGATCTGCTGTCTTATTAGCCCCCGAAATATCATAATTCACATTTACTACAGTGAGCGGAATGTAAGGGAACATTCTTGTTCTGGCAGCACTACCAACAAAGTTACTATACAGACCAATCATAGTCCCCTTTCCTTTAGGGTTGTTCAAACTATTTAATGATCCAGGGCTCTTTATATTAAAGTCAAATCCGCTAGCGTTGCTAAATTGTGGATCTATACTCAACGAATTCGGTTCTCCCTTACCGCTCCCAATCTGTTGAGCTATGGGCGTATTTCCCGATGCATACAGCAAGTCATAATAATCATTGTAATTTTTCGCCCCTGACGAGCCAGATTCTAACTCAAACCCTACCCTGCCCCCATAAAAAATATTATTCTCAATTTTTGTCCCTATCGCGTTATTGTTCATCATGAGGTGCGCATAACCATTTAAATAGAAAATATTATGATAAAATTGGTTAGAATTTGATTTTGTCTTGGGATTCGCTCCGAGGACATTGTTAAAGGCAAAGATATTATTCTCGATCAAATTATTATTGCAGGTGTCGTTCAAATCCAATCCTGAAAATCCGCTATAGGCAAAAACATTATTATAGAAAATGTTATTACTCGTCCCCTGTTCACCTCTTGAACTCTTCTGCGAGAAATAAACGTAATTGTCATGGATGGACGCATTGGTAACACCCCTAAGCCATACTTGGTAAACATCGCCTTGCGGAAGCATAAGGTCAGGGTTACGATACAATAAGTTATTCGAAACGCTGATGTTCTGTGTTATCCCTTCACTATAAAGGAAGATCGCAACACGGTAGTTGTGATGAATCTCGTTATTATCTATGACTATATTGCCCAGGGTATTTCCAGGCCCGGCATGAAAAGTGATCCCTCCTTCATAAACACTCCAGGATCCCTTACCATCTCCATTGTGGTGGATGTTACAATTCTCAACACTAATAAATGAGTTGTTATGGTTATACCAACTGGCTATTCCCCAATCAGTGGCATTCTTGATCTCCAAGCCTATAATTTTGACATAGTTCACGTTGTTGAAAACATCAACTCCTCTCGCCCCGTTCTTCGCATCCAAGATTGGAGTTTCGCCCGGATAGTTTCGGATAATTTTATATGTCGATTCATTTGTGCCCCCGCTTGAGATAGTCACATTTTCCAAATAGGTCCCTCCACGAATATAAAGGGCATCCCCAGCTTCCATCGTCTTGACACCATAATTTACAGTTCTCCAAGGTCGATCCAGATTATTATCCGCATAGGTAATAGAATCGTTACCATTGCTTGCAACATAAAGGTCTTTGCTCATTGCTTCGGATGCAAGAACCAAAAGAAACGCAATCAAAAACAGAACTTTCTTCGAATTCAATCTTTGAGCCATGCTGGCCTACAAAAACAAATCCATTTAGACTGCCAATTAGTACGAAATACGAAGCCGATTACAACGATGAGATCAAATTTCCCCGAACAGTGGATGAGCATTAAAACCGGGCGAATATCTGAGTTGCAATCAGAAAATTCCATTCCACCAGGCGCCAACTCCATTAGGGCAAAAAGTCAGATCGATCATGATTCCAACATCTTTCATACACACGTATAAATTTATTTATAGAGATATCCTTTGAGAGCACTCTATTTGCAACTAGCGAACACGTCTCAGATAATTCTGAACGTTTTTCATTAAGCATGTTTAATATTTCTTCAATACACCTATTGATAGAACCTTCATCAGTCCCCTTCAAAACCACTCCCACTTTGTATTTGTTGATAATATCTTCTGTGTCTCCTATTCCTTTTGTCACAACCACAGGAAGCCCCAATGCCAAATACTCACCAAACTTAGCAGGGGCGGCAACCCGATTTACGATTGAATCCTCTCTGAGCAGAATCCCAATATCACCCGCTATCGCGTAATTCCTCACTTCATCATGCTTTAGGAAGTATATAGAATAGCGGTCTCCTTTAGTGTTATTTTCTTCAAATATTTCCCTGAATACTTTTGGCCTATCGGTAAGGATTAAAAAATGGACATTTCCGATCTTTTGCTTCAGGTGTCTAAGAAATCCTATAAGAATGTTGTTTATCTGCCAACTTTTAACATGACCCATAAAGGTGACAACAAATTTGTTATTCAAACCCAATCTACTCCTTGCCTCTTTCTTTTGATCTTCAGAATAGGAAAAAAGATCTGTATCTACATTTGTAGGAGTTATTACAAATTTTGACTTGCTAACGCCATGCTTCATCTCTACATGTTCCCTCATCTTACTTGAAACACAAAAAATAAAATCAGCGTTTCTGGTTATATATTGTTCAATTCCCGTCATCCTTTTATGCCAAAAGGAATTTTCCTCCAGTTGCTTACTGTAAATCTGTTCCTCAATCCCTATTCCATGCATATCAAATATTACTTTAACCCGAAGCACTTTTTTTAGCCTAACCGCGTAGTATGCGGACGCCGGGTCGTGAGCATGAATAACGTCGGCTCTCGTAAAAAGGGAAATCAACCCTAAAATAATTGTATTGATAAGAGTCCGGACACTTTCAATAACTATGTTTCTTCTGAACCAAGACGGTATTATCAGATATGTAATTCCGCTTCTTTGCAGGATCTCTTTGTACATATGAGATTTTCCCGTTACAATGTCTTTTAAGGACTCATATGCTACCACTACTATTCTTAAATTCCTTCCTTTAATTGCTTTGGCCTCCATCAGGAATTGTTGTGTGAAAGCTGAGTAGCTGAATAATGCACCACTTTCTATGAATAAAATATTCTTATTCTTCCGAGACCACATGAATTTAACTCTTTTCGCCCTCCTGCTCCCATACTTGTTTCCTTCCAATCATATCTACAATCTTGAACGTAATCTCTGTTGCAATTGCTGCCTCCTCCAATGTCAGGCAATTGCAGGGTTCCCCTCGAACCACTTTAAGGAACTCAATTAATTCATTATAATGCCCCTTATCTTCTTTTTTTATAAGCAGATTCTTTTGTCCATTGCCAAAATGTTCTATTCTTTTAAAATCATCTATTACAATGGATGTCCCGTCTCCAAATATTTCAATTCTTTCTTTCGGCAGCGATTTGCTCCCTGTTGAAGTATAAATTAGTACAGCCAGCGAACCATCGCTATAAGTAATGGTACTTATAAAATTGTCATCGGCTACCACGTTAATCCCATTTGTCGGTATGTTCTTTACAACCACATCCTCGATTTCTGAATCAACAAGGTAATTGAAGAGATCAAAGAAGTGGCAACATTCACCAATTATTCTTCCTCCTCCTTCGGTAGGATCATGGACCCAGTTTGATTTTGGAATAGATCCAGCGTTAACCCGATAGGTTATTAAATATGGTCTCTTTATCTTACTCAATAAATCTCTAGCCCGTAAAACCAAACTCGAATATCTCCTGTTAAAACCAACGGTATACTTTATTCCGGTCTCGCCGATGATTTCTTGTATTTGTTTCAGCTCTTCGGGATTTAGTACCATTGGTTTTTCTACAAAAACGTGCTTGCCTGCCTTAGCAGCTTCTATTGTCATGAGAGCATGCAGGTTATGGCGGGTAGCTATTAACACAGCATCTACATCATCATCTGCCAAAACCTCCTTAAAATCTGTCGTAGCATATTCAGCACCAAACTTCCGGGCCAGAGCCTTCGCTCTTTCCCCGTGTCGGCATACCACTGCTCTTAAGTTAAAACCTCGGATCTTGATTATGTTTGGCAGATGAACTCTTTGGGCGAGATCCCCTGCCCCAATGACGCCAATGTTTACCGCATTATTGTCTGATTTTGAACTAACTCTTTTGTGAAGATTGAGTGACTTCCGTTGTAATCTGAGACCCAGGTTGTTGCAGGAAGAATTTGGGTAGTTTATTACTACACCCAGAGGTTTCGGCTCATAGCTTAAAATGGCTTCGTAAGCCCTGGGTGCCTCATCGATTGGAAACTCCAATGAAATTAATCTCTCTACGTCAATCCTTCCTTCCGATATCATTCGCAAAACTTCTTCCATGTTCCGGTTCTCGGTCCAGCGGACATAACCGATAGGATAATCAATTCCTTTTTCTTCATATGATGAATCATATCGACCGGGGCCATACGATGTTGACATCACAAGATCTATTTCCTTTTTATACATTTCCTCCCGTTCTAGGTCCATCCCGACATTTCCGACCACAACTATTCGTGCCTTCTTGCGACATAACCTTGCACCCAGAAGAGCGGGTTCGCTGCTCTTTGTGCCTGCGAATATGATTACTGCATCTGCCCCAATACCGCTGGTAAACTCGGATACCTCTTTTTCAACATTATTTCGGGATAGGTTTAAAGTCAAATCGACCCCAAGACTTCGTGCGATCTCAAGTCTTGACTCTTCTATTTCTATTCCTATCACCTTGCAACCCGCGGCTTTAGCAATCTGGACTCCCAGTAATCCTAACAGACCAAGACCTAGAATCACGATCGTTTCGCCAAATTGACTCTCAGCCCTTCTTACACCGTGCATCGAAATACTGGCGATTGTTGTAAATGCTGCTTGCCTATTGCTGACGTTCTCGGGGATTCTGGCCACCAAGTTCCTTGGAACCGAAACGATCTCTGCGTGATTAGCTATTCCGGACCCGGCACATGCGACGCGATCCCCCACGTTGAGGTCTCTTATGGCCTTCCCTTTTTCAATGACAATTCCCGAGAGGCTATAGCCTTTGGGTGTAAGGCTTTGAAGCACCGCTTGACCCGTAATTCTATCTCTAATTGACCTGAGGGTATCCTTAACTCCCTCTTCCGTTATCTTATTCTTGACCTTACCAAGAAGTTGCCACTGTTTCGAGAGTACCTCAGGGAAAACGAGGCCCTCTCTATGCAGATCGCTCGTTTCCGTACCAGAACTGATCACTGAATAGCACGTTTGAACCAACAGCTCATTATCTTGACAAATGGGTGGAGGTACATCCTCTATCCTAATTCCGTCATTAGCCATAAAAACCTGTTTCATGAATTTTCGCCTATAAATCTCAAATTCTAAGCTTTATGTGTAGTTCCCTGGAACACTTGGCTTTTAAAGAAAACTCTAAGACCTCAGCTCTCTCTCATATTCCATAATGTTGAAACCCATCCGCCTATAAGCTCAATGGTCGAACTTTCGGGAATCTGGAGGTTTAACAGGCAATGTTCTTCCCGCATGTGATTTGGCCACGACAAATAAGATATCCGCAATTCCAACCTCTATCCCAACATCAAAATGGAAATGCAAATGAAATTCATGCCTACTCTCCCGATAAAGTTTTTCGTTCTACGCCTTTTTACGGGGTTTGATCTTCCGCCTCCTCTCAACCTAATTTTTAGATTTAGTCATGTTCACTCAGTGAGCCCAAATGTTTCTATCCCTTACCCACATTCTGGGCTTATATGATTATGTTCAGATTTATTATCATTATGTGATCCAATCAAGACACCCGCCCTTTTTTGCAGAATTGCCAAGAAGAGATTCCCGATAAGAAAGCTACGACAATTCAAGCCTATTTTATAAACTAAACTGGGTGCTGCGAAATACTCGTGTCTAACGTAATCAAATCCACACCTGGAGATCAATCTTTTAAACCCTGATATACTAAACTGATGTTTCTGATATTTCAAACGTGAATATCGTTTTATTGAATACCTCTTTAATATTCTTTCGAGGAAACGGTAAATCGCCCAGTAGTTTGGAAGTGAAACCAAAAAGAAACCATTTTTTTCTAAAAGGCGGTTAACTTCCACTAAAACTCCATAAGGATCTTCTATATATTCCAAAACGCTTGACGCAATAATCAAATCGCATTTACCATAAAACTCCTCAAGGTTACCAGGAAAGGATGAATGCACGTAGTTTGTAAGGTTCGATAGGCATTCTCTTTCCGCTTCTTCTCTAGCCAGCTTAATCATCTTGGCAGATTGATCAATTCCGATAACTTGACCTCCGCGTTTAGCTACAATTCTTGATAAAATCCCACTCCCACAACCAATATCCATGCATATGAAATTAGACAAATCCATTTTGCACAGAATCCAGTTAATGTTTTTTTCAAAGGTCTTATACCGCTCCTTAAAGTCAGATCTTGTACGATAAAAGTCCACAAAATCGTTTGCTCTTTTGTCGAAATAGTCATTTAGACAAGCACTATTAACGTCTTTCGTTGAATCCACTTCGGACACCAATATAACAACCAATTGGTAAATATCAGCGTGTACCTTACCACATTTTATAATTTACCGACCCAACGTCATATTTTTTAAACTCATCAGGAACTATTAACACGTCCGAACCAAGGTGGCACTATTCTAAAAAATTTGAGCACGAACCTCTTTCACCTCCACGCCTCCGTTTATAAACAATACTTACTTCATGGCTTTTTGCCCGGTGGATATTGGGCTCCAAACTCTATCTGTAATTCGCAGGGACACTCAGACTCTATCGAATACCTTAGAACATCGGCTCGTTCCTTCAACCCATAACGTTTTGAGACCCATCCGCCAATGATTTCACCGGACAAATTCCCTAGTTCTAAAGGCCTTATAAACAGTTGGATTCCTTCGTTTGATTTCGCTACAGCAATCAATTTCTCCAGGAGTTTGGCCTCTATTCCAACACCAAAATGGAAATACCAATCGAAAATATGTTGACCCTTCCCAATTAGGACATCAGTCAGAACCCACCGTTTCCTAATTTTGTCAAAGCAAATTTTCCGTTGGTGTTTCACCGACCCCTTTAAGGTCTCGTAACCGTCGTGCGAGACATGGACGTAATTTGTAGAATCGGAGTTTTCGAAGGCATGAACCGTAGATTTGGCAATTTTCCGCAAACCAAATCTCTGTAAATCAACAACAAACTGATCTGTCTTATCAACCACGACGGTATTATGCGACGAGGTTCTTCTCCCATACCACCGCCACTCATCGTCCAAATTGTATGCGTAAACTCCGGGATCCACAATGAAAGGCTTACCTTCAATGATCAGCTCAAAGCTCAGGTAGTCTGCATGGTTATGGCCAATCGAAACTTCTTTGGGGATATTTACAGCACCTCCTCGAAATATTAATTGGCTGGCCTTTTCGCTCCAATCGCTTCGCATAACGCAAAAACCGCTGTCCGGGTAGAGGACAGACAACTTTTTGGGTTTGCTCGAAACAAGCTGTTCGAACTTCTTGTAGCCTTCTGAACCCAGAAGCCATAGAGATTCTTCGTGAAACTTGCCAGCTACGCTCTTCATATCCGATCTACCGAACAAGACCGCACCAGTGGATAGGTAGCTTCTTCTGTCATCGCCATTAAGATCATCGAGTCTGATACCCCTGCCGCTGTCCGAATCCCCAATAATTGGAAGCGTACCATCAGGCCTGCATACGTACATGGAGAATTCGATCATTTTTTCAAGCATTCGGTCCATCTCAGGAGGGCATTCAAGACCATTCTTTTTAAGCAATATCCATATCTGTAGAAATGAGTCGAGGACGAAAAAATGATAATTTGTTGAAGTTTCACCTGAGACTCCGTCTTCACATATTTGCCTTTTCAGCTCTTTTCCAAGTCTTTCTACTCCATCTCTCCACCAGAGTTTCGATCTCTTAAATTCAGGAAACATAATCGCCATCATTGCTAAGCCCGCTGTCTCAGAAATGATGTGGTTGTGTGTTGAGTTTGTAGTATCCGACAAATGCTCCCTCAGAAATTCGGTCTGCAAGTAAAGGGACTTCAAAAACTCAATTTGATCTCCGCCTGTGAAACTGGGAGCATTGTGGAAAAAATAGTATGCCCAAATCCACGAAATTATTCTTAAAGCAACCTCTTGAGCATGCACCCAATTAACGCTCTTGGCATATGGGTTTTTTTCTATCCAGTCTTTCATCTGCGCAACAAATTCCTTAGCGTATTTCTCATCTTCCGTATACCAGTATGCTTTCCCCAAAGTAACAAAATATTGATGCCTGTTTAGCTCCCAGATTTGTCTGACATCCCCTATTCTCTTCGCGCTCCAATAATCAATGTCTCGCCAGTATTTTAGCTCCCACCTTCTCTCGTCAATCAGATTACTGAGCCAATCTATTCTCTCAGCAAATCTCAAGCCCGGAATCAGGAATTGAAAGCTGTGCTCACAGATCTCATTAGCTCTTCTTATTGTGGCCTCTCTCCACCCTCCATGCTCCTCATTGATAATTCGTTTGAAATCATCTATCTCGTCTGGATCTAAGAAGAACTTCCGACCTTTCCTTTCCCTTAGGTAGTCCATAAAGAGACTTTTCACTTTATTAGATCCTCTTATTTCCAAAGCATCTCCAACTTCTCCTATATCTTGCAATCCGAGGTCGATTCTCTGAAAAAAAGCATTATCTGACAGAATATTGGGAAACCATAGAACCCTAATCTTCTCGTACCTTCTAATGGCAAAACTCGAAATCAATTTCCCCAACAATCGAAAGCTTCCTCGAATCCCTTTTCCCCTAATCTTCCAAATGTAGTCCCACATCATTCCCATTTCTTTTTTCCTAAAACGATGTTACATGTTTCTTTCGTCCTAATAGATTCTTTTCTACAAGAAATTAAATTTTAGTTTTCTCCTTATATCCATTACTTTATTCATAAATAAAGCCAGCATTTCCCTGTTTTCTTCGATTTTCAATGAAAAGCAGAATAGCATATAACTCCCTGCACCGATCACCCCGAGGCAGACTATATAGCCAATCTTTCCCACTAAACCCGCATCACCAAGTCCGGGAAACACATCCATGAGCATCTTTGTAGTCAAGCCTGAAAGGACAGAAGCCAAGGTCACTTTAAAACCATAACTTATCAGTCCTCTTGTATCAAAATCATTCAGAACCCTTTCCTTTAGGATCTTTAGCCCTATTACCGTAAGGAAAATATATTGAGTGGAGATCGAAAGCGCTAAACCGCCGGCTCCAAGATACTTGCTAAGAAGTAGACACGAAAGAATACATACAATAATTCCCGCCACCTCTATTTTTAACCTAATCCTCATCAACCCTAGTGCCCAATATGCGTTTCCTATTAGTAAATTTACACTTTGGAACACTATCATCAAGCAATAAAACATCAGCACTTCCGCAGTCAGGAGTGATTGCTCCGAATTAAACCTTCCTCTTTCGAAAAGCATCCTTACAATAGGAACTCTAAAAAACAAAAAGAAGATAGTAAAAGGAACCCCAATATAAATCGATAATTTTATCGCCTTCATTAAGATACGTTTAAGGGCAATAAAATCTTTTTTTGCAATCTCCTGCGAGATAGCGGTATAAAGCACCACTGAAAGCGAGGACGTTACCATCATCGGTATACTAACTATTTTCCAGGCAAAAGTAAGGGCCGAAATACTCCCCACCACTAAAGTGGATGCGAAAGCGGTTATCGCGATGTTCGTGCCATGGTTCATAACACGAGCTAAAATCAGGATCGGCAGAGAGAAGAAAGTTGATTTTACATTGGAATGACTAAGATCGAAGTCTAGTCGAAGCCTTCCCTTGCTTATCAGGGGAGGTATCTGAATGAAGGCCCCAACCAACAAACCAACTACAGTGCCAATCGCATAAGCATATATCCCCAAGCTTCTGCTGAATAACAATATCACGCCGATAACAAAGATCTGCGTTAAAGGCCTTGACAAACTCGGCGCCGTGAAATGATTATGCGCTTGAAGAAGGCTGGATGCCAAAGCTGAACATCCCAGCAGTAAAACAGAAAAACTGAGGATTCGCAATAACCTACAACTAAGGGCGAAGGTATCATTATTAAAACCAGGGGCAGCTATTCTTATAAGTAAGGGAGAAAACGTAATAAAAGCTATCGTACCAACAGATAGAAATAGTAAACAAATAGTATTTATCTTATTTATAGTTTCCCATGCGACATTCTCCCCCTCTGTTATCTTTTTATTTAAGAAAACTGGGATCAGCACCAGCATTGAAACAGAGCTTACTAATTGGCCTAAGATATCTGGAAACATATATGCTGCCATGAACGCATCTAACTGTTTTCCGACCCCAAAGTATGCGGCAACAGTGACTGAGCTTGCCAAACCTAAAAGGAGGCTAAGAAAATTTCCCCCCATAACAATCCCTACATCTTTAGCGGTTCTTTCCCTATCCATCTTCACTCTAATTTGAATATTACAGCATCGGGGCACCGACTAAGAGTGCCCAATTCGTTGTTTCCACACACATTTCCGACAGCGCTAATGTATCCGGCTAGGACCCATGTTAATATTGTGACTGTTCCGTGATCCGCAGGCTGTGTCATCATGGCTAAGCATATCGCTAAAAAAGAGCTCATAATTCCTGTGGCCAGAATTCGTTCAAAATTGTCTCTTGAAGCCATACTCTTCTTTGTCTCGATAAAAAAAGCCAATATGAACCATAAAAATGAGCAAAGACCAATTATTCCCGTCTCGGCCCAAACCAAGAGATATTGATTATGCACTATGGACATTGCTCCTTCCGATCGCAAATCCCCAGTGATATACTTGTCGAAAACGTCCTTATATGCATTTACTCCTACTCCTAAGAGCGGGTAGTCCCTTATTATTTTCCACGCAACCTCCATCGTTGGAATCCTCGATTTTGCAGCTAAATCGTAAGTCAATCGTAGATTTATCGAATTCCAGAACACACTTAGAAATAAAATCACCAAAATAGAAAGCACAACAACGGTCCTGACCCTTATCCACTTTTGTCTGATTCCAATCAGGAGAAACACTATTGCCGCCAATAAAAATGAAGACCATCCCCCTCTCGAAAAGGTAAAAATTAGCGCCCATACTCCAAGCGCCAGAACAACAATGATCAATATTTTCGCTGACATCTTCTTCTTTAAAGAGTAAAAACTCATAGCTAAAATTAAAGAGGCCGCGAAAAATGTCCCAGCCGTGTTTGACTGTCTCATAAATCCCCGCGGCCTAAAAAGTCCGCTTGAAAATCCAGATATTTGGGGATTTCCAACAACATCAAAATCAACCCCTGTGTAACATTGGAAGATGTATACAGCGCTCTGTATAAAAAGACTTAACACCAAGAAACTCATAACATATTCTAACTCTCTTTTTGTTTTCAAAGCATTAGCTACGACAAAGTAAGCCAAAAATAGCTTCATGTAATTAATTATCCCAAATACGCTCCAGGTTTTATCACTACTAACAAACAGCGATACAACGCTCACAGCAAGAAGAAGCAATGCAGGCTTTGTCGTTTTAGGGTAAAGTTGGATTCTAAACTCCGCGGAATCGCTACTTCCTCTTAACTTAAGAGCCCATAAAACGATCAGCCCAAGGACAGCAACATCAAATAATGACAAAAAGACGCCGTTAATTAGCCCCTGGCCTCGAGATGTTATCATAAACTCCATACTTAATGGTATCCCCACAATTAGAAGAAAACACAGGGACCGTTTTAAATCCCCAACAATCATTGCGAGGATTACAAATATATATACTGCCACTATTGTTAAAGCCCACTTGCTGGGCAGAATTTGGAGTAAATACATCAGGAGTAGAGTGAATGGAACCCCTACAAGAACAACAACTATTGTTTTTAATTCAATCTTTGCGGTCATGACTTATCTTAGTTCAAATGACATGTTTCTGCCAAACCTTCTTTATCAAATTATTACAAATGCCCATGCACCTTGTATCAGCTAATGAGCATTGATTATTTCATTGTTCTTTCCTTTAACGGTTCAATAATTTGTTGGTAGATCTTTTGTGCTAAACCTGCCCAATTATAGGCATTCTCCATTTTTGCCTTAAAACTAAATAGATCATCGGTATTTTTAATTTGTATTCGTTTCAGAGAAAAAGGGTCACTCGCTAATGAATTTGTTCCAATTATGGTTGTACAGGCCCCCGCAAACCCCGCCCGCACAAGAATCCGTCGCATCTCTCCGATGAGGTCTCTATAACATCGTCGATATTTAGGAAATGAAAAGGGATAAGAAAATAGATTAATCTGTTTATTGATTCGGTCCTCAATAATATTCTTTGATTCTTCTATTTCTTTCTCAAACTCTTTCGTACTCATCTTTCTAATATTTCCATGCGAACAAGTATGCGAACCGAATGTCACACCATCTTGACTCATTTCTCTGACCTCTTCCCATGATAACGGAATCCAATTCTCTTTTAGCCTTTTATCCCCTTCACAAAAGACTTTGAACCATGGGAAAACTTCATTAGTTCCTGTGTAATCCGTTGCCAAAAAGATCGTGCCGGCAAAATTGTATTGTTTCAATTCGGGGAAAGCATTCGTATAATTGTTTTTGTAACCGTCATCGAAACTGATAACCACCGATTTGTGAGGTATTTCCCCCTTTTGGGTTAGACAAAAAATAAACTCCTCCAATTTTATAACTGAATAGTTGTTCTTATAGAGGAATCCCATCTGTTCTCTGAAAGCGGATGGAGTTACATTATATGAATATTGGTGATTGATTTCCTTCGGGAGGTCACAGATTTCATGATAAGCAAGAATTGGGACAAATCTCTTGTCCTTTGACCTCCTTTTCTTTAGGAGGTGATACAAGAAGCCGGTGATCACTCTCTCCGCTTTATGTAAATGTGCTCCGGATTTGGTCGGCAATGATTTCCCCTTTAGAGGATTTTGTTAGATTCTCAAACGGGACGGGGTTCTTGAGCTGAATTAGGAGGAAACAAAATGTAATAGATTAATTTTATATATTCAAGGAATACACTTTTGACGAGCTGCCTGCTTTTCCACCATTCACCTATGCTAAAAGATCCATCCTGACAGGGTGAAATCAGAATTCTTACGTTTGTATCCCTGAATACTTTGTTAAAGGCGAATTTTGATCTTCTTGTATGATAATTTGAGGTAACGAGAATTGCGCTTTTGAAATTATTTTCCTTCACTATCTTCAAAGAATTTATGGCGTTGTCCCAGGTTCCGTTATTATTCCACCCGTAATCCAATATAATTGCCTGCTCTGGTACTCCCAAATGTACTGCATGCCTTTTCATAATTTCTGCTGTACTGGTCTGCCAACCCACTTCATAACCACACATGATTATTCTTTTTGCAAGGCCATTTTCGTAAAGTTTTGCCGCCCAGGCCTCTCTCTCACCTTTTGGATCCGTACCCAAAACAATAATAACGTCAGATTTTTCTAAATTATCTTTTACAACCAGGAATTTTCCAAGAAATGGAAGCCATTGATCGTGAGCTAAATAGAACAGAGCAACACATGCCAAACCAACAAGAATAATCTTTTTTTTGGATATCCATCTCAACATGTCATCACTTCACTTTGTTTAGGCGCCAATATCAGCTAACAAGGTTATCCACTGTACCGAGGTAGATCCTCTTATAATGCTCCCAGTTATGCTTTTTATTGAATTGCTCAGCATTTTGGACCTGTGCTTTTCTTTGATCATGGTCTTTATAGAGCTCAATAATGCATCTGGCCAAGTCGTAATGATCACCTGGTTTAAAAAACATTACCATCGAATCATCATAATAATATTGGGTTGAAGTCGTCCTTGATATTATCATCGGCGTCCCAACGGCCAAGAACTCAAGCGATTTCGTGCTCAAGGCTTCTCCAGCAAAAACCCCATTAAGTGTGGGAACAATACCGATATCAGCCTTCCGCATCGATACCAATAACTCCTCTATCGGAATAATCTTATTGAAATTTATAATGCCTTGAACACCTAGTCTTTTTGCAATCTCACGAAGGTATTCTTTTCTCAACCCATCTCCATAAATATCTAATTCAATTGATGGAATTTCTTCTTTTAGGAGAGGCATTGCACGGATTAATGTCTCCACTCCGAAGTGCTCGCCAAGATTCCCCGGATAAAGAAGCCGAAAACAAGAACTACGAGGAGTTTTATTTTTCTTCGCCAACTCCACTAACTTATCGTCCGGTACGTTCATAATAACCGAACATTTCGAATGTGAAATGCCAGTCCTCTTAATTAGCTTGTCTTGCCAAATATCTGTTACTGTAAAAACATGACTAGAGAAACGGCAACACACCTTTTCAATGATTTTCAATATTTTAATGATGACATGATTATCATTCACCTTGAATTTCCGCATATAAAATTCCGGAACAATATCGTGAATGTTCATAATAATTTTGGTCCCTAAGAGTCTTGGAATCATTCCAACAAATACCATGAAATCTGGTGGAGAGATCACATATATCATGTCGTAACGCCTTTTAAGCTGAAGAATTAAAATCTTGATAGTAGCCAAAAAGAAAAAATGGCAGATCTTTAGAAGATAATTCGAAGCACATTTTTCATCATATTCTCTTTGGAGCATTCTGTAGATGTTTAGCCCTTTGTGATGAATTTCATTTTGTTCATCAGGTCGAGCGTAACATATGACATCAACTTCATCCCCGCGCTCTAGATGAGCTCCTGCATCTCTAAATATCAAGGGATTGAAAAAACTGTAATAAACCAAAGCGACTTTCACCTATCTCTCTCTATTCCTATGACTAACGGCGTCTTGCACTCGAACGAAACGAAACCCGCGAGCTCTCTAGATAAAAGAAAAATATGGAAGCCCAAATATACCCTAATGATTCTGACGTAGGCTTGAAACCAAGAACTTCCTCGACCACGCCGGATCCTTCTAGCTTACAACGATCTTCCTACGTCCGTATGTTTTGTACCTAATCTAATCTTTCAAATCTTAGTCCATATCTAGAAAGATATGAAACAAACTCTTCACCAATTAATGATGTACCTATTCTGGTCTTGTTTCTTAGGTTAACAATCATTTTATAATTTCTATAGCTGCTATTAGCATTAGCATTATCAAAAATAATAACTGAATCCTTATTGCATGGTTCATTTGTATTACCTGTTTTGCTATAAATAAGCGATGAAGCAATATTCCTTTTACTTACATTTATAACAAATCCATCATGATTAACTTTTTGTTCGGTTGTAAATCCGTTATAAGCCAAATATTCATTAAAGTTTGATATAATATTATCAAATATTCCGATTCTTCTTTCCTCAGTAATAGGGCTTGGATAATTGTCGGAAATTATTTTAGCTGGTGAACCTGCAATCAAACAATTACATGGAACAGATTTAGTCACTAATGAATTAGCTCCGATAACAACATTGTCTCCGATCGTCACTCCAGGCATTATAAAAACTCGCCATGGCAGCCAAACATTTTTCCCTATTGTTATTGGAGCAAATGTTACGGGATACCCATCAAGCTGCGAAAGCCACGAACCATGAGTAAAAAGTAAGCAATGCCCTCCAATTCCACTATCATCACCTATTTCAATTGGCTTAGTAGGATTGATAAATGAGTATTCCATTATTACAGTTCGTTTGCCAAGGTGTAAAAGTGAATCGGGAAATTTTATACCTGCTATTATAACATTCTCATTTATACAAGCATCATCATCTATAAACACTTTCTCAGTATCTATGTATACCATTGAGCCAATTCTCACAAATCTTTCAATATTAATTTCATTAGCTCTAATAACACTTAAAAACCCGATTTTAGTATTATCGTTTATATGAACATTTTTCCCAATTATTACGGAACCAAGTCCTATAGAAACATTTGTTCCGATTTTATAACCTTTTAAGCGATAAAATATTTTTTTTAAGAAAGATGGAAGTAAACCAGTCAGAGCTATTTGCTTAATCGGAATTCGTTCTTTTTTAATCAGCATGTTGATAGCCTTAATATTTCTTTTTGACAAATCTTCTTATTTGATTTTCTAATAATTGAGTATCTTCATAATAAGTTGATACTTTTTGTCAGCATCCTGTTGTTACTAAAAAATAGTTTTACAGAAACTTTCTGTAGATTTCGTAAGCTATCTTACTAATCTCTAGAGACCCTGGTGAATCAACTTGCACATATCGGCCGTAGTTAACGAGTTTGCCGCCGAATCTTGCCTTGAAATCGCGTACCCCATACTTCTCATCCGGTTTCCCCGCTCCCCCAAAATCGAAGCTATCGAATCCATTCCTGCACCCCCAGCCGAGAATATGATGAACTAACGTCTCATTCGGATAAGAGTCCAAGTGGTCTGAATCCGCCCCTGCATACCAATCAAAGATCCGTTTTTTGTAGAGGAGTACAACCCGTGTAGCAATGTATTGATCGCCCAACTTCGCCAGAAAGAATTTCACATTCCCCGTGGAATGCAATTTCTCGAAGGCGGAGATGAACAGGCTCAGATCAGCAAGGGGGACTTTCGCCTTGGAATATGTCTTTCTAAGGATTTCGTAACAAATTGCTAACCTCTGTCTATTGACAATTTCCTCGACGACAAGGCCGTTTCTTTCAGATTTTCTGATATTCCTTCTGCAACTACTTGAAAAAGACTGGAAGATCTTATCTGGGGGTCTCCTCAGGTCTATTAAATAATTGAGGTAGCCCTCATATCGATAACCACATTGCTCCAACTCCTTCTTCAGACATTCGCTTGAGCATACGTTTCTTATTTCTGTCAGCAACACTCTCCCTTGAACCGATCGATTATAAGCATGTATCAGTGGAACCAACGAATCCTTCCCATCCACGCTATCCACATACAATACTCCTCCGTAAATGATCGACCTCGAAGTGAGCCTCCTGCTATGTTCCCCAAAAACTGAGACTTGAGCCGATAAAAGCAGTGATAGAATTCCTCCACTTCTTTCATCGATTGCAGCAAATAATTTTGGGCAATGTTTATCTGCGTTCTTAAAAACTTCCATCATAAAAGGGGTATGAAAAATATTGCCATCGGGGTGTTGATCAACAAACTTCATCCATTGATCATAAGGTAAAGAGTTGGCTATTCGAACGAAGGACATGATTATTTACTACGAGGATAACCTTACGAAAAAGTCTAAAGAGGATAATCCATCGATGTCACCGCTTACTACCAAGGTGCTCCTGTAACCGGCAGGCCACCTCCAGAATCGAATCAGAGGTGCAGTGTCATCGCGTATAACATCCAGGGTTCTCATTTCATCCTGAACTGAAAAATCACGAACATTATTCAAGTAAACAGAAAATTGCTCTCGATTCTCGCTCAATTCGAAAATGAATCCCTCATTCTTCAGGAAATTAACTAACTCTACGGGTGCACCGACTGGAACCCCGATGATAGGGTATTTCGGGCTCTTGATAACAAACTTTCTTCCCTTCACGACACTGAAGCCTTTGAGCAAATCCTCGTTCCCGGCCTTATGTGATCTTACTAATAAGGTGGCTCTTGGAGAGCACTTTACATCTACTTCGAAAACTCCCTCCGATTTCTTATTCAACTTGACGGAAAAATCCCTTTTCTCTTCCCACCATTTACAAATATCGCCTAATCTTGGAATCCAAACTTTCGGGTCTAATTCTCTTGATCTTTGAATCAGTGATGTAAGTGCCTTTTTAAACACTGAAATCCGCTCCGGATGAAGCTGAAGGGTGAAGAGCTCGCCCCGCGAGTGGGTTTCTTCGAGGATTCTTCGCCACTTGTCTATCAATAAGCCATTATTTTCCAGCCCACCCCTTTCAAGAAGATCATCATCAGGAAGACTTACGGGAATCTCAAGCAAATTGCCTCGATATCTCGGCAAGGATATATGATTTGACGAGCTTCGATAGTTGTATTGATTTAACATGTTCTGATAATTTCTCAGATTCATGCCTTTGAGTTCCTCGTTATCTACCACATCCCAATAGATAGAATGGCTACTATCCCACTTGAAAGGGAACCCACCTAGGACATCCATGCACTTATCGTTGTACTTCAGATAGGGAAATCTAAATCCAGAGAAGATAATATTATGTTTTCTAAAACAGTCCATGGATTTATTGAAGTGCTCCGATAACTCTTCTTCTGACAGTTCTGAATAATCTGTATGTTGATAACCATGGATTGCAAATTCAACGCCGTCGTTCAAATACTTTTCTATTATGCGGGGATGCCTTTTGAGAACCTCTGCCGTGATTGGAAAAGTGGGCCTAATATTATGTTCCCGCAAAATATTAATGTATTGATTTAGCTTCGCTTCCATTTTCTTTGACGATAAGCCGTAACGTCTTAGGATCTGGAAAGCTCTCAATAAGAATCGAAACAAATTAGGATGGGTATGGTGATGTGTTTTCATAGAATCAAGAAGTCTAAATCGAGAATCCAGAATCCAGGAGTCAGGAGACAGAAGTCAGAATTTAGCAGATGGAATCCAGAAGTCAGGAGATAGAATCCAGAATAGAAGAAAGGTATGCCTCCAGTAGCTTGCTTACTTCTTCAAGCTTTACCTTTAGCTCCGATGCATCTCCGTAATTGAGATCTCTCGCTAAAATCAGATAATATCGACATTCTTCGAGGGACCCCTGGGCAATGTTTAAGAATCTCACCTTATCCGGTTTCGTTTTCTTCTTGAAACCCTCCGCGATATTCGCAGGAATAGAAACTGCGGCCCTTCTTGCTTGCGATGTCAATCCATAAAGCTCACTCTTGGGAAATGATTCACTGTATCGGTAAACTAGCAAGACAAATTCATGCGCCTTTTGCCAGACAATCAAATCCTGGAAATCCTTTGCAGGTTCCCTTTTCATTGTGAATTCTAAATCGAGAATTCAGAAGTCAGGAGACAGAATCCAGCATGTAGGAAAGGGAAAGAACCTTGGGCTATGTTCAAGTATTTTACTTTATCAGCTTTTTTTGATGCGCTTTTTCCAGGCAAGGGGGACTTGAAAATGCTTTGAAGGTTATCTTTGGCTTCTGGCTTCTGGCTTCTGGCTTCTGACTCTTCAATTACGATACTTTCATTACGTTCCTGTGGATCATTTTGAGAGGGAGCTCTTTTTCGAATACCATTTGTTTGGAGAGGAGCCATTTGAAGGTTTTCTTCAGCCCTTCTTCTAAAGTCGTAGTGGGAATCCACTTTAGATTTTTCCTTACCTTTTCAATGTTCAAAACCCTTCTGCGGATGTTATCAATATCTCTCCGATCGATGAAGATAGGTCTGGTGTTTTTCCCCGAAATCTCCAAAACCAACTGAGCCAATTGTCTCACACTCGTTTCTTTACCCGTGCCGATATTGAATACCTCCCCCACCACTTTCGGTGACAGGGCTGCAAGCATGGTGGCCTCAACTGCATCATCCACACAGGTATAATCTCGGGTCTGCTCACCATCTCCATGAATTTGAATGGGGTGATCGTTCAGAACCGAATCAAAGAATTTCGATACCACACCGCAGTAAGGGTTGTTCGGCGACTGTTTGATCCCATAGACATTGGAATATCTCAGCACCGTTACAGGTATGTCATAGGATTCATAGAAAGCCATGCAATAATTCTCGGCGGCAAGTTTACTCGCAGCATAAGGATTAAGAATAGTGATCCGGTCATCCTCATTCACCGGCAGATAACGGGCATTTCCATAGACCGAAGCCGATGAGGTATAGACAATTTTTTCAATTCCGTATTTCCTGGCGGCGATCAGTATATTTAGCGTCCCGCCCACGTTCACGTTGAAATCTTCTCGGGGCCTCTGGGTTGAAACAATAATGTTACGGCAGGCTAAATTGAAGACAATATCCACTTTTTGGACGAGGTCCTCCACAAGATCAAAATCCGTGACAGACCCCTTAATAAAGGTTACATTTTTGATGTATTCGATATTGGAAAGGTCACCGGTAAAAAGATCATCCAATACCGTCACATCGGCTTCTTCCTTGACCAGTTTTTCCACAAGATTTGAGCCAACAAATCCAGCTCCTCCAGTAACTAAAACTTTTTTATCTTTAAATCGCATGAAAGAAAACCTCCCCTAAATTAGATACCCGCATAGAGCAAAGCGCATAGAGCATAGAGAGACGGCATAAAACCAACAATTAGAAAAAACAAACTGCATAGCGCATGGAGCATAGCGAAACTGCATAAAAACAAGATTCTTATTTTCACCCCCACCCTCACCCTTCCCCGTCAAGGGGGAGGGGATTCTGCTGCTCCCCCGTCAAGAGGGAGGGGATTCTGTTGCTCCCCCGTCAAGAAGGAGGGGATTCTGTTGCTCCCCCATCAAGGGGGAGGGGATTCTGTTGCTCCCCCGTCAAGCGGGAGAGGGTTTCTGTTGTTTCCATTCTTCGTATGAAGAGTCAAACTAAATCAATTCAATAGGCGCCGCGGCCTGAAAAGACAATAGAGAAAGTCTTAAATAGGATTTTTAGATCCAAAACGAACGAGGCATTCTTGAAGTATTGGAGATCGAGCCTATAGACATCCTCATAGTCTGTATTAAATCGGCCGTACACTTGACCCAAACCCGTAATTCCCGGCTTTAAATTCAAGCGGTAGCTTTGCCACAGATCATAAAGCTCAGCTTCATAGACTGGGTGAGGCCTCGGTCCCACAAGGGTCATCTCGCCTCTGAGCACATTGACGAGCTGCGGGAGTTCGTCGATGCTCGTCTTTCTCAGAAATTTTCCCAATCTTGAAACCCTATGATCTTCAGTCAGCTTGTAGCTTTTTTCGCCACTATGGCCTGTGTCCGATAATCCAGCCTCTCCGTTCATAAGCTGCTTAACGTGTTCCTGATGAATCTTTTCATCGGAATTCTCATGCATGGTTCTGAACTTTAAGAAGGTAAAAGGTCTTCCTCCCTTACCTATTCTCGTCTGTCTATAGAAAACAGGTCCCGGTGAATCAATCTTGATCAGGATGGCACAAAGCAAGAAAACAGGAGAAAGCAAAGCCAAGAAAACAGAAGAGGCTAAGACATCCAAAATGGATTTTAATAATTCATGGCTCGCTTCGAGGTTGTGAAAAGTTGAAAGGTCTCTGACCTTGCGATTCAGTGCAAGTCTTCTGTTCCCATTATCGGGTGCTTTAATTCCTTTAGCTCCCCGGAAAGCAAACACTTTAAAGATTTCCTTCTCAGCCAATTCAACGATTTTATGGCCCTCTGCCTTTATTCTGGAGGTAAGCCTATCGACCACCACAAAAGCTGACTCAGGTGTTACATCTAAGAGTAGCATGGCAAGCGTCTTCCTATCCCACTCGCCTATGATAGTTGGCTCCTTTGTCTCCTGATACGTAATCTTGGCAATCGTCTCAGCGAATTTCCCTCTTCCATTGCCATTCTGAGAAAGAAATTTATGAGGATTGAAGAGGACAAGGGAAAAATTTCCACCTGTCCTGCAAGCCCTTATCTTTTCTTCCCTGATCTTGTTCCTAAAAAACGGTCTCGGGTAGAATTGGAGGTCAGTAGAATGACCCTCTTCACTCAGGATTTTCTTAAAAAGATGGCCTGGGTAGGTATCCGTGGCGACAGAGAAAGGCAGGTTTCCGTTTCCATTGGCGATCTTTTTGACGCAGCGCTTCAATCCCTTCTCATTGGTATCCGGAAGGAGCAAACCGATGATATCACGATCAACCCATCCCTTAATATCTGTCTCCCGCGTATTTTCATGCAACGATTTCAGGAGCTCCAGAAGTGGACCTCCGCCGTTCATCCCTTTTTTCCGAAAAGAGAATATTGCCATAGACAATGGGGTTTTGGAACGGTCTGCCCTCTGCTTCTCAATCCGCAAAGAATTAAGGAAAAGGGATGCCGGCAAAATATCTTTCTTCAGGGTTTCAATCTTATCGAGATCTCTTTTAATCATATCGGTTAATCAGGGTTCCAGGGTTCAAGTGAAGAGAAGCTAACTACCTTAATGCTTACCCCCCCTTGCCTGCGGCAGGCAGGCTTGAATCCTTGATTTTTAAAATTTCTGAGCGGTTACTCACTTCCTTCATCACTTCGTGTCACTCGAATCCTTTCCCGCCTCTGGCGGGACTCGACCCCTTGAATCCTATTTCGGTTCACACGTCGCGTCAGAAGTAACAGGCCTATGGCAGTGAGGATCAAGGTTGAGGGCTCAGGAATCTCCACAGGACCGTTATTTGTCTTAGGGCCATCTGAGCCACTGGCACTTCCTCCGGAAGACATTGACGCCAAAGATCCTCCTCCAGATGCGGTATCGTAGCCACCTCCATAGTTCGTTGAGTGAGGATACTCCAAGGGAGGACCGACCATCGGGCCGATGGGATTTCCTCCTCCACCCTCATTATTTAAATGGCTGAAAAATGATCCTGACCTTCCCTCACCTAAATTTTGATGATTCTCCATAGAAGAGCCGAGGCTTGTTAATAAATAATCCTCCCAATCCCTCAGACCACCATGTTGAAGATTCATGGCAGACTGGATATAGAACTTCTCCCATTGGCCTCCACTACCCCAGATGTTACTCCAGGGGTGTGGAAACGTTGATTCGGTTTGCAGTTGCTTTACGATGCCAAGGTTCGGGTTGAGCGATGTATTGGGATGAATTGAAGTGAGCCCTCCTTGAACACCTCCTGTACCCTTATTATCTCCGGGAGAGGAGTTTCCTCCTGTATAGTTCCCTTGACCCGGCTGATCGTCACTTCTAAAGGAAGCAAAATTATTTCCAATCATAAGGAGAACCAATGCGGCAAGATAAAGAAAGAACTTCAGTTGTTGCTTGTACTTGTGTATGAGTCTATGTCTGAGTCTACGTTTATGTTTGTTGTGAGATTTCATGAGCTTATAATCCCAGGAATTACTACCGCAAACTCCATGCCAAAAACTATTTCATACATAACTTATTGTTATTTATAATACTTTTCTATTTCCTACGATTTCCCATAATCACCGAGAAAGAATCGTTTTCCCTTTTTATCTTTGATTTTTTACTTTTAGTGGAAAAGTTTTACCATTTTTAGATGCCGTAAGGCGTAAGGTGTAAGGTGTAATTTAAGAAACAGACCGTAAGTCGTAAGGCGTGAGGTGTTAGGTGTAAATTAAGAAACAGACCATAAGGCGTAAGAGTGTTCTTTAAGAGCTCTTCTGAATTCACTTCGTGAGATGACGAATCAGTCCGGTGAGCATTTTGTCTATTCCTATCAACTGGGTGTCCACCCCTTCAAGATCCACCCTACTAAGATAACCGAGCAGAACAGCAAGTTCTAACTGCGTATCCAACTCGCTCAGCGAACCCTGGGCCATGCTGAGAAAATTCCTAAACTCCCTCTTCCCTTGCCTTGCGGCCCCTTCTTGCCCCGTGAAATATCTAAAGGTCATCTCTTATGCGGCTCTTGATATATCTTTTCCCATATGTTGATTTTAAATACTTTTCCCGCCTTAAGGCATCGCTTTGTTTGTTGGAAGCTTCATAATAAATAAGCTCAAAAGCTCTTCGAGAGCGGGTGGAAAAAACCTTACCGGCGTTGTGCGCGACAATTCTCTTCTGTAAATCAGTAGTAAATCCAACATAGAATTGATGATCTTTAAGACTTCTTAGGACATAAACGTAATACATGGGTTATTTCACAGGGTTGACAATATTGCATGGAATACTCACCGCTGCACGACGCATCTGAGAGATAAGTCCAAACTTTTCTGCCTTGGGAAGCTTATCCGTTAATTTGTAAACTTTCTGTGCTGCTTTCATCGCCCCCTGCCAAACATCCAATTTTTTATGAGGTTTTTCCATTCCCGTCACTCCTTACACCTAACTCCTATCGACTCGCGACTGACGACTTACGGTTTCGGTTTCTTGTTCCTCCATGCTCTATGCTATCTAAGGACAAGCTACCGCCGATTCGGATTTGGGGGCAATTCCGATTTTTAAAAAAATGTAATATTGCGACAGCACTGCCACTTCAATTGTGGGTTAAAGGTTTAGGCGAATTACACAAGGGTTCCAGGATTCAAGGGTTCAAGGATTTTTTCCTAAAGACTTAATGAGTCCCTTGAGCATCCTCTCAACATCCCCAACACCCATACGGAGCTTCTCCAAATCATCTCCGTTAATGAAACCTAAATCGCCAGATAAAAGCATTTGAGTTTCCAATTCACAGTTAGAGCCATAAGCTATATATAATGCCTGTATGTACTCTCCTGTTGTTTTCCTTCCGTACCCTTCTGCTATATTCGAAGGAACTGATACCGCAGCCCGTCTTATTTGTGAAGTCAGTCCATATCTTTCTTCTTTTGGAAAAGCTCTTGTTGCTCTGTATATTTCCAAACAAAGTTGATATGCTCTTTGCCATACTTTTAATTCTTTATAATTTTTGAGCATCTTACTTCCCCCCTCGAACCCTTGAATCCTCGAACCCTTGACCCCACCAAGAACCGCAGCACCGCAGAACTGCATCACTGCAGCACTTTGTTACGGCAGCACGGTATTTAAGTAACCTTTTCAATCATGCTGTAGTGTAATTCCACAGCGGGTTGGTACCCAATTAAGTTTAGAAGTACCCTTACCCTTTCGCTGTCTGAAACCCATCTTTCAAAGACACCCAGGAGGTCCCTCAACGGGCCTGAATTAATCCTGACCAGATCATTCGGTTCAAAGTGAGAACTTCTTCTTACAATGCCGTCACTATCCGTTCTCCCCTTAATGACCTCTATCACTTCTTCAGAAACAGGAATGGGATATCCTCCAAAGCCCAGTATTTTTTTAACTCCCCTCGCCCACCTGACCAAGGGATAATTCCGATCAAGATCAAACTTTCCAAAGATATAATTCGGGAAGAGCGGTTTATATTTCCTGTTACCCTTTCTATTTCCTGTTGAAAAGGTTTCCATCAGAGGATTGAAGATCTCCAATCCCTTTGTCGAAAGGTAGGAAGATGCCTCGTCTTCCTTCTTAGGTTTGGTTTGGATCACATACCACAAATCCATTTTCGTTCGTCCTTACTTTCGAAAGAGTTTATTCCAGAGTCCCTTTTGATTCTGGGGTCCTTTACCGTAACCATACCTGTAATAATAACCATCAGAGCCGAAATATCGTGAGAACAGTCCTGTGGACTTAAATTGCAGATCATTCAGTACGAATCCCAGGATCTTCTCCTTTTCCAAAGAGGCAATCGCCTGCTTTACGGTCTCCCTGGGAGTTACACAGGCCCTGACAACGATCACGATTCCATCGACCCATTTTGCCAAAACTTCCGGCTCCGAAGTGGAAAGGAGGGGTGTGGCATCGAGGATTACGTATCTATCTTCATATCGGGATTTGAGCTCTTGAATCAGGGCCCCCATCTTCTTTGATCCAATCAATTCGGTGGGGTTATCTTGAACACCTCCACCTGGGAGAATGCTCAATCTTTCTACCTCTGTCTTCCTTAGAAGTTCAGGGATTTTCCCGTCTCCCGTAAGATAATCTGCCAAGCCTCTGCCGTCTTTCACGCCAAACCACGAGGCGAGGGTAGGATTACGAAGGTCGCAGTCCACCAGCAGTGCATGGATTTGAAGGTCATGGGCAATACCTGCAGCGAGGTTTGCCGCCACCGTACTCTTTCCTTCCTTCTCGGTGGCACTTGTCACCATAATGGTTTTCGGAGGCTTGGGGGTATTCACTCGGAGAAGATGGGTCCTCAGTTTACGAAACTGTTCGCTGGCAATTGAATCAGGCTGGAAAAAGGAGACGAGTTGAGGGTTGGAGATCATCCCCTCCCCCATTTCAAATTGAGGGATGATTTCCGGCTTCTCCATCTCATCTGCCCTGGGTTCCAGGATGTGAGAAAAATCGAGGCTTAATCCCTTCTCCCTTTCAGCTTTTTCCAATGCGTCATAGATCCTACTCATCGATCTCCCTTTTCATGCCTTTCGTGAGAATCGCGAAAAGAACCGCAAAATCGAACGGCTCAATATCCCCCCATGATTTCTGGAAACCTGGCCGTCCAGATTGCTGATCACCTCATAGATGATTTTGTCCCCAATGGTCTTCTGGTCGGTCGAATATCCACTCAACAACGCATTGTCGCAGACGATGTTGATCGATCTGGGAATTCCCTTTGAGTACACATAAATTTCATCAAGAGCTTTGGGAGAGAAAATTTCGGCCTTGACCAGACCCGCAATTCTCAATCTTGTCTTGATATATTCTTTCGTCTCCCCTTCATTGAGAGGGTGGAGGTGATAACGAAGGCTTACCCTCTGTTTCAACGGCAGACACTCCGGACGGTTCAAGAGTCCACTCAGTTCAGGCTGGCCCATCAGGATAATCTGGAGAAGCTTTTTCTTGGGCGTCTCTAAATTGGTAAGGAGACGAATCTCCTCAAATAATGCCGGGGCAAGGCTATGTGCTTCATCGATCACCAACACCACTTTTTCGTTGCGATCATAACAGTCGAGCAGAAATCCGTGGAACTTGATCAGATACCGCACCTTCGATCTTTCCTGCAGCTTTATTCCAAGATCCCAACAGATGTAATAAAGAAAGTCGGTGGGATCCAATTTGGGATTGACGAGATAGGCGGTTCTGGTTTTAGCTTTCGGATTCATCCGGTTCAAAAGTCTCATCAATGTGTGGATCAGCGTGGTCTTCCCGGTGCCGGCTTCCCCCGTAACGACGGTCAGCCCCCTTCTCCCGTTGATCCCATAAACGAGATAGGCCAGGGCTTCTTTATGATTTTGCGTGAGGTAGAGGAACTTGGGGTCCGGAGTGACCTCAAACGGTTTCTCCTTAAACCCATAAAATTTCGTATACATAAACTAAATCGCCTTCACCTCAATCTTTGGAATGTTCGCCAACACCTTCAAGTGGAAGGTTGCCTCCAGATCTTCAGCATCCCTGAAGGAGCGGTCCAACTGTTCTCTAAAAAAAGCCAGGCCAAAACCAGAGGCGATCGCCAGGAAAAGCCCCAGGAGCAAAACTTTTGGAATATTCGGTTTGACAGGTTTCTCGGGAACCCTTGCAGGATCGATGATCTTGAACTGTTCTCCCTTCTGACGGCGCTCCAGATTCTCTGCCTGCTGGGCATCCTGGCTCTTCTGCAAAAGCTTCTGGTACGACTCCCTCGTGTTCTGGTAGTCGCGGCTCAGATTGGCCATGGCCTGTTCCCGGATAGGAGTTTTTTCTATCCTTTCCCTGTACTTCGCCATTTGAGCCTTGACCCTCCCCTCCTCCTCCCTCAATCTCTCGATCTCCATCTCCGTGGCCACCACCTGGTTCTCCATCTCTTTAGAGCGAAGCATCAGCCTGTAATCTGTCTCATCTCCCATCCTGCCCTTCTTTGTCCCCACTCTGGCCTCTGGTGGCGAGGACTTTTCCTCTGCCTCTCTCTCTAACTTAGCCTTTTCAACCACCGGCTCGAGATCCGCGATCTTCTTTCTCGTGATAAGGATGTCAGGATGTTTTTCCGTATATTTACTCTGAAGGTCAGCAAGAAGACTCTTCAGCTGCTCCAATTGAATCTCCTGAGAATCCCTCTGGCCAGATTTAACGGGGGCGTTTGGAGAGAAAGATTCCTCTTTCCCTTCCCTTGATACATAGGCCATCAGTTGCTCCATATCGGAGAGTTGTTTCTGCAGAAGCACTTTCCGGTCCTGGGCGGACCTCAGGTTTTCGCCAATCCTCTGATAAAGAGTCATCAGTTGTTCGAGGACCTTGAGATTGGCATCGCGCTGCTCGGGAAGCTCTCCCATGAACTGCTTCTTAAACTCGGCGACCGCATTCTCCTGCTCTTCAAGCTTCGCCTTTGTAGCCGTCAATTCGATGTAAAGAAATTCCGAGGTCCCTTGGGCCTGGAGCTCACGAAATTTAAGATTCTCTTCGATGAAAAGGGAGGCCAGCTTATTGGTCACCATGGTGACGACCTTCGGATCTTTCCCTCTGTAGGAGATCGTGAAGTAATTTTTTTCTTTTTCTTCCTTCTTTGGAATCTCAATCTGGATGTTTTTCCTCATCAACTCGACAATCTCTTCCATGCTGCGAGATTTGGCTTCCCGCTGGTAAAGTCCGAATTCAGAGATGACCTGTTCCAGCCGCGTCCGGCTCAGGATCTCCTGGCCAATGGATTGGAGGCGATCTTCGATCTTAGAGGTGACGGTGGGCTGAACAAATTGCGCCGGGACTTTTTGTGGAATGACGAGAATAAGAGTGGCGGCCTGGTATTCCCTGGGCGCATAGAATGCATAGATGACAGTTCCTATCGCCACAACGACAAAAGGGATGACGATATACCAGATCCGTCTCAGAAGAATTTCAATATAATCATGAATGTCAAAAGATTTTTCAGAGTTGATCATCCAGTTACTCCTTTAAAAAAAGGGTTCGAGGGGTCGAGGGTCCTTCTGAATGCGGATTTCGGATTGCAGATTTCGGAGTTCTTATTCCGCATTCCACATTCTGCATTCCGCCATTGAAAGACCCCTTGACCCCTTGACTCCTTGAACCCTTTTAGAAACTTGCCGTCACCTTGAATATCCCCCGATTCTCCTTATAATCGCGGATGTCGATATTGGAACGGGTCTCTCTATGAGAAGCCTCCAGTGAGATGGTCAACCATTTAAGAACCCTATAAGAAGCATCTCCCCTGACTCCCCAAATACGATCTAACTGGCCAGAACTAAATTTTGCCCTTTCCAGAGAGCTTGAAAGCCCCACCGACAATCTCTCTCTCAACTGATGGTTGACTGTTCCGATTACCCTGTGGTATTTCGAAAATCCGAGATTCTCAGCCGTAAAATAGTCTTCATTGTATCCGCCTTGAAATAAGAGCGTATAGGTCGTCTTCTGTGTCCGCTGTGAAAGCTTTGCATCGTAGGAGAGCCCACCCGTTGAGGAGCCCTTCGATGGGTTCTGCCAAAAATAGCCCAACTGAAGACTACCGCTCAGGGTAGGACTGAAGGCATGTGATAGACCAAGGCTGGGTCTATAGACATCGTAGTCGATGGAGGGTCTTTTAAAGTCACGTCTCAACAATGCGACGTCTCCAAAGATCGATGTCCTCGGATTAAAACGATATGTGTAACGCCCCATGGCCATCTGACCTGTCAGATCCGGGGATCGCTCGAAATCACCGAGCGTGAGACCATATTCTAAAGAAATCCCATTTCTGATGTTGAACCAGTACGTTAACCTTGGATTAAAAAAATCTTCCCGGCTGTTCTGAAACAAGGAGCTTTGATTTCGGTAGATATTGCTTCGGTAATTGAGCGAAATGTTCCGATCCTTTCCAAACTGGTAATCAATGGAGGGCTCAAAGACGTTTCGAAGGTAGATGGCCCTTACTCTTTGTGTTCCAAGGATGAATTGATCCGGCAAGGCGCCGGGGATAAACTCCTGTTCTCTCGGCTCTTCGGATCGGATCAAATAATCCCTGACCCGAAAGGTCAGCCTTCGACCCAATGTATACCAGGCATTGAGGTTTCCGGCTTGGCTGATATAGTTCCTATCTGTTTCTTTTGAATAAAAGACGAATCCAGGACGATAGTCCAGATCCATTCCATATTTCGCTTCCTTGGCGGAAAACCTTAATCCCGGGTAAATGGTGGTGATGAAATCGTCTATTCTGTTCTTCGGGGTTAAGTCGATGTTGTCATTGTATTCCTCGACAATGGAGATAGAGGGCTGGAACTTGGAGAGTATATTTCCGAGGTCTGCCTGGACCATCGAAGGTAGTCCAATCAAAATCAAGATTAAAAAGAACCCGCTCCCCCAGCTTATCTTTTTCATTGTCTCTATCATGAGTGCTCTCCTCAAATGCTCCCCCCCAACCATGAAAACCTGTAATCCCCCCTCACCCCCCTTTATTAGAAAAGGGGGGGTGGGGGGATTTGAAAACTATTTTTGATCAACTAACCCTTGCAGCAATTCTTCCATTCCCTCCTCAGTCTAAGGTCTGAGGTCTACGGTCTCATGTCTCCGTCACAGTTACGGGACAATGACCGTATCTCCCTGCCTTAGATTGATGTTCGAATCTGATGCCTGGCCTTTAACAATCTTTTTATAGTTCACAGTAAATCGCTTCTCATTCCCATCATCTTTCCGAATGATCAAGATCTTCTTTTGGTTGGCCCATTCAGTAAACCCGCCCACCATGGGAATGAGCTGAAGCAGAGAGGTCTCACTCCGCAGACGGTAGACACCTGGATTTCTCACCTGACCCGACACATAAACCTTGAAACTATTGGCCTCCATCACAATCACCGAGACGTTAGGAATACTTACAAATTCCTTCAACTTCTCCAGCAACCTCTCTTTCAACTGGAGAGGGGTCAGCCCCGCCGCCTGGATCTCATCGACGAGAGGCAAAGAGATCTTCCCATCCGACCTGACGGGAACTGTTTTTGACAAATTTTCTTCCTTCCATACATGGATATAGAGAACATCCTCGGGCCCGATTACATAAGCGTTGCTGTCAGCCGCCACTTCAGCTTGTGACTGCTTCTGCAGAAGAGACTCTTTCCTCTCTTGAGGGTGGACCATTGTGATGGACATAAATACCCAGAACATTCCCCAGAACACTCCCCGGAACATCCTAATGACCGCCACACTGAAAAGTCTATTCATCTGACCACTCCGTCATTTTCGAATCAAGGGATTGAAGGTTGAAGGAATTCCTTGGACCCTTGATTTATAAGGGTCCTCCCCCCAATGCCTTCTCCATGAGGCTCTTTGTGCTCGTCCCATGCATCGGAAAGCTGACCTGATCAATCATGACCTCATAACCCTTACTCCTAAAGTCGCAACACTTCAAAGTATCTTCAAAGCGAGATTTGGCATGGGCCCCTGCCGAAACATCTGCATAAGGGAGGAGAGCCCCCACCCTGTTTTTCGAAAGATGACCAAGAATGTCTGTCTCCCGGATCTCCTCAGTTAATAGATTGGCCAACATCTGATAGGAGGTTCGAAGGTCACCGCTCCCGTCCTTCGATAAGACGTTCAATTTAAGCACGAGAATGGAAAGGAAATTTTGGTACCGCTGGGCCCGTTTCACCTCAAGATCGAGAAGATATAGGAAAAGATCCTTATTCAAAACTCGACCCCCCTTTACCCCGTTAGAAATAATGCCACTCTGCTCTGAAGGGGGGTTAGGTTTTAGAACAATTCTGGTGGAATTTGATGCCCCGCTGGAATTTCTAACGGGGTGAACTTCTTTTCCATTTTCCGATCTTCCCTCTAAGTTTCTCATCCTCTTCCCTCTTTAACCTTCGTTTCAGGGTTCCCAGTGCATTCAGCGACGTTTGAAGTTTCTTAGCACATCTCCTTCTCTAACCTCCAAGGGGTCTTTATCTCATCCAACTGGTATTTCTGAATCTTGTAGAGTAAGGCCTTGTAACTCACACGAAGCAGTTTAGCCGCCTCCTTTCGATTCCAATGAGTTTCATTGAGGGTGCTTTGAATGATCTCCCTCTCCGCCACTTCGGCGGCTCTCTTTCCTACTTCTTTGAGATTGAAGGTGTCTTTTTCTCTTGAGCCATTTTGGGAAAAACCCTCGAAGGGCCCGGGATTCATTCCCTCACCCCATTTCTGGTTGATCGTATCTTCGAGGACGATCCCCTCATCGCCAAATATGACAATCCGTTTGATCAAATTCTCCAATTCTCGGATATTTCCGGGCCAATGATACTCTCTGAAGAAATTTACTGTCTTTGGGGAGAGAACAGGGGTGGTCTTCCTGAACTTCGTTTTGTAGAGATCCATAAAATATTCTGAAAGGGGCAGGATCTGTTGCCTGCGATCTCTCAACGGGGGGACAGTGATGCTCATCACATTAATTCGGAAAAAGAGATCTTCCCTGAAGCGACCTTTCCGGATCGACGTCTCCAAGTGGTCCTTTGTGGTTGTGATCACCCGGACATTCACCCAGATATCTCCATCCCCACCCAGACGAGAAAACGTTCCATCCTGGAGAACCTGTAAGAGTTTCCCTTGAATGGAAACATCAATCTCACCAATTTCATTAAGCAATATTGTTCCCTCATTCGCTAATTCAAACTTCCCGGGTTTTTTTAGATAGGCCCCTGTGAAAGCCCCTTTTTCGAATCCAAACAACTCACTTTCGAGGAGCCCCCTGGGGATGGCCGCACAGTTCACTTTAAGAAAAGGTTTTTCGCTGCGATGGGAATTGAGATGAATGGCCTCGGCAACGACTTCTTTTCCCGTGCCGCTCTCGCCTTTGATCAGGATAGAGATATCGGTTTTGGCGATTTCGTCAATAATCGTCTTTATCTTCATCATTTTGGAACAATTAGAGAAAAAGGTGCGGTGAATTTCTTTCATGGCGAATGAATAAAGAGCAATCTGCATGCCACTGAGAGAATTTATTTTCTCAGGGCCCAACCTTTTAACATTCTTATAGTTTCTCTCATTTCGTTCATAGACAATTCTCTATTGCCCATTTCAGTTCGGGTAAAAAATTGAAAATAATTTGGAAAAAGTGGTAATTCATTTCCATTTTTTTCCGCTCTCATGATGGAAAAATGAAATCCTTTTTTCCAAAATAGGTTCTACAAAGAAGTAAGATTCCTGCATAAAGAGGTAATCGACGCGCCTTTGATGAAGGAGGTACTTATTAGGGCATCAAAAGAATTTTAGATTCCTACAGGCAGGGGAACCGATGGTTTATCGAGATTGCATGCTTTGATTTTATAGAGCAATGCCTTGTAACTAATGTTGAGTAGGTGGGCTGCCTTTTTACGGTTCCAATTTGTCAGCTCTAGTGCCTTGCGAATCACCTCAGATTCCGCTTTGATAATCGCCTCATGATGGACCTCTCTTAAAGAAGGCCAGGCCTTCTTAAGAGGCGCAAGCACCGCTTGGATGTGGGGATGATCTCTCTTCATCAAAAGACCTAATTCGTCCATAATCGCTTCTTCGTCTCCAAGAACAACATATCGCTGGATGACATTCTCCAATTCCCGGACATTACCCATCCATTCATGCTGCAAGAGAATTCTCATTACCCGGTCGGAAAAAGGCTTCACTTTTTTATGATATTTCTTCCCAATTTTATCCAAAAAATATTCAACAAAGATGGGGATTTCTTCTCTACGGTCCCTTAAGGAAGGGATCGTCAGATTTACGACATTTATCCTGTAATAAAGGTCTTCCCGGAAACGACCATCTCTCACACACTCTTCAATATTTCGGTTGGTCGCTGCCAATACCCTGGTATCCACCCGGACATCCTTCTTCCCTCCCAACCTCGAGAACTCCTTGTCCTGCAAGACCTGAAGAAGTTTGGCCTGAATGGGGGGAGTAATTTCTATGATTTCGTCCAAAAGAATGGTTCCACCCTGGGCCAATTCAAACTTACCCGGTTTCTGGCGGTAGGCGCCGGTAAAGGCTCCCTTCTCATAACCAAACAGTTCGCTCTCCAGTAACTCTGATGGAAGGGCTGCGCAATTCACTTTTATAAAAGGATTATCGCGGCGAAGGGAGTTCCGATGAATAGAGCGGGCGACCACCTCCTTACCGACCCCACTCTCACCTTGAATCAAAACGGTGACATCCGTGTTGGCCACCTGATCGATGATCTCCTTAATTCGGTGCATTTTTTCACTGGCGTAAATAAAGATTCCGTTCTCCAGAGCCATTTCCCCAACCTCGATAAAAGTGGAGGAGCCAGGCGTTGAGGCCAATATTTTATTCTCGTTCGGAAAAGATTTTTTGGAACCCTTCAACAAGCGGTTCATCTCCTGAATTTCTAAGAAAAAGCGGGCAGATGTCAGAGCAAACCCGACCTGGTTCGCTATGTAAGCCAAGGCCAATTTGTCTCCTTCGTCAAAGGCCCCTTTCTTCGAATGGCTTAGGTTGAACACACCAACAACCTGATCCTTTTCTTTAACGGGAAAACAGATAAGCGATTTCACGTCACCATTTAATCCAGCAGTTTTTACAAAACGGGGCTCTTTGTTTACATCATTCACCATCACTGCCTGCCCCTCTTTCAAAACCCAACCCGCAATCCCCTCCCCCGGTTTGAATCGTTTCCCATTGCCACTGTAAGAATACTCCGGATAGTAAACGGTCTTCCCCTCTTTTCTTCCCCGCGCGGCGCGAATCGACAGCTCCCCTGTATGCGGGTCTTTCAACATGAGGGAACAGTTTTCAGCATCGATTTCATCCATGACGACATCCAGGATGGCCTTGCAGGTCTCAGCCAGGTTAGGGACATAACGCATGACACTCTGAATACGATGGAAGAGCATAAATGCTTTATTTTTTTCTTCGAAGGGCGGGAAGGCTTCGTAAATAGATTTAATGCCTTCTGGACGGCTATCCATGTGAAAACTCATTTCACTCTTCATTTTCATTCTGAAGGATTTCCTTCAGAATGAGCCAAATTTATTCTTATCTGTCAATTTGACTAATAAAATCTTTAAGCAATTCTCATACCACTTCAATCACGACACTTTCAGGTGTGGGTAATTGCTTAATTCTAAAAAAGAATGCTCATCAAGAATCGATTCAGCGAAGATGCCTCTTCCCTTCAAAATGAGCCTTTTGGCGCAGTCGTTGAGCCAAATGGTTCGGCAGGGTGGAAAATTCCTAATCTTTTTGAATGATTATAATTCTGGTCTAAAAGGGATGGATGAATTGCGATGCGAATCACTGCAACTTCTTCAGAATCGATTCATCAAATCCAATTTAGGGCAAAACAATAACACAGATTCATTTTGGCGTCTTACCGAAACGCTCTTGCTTACTGGCCCTACCCTTTCGGCATATTTCTTCCCATCTTCATAAAAATCGATTGAGACAAATTATTTTTTGGGACTTTGATCTTATATTTTCTTATTCGGCTTGTCAGCATTTTCCGGGTGAGGCCAAGAAGGTCTGTCGCTTTCTCTATGTTCCAATTGCTCTCTTTTAACTTACTGAGGATCCATTTTTTCTCAAGGTCAGAAACCATCTCCGACAATTGGATCTTTCCTTCCCGCTCCATCCTCATCATATTCTCCTGCGAAAAGAGATAAGGAGGAAGGTCATTGATGGTGATATGATCTCCATTGCAGAAAACCATCATCTGCTGGAGCGTATTGGCCAATTCCCTCACATTTCCAGGCCAATGATAGGAATTCAAATGATCGAATACCTCGGGTTCGATTCGAACCAGCGTCTTCTTCTCCTGAAAACTCCTGGCAAAATGGTCGACCAGGAGGGGAATATCTGAGGCACGTTCCCTCAGGGGTGGTATGGTAAGAGGAACAATGTTTACTCGATAGTAGAGGTCTTCCCTGAAATTTCCTTTCAACACTTCTTCTCTAAGATTTTGATTGGTGGTGAATAAGATCCGAACGTCCACCTTGATTGAGCTATGGCTTCCCACTCGTTCAAACTCTCTTTCTTCCAGGACCCTCAGAAAGGTTTTCTGTAAATGTAATGGGATTTCTCCGATCTCTTCTAAGATCAATGTTCCCCCATCTGCCGCCTGGAACCGCCCGATGGTTTCCTTCACGGCGCCTGTGAATGCTCCCTTCGTGTGACCAAATAATTCGCTGGTGAGAAGGGTCTCGGTCAGAGCTCCACAATTGACGGTCACTAAAGGTTTTTCGTTTCGCAGGCTGTTGTAATGGATCGTCTTTGCGATGAGGTCTTTCCCGGTTCCACTCTCCCCCTGGATCAGTACCGTTTTATCAGTCCTGGCGATCCTTCCAATGATCTCAAAAACTTCGAGCATCTTTGGGTGATTTCCAATGATATTCGGAAAGGAGTATTTTTCACTCACTTCCTTACGGAGATGGTCGATCTCCTTTTCCATCTCTTGAGCCTTGAGGGCTTGTCGGATAATGGTTAAAAACTGTTCAAGATTATTGAAGATAGGCTTTTCGAAAAAGTAGAAGGCTCCCAGTTTTAATGCTTCAACCGCCATCGAAACGGAGCCGTATGCGGTAATGATAATGACCGCAATCTGTGGTTCTATCCTTTTCACCTCGAAAAGCAATTCCATCCCGCTCAGGTCGGGCATTCTTTCGTCAGTAATGATAATGTTGACAAACTCCGTTTTGATCCTTTCCAGAGCCTCCTTCCCATTTTCAGCAGGGATTGCATTAAACCCTTCATCGGTTAAAACCTGACAAATTCCGAAACGGGAATGGGGTTCGTCATCAACGACTAAGATGCATGGTTTGATCATGAAGACTTAACTCCGTCGATGTGAACAGATTTGCCGACCGGCAGTTCTACTGTCACGGTCGTGCCCTTATTCTCTTCACTCTCTATGTGGATCGCTCCATGGTGCCGTTCGACAATGATTCTTCTGCAAATGGGCAATCCCAGGCCACTTCCCCAAAGCTTGGTCGTAAAAAACGGATTAAAGAAATTCTCCATATTCTCCTTCTTGATTCCCGGTCCGTTATCCATGAAGAGAACGCCAATGGACTCAGGATGAGCGTCGCACTTTGAGTAAGTCTTAATGGATAGTTCGCCCTCTTTATCCATTGCCTCAAAAGCATTTTTTGTAATGTTCACAAAGGCCCGCATGATCTCGTCGTAATTGACGTAGACTTTGGGGAGAAGGGGATCCATCTCGGTAGTGATTCGGATTTTCTTGGACGACTCTTCAAACATGTGGGAAACGATATTGATCACGCTGGGTATGAGTTGATTGATTTTAACCTCGATAACACGACTTGGGCTGAGGGGACGAACAAAATCGAGACAGTCCTGGACAAACCGATTGAGGTGTTGAATTTCTTCCTGGATAATCTTCATGGATTCGGCCAAAACTTCATCCTTTGAATCAGATCGCTTCCGGATGACCGTAAGGGCTCCGGCGATGGCTTGAAGGGGATTCCGAATCTCATGGGCAAGAAATGGAAAAAATGTCTCTAACGTAGGGTATTTCTTACTTTTCCTTTCTTCAATCTGGGCATCATGAATAATGAGGGTATTCTTTATAGAAGTCAAAAGGGTCTCAAATTCTAAGGGTTTGGAAAGGTAATCCAATGCGCCGGCCTTCATCATATCCACGGCTATCTGTTCCCTCCCATAGCCCGTGATAACGATAATGGCAATATCTTTGTTAACCTCCTTGATTCTCTTCAATACCTCCATACCTGGTATATCAGGCAGATTCAGATCGAGAAGAACTAAATCAGGAGGTTCGGAAAGTACCCTATCGATGGCATCCTTCCCATTTGAGACAAAGGAGGCTTCGAATTCATGGTCTTTGAGGAATCCTGTAACCATCTCAGCAAGTGCAAGATTGTCATCAACGACCAATATTTTTCTTCCAGCTTTTTCCATATCTCTTTTGACAGCATCCGTGCAATTTTTCGTATACTAATTCTTACTGAAAAGGGTGCACAAGTCAATAAAACTCTTATTTTAATGTGGCAGATGGGTTTTAGATGTTGACAAACCACCGGAATTTTCTTACTTTATTTTTGAACTGAAATGTTTAAAAATATTTCCATCCCAACCTCCTACTTTTTGATCAAAAAAGGGAAGGTCTTTCTCTTATTGAAAGAAGAGTATAAAGAGTCCCTTCTCCAACAGGGGATCGAGGATTTAACAACCTTTCTCAAAACACATCGCCAAAACACTCGTTATCTGATCGGCAGAACTCCCCACCCCTCTATTCCCATCGATGATGGAAAAAGGATGGTCATCCGCCAATATTCACATGGAGGAATATTCCGAACCGTCACTCGAAATATCTATCTCTTTGGTTCCAGATCCTTTCGAGAATTGATCTTGACGGAGGAAATCCGATCCTGTGGGATCCCGACAATCCAGCCCATTGGTGCTATCCATCGGCCCATTCTTCCCTTGCTCTATCAACCCTATTTCCTATCCTTGGAAGTCCCCCGTGCCAAGGACCTGATCCGATATTTTCAGGAAGTCGGCCCCCATCCTGTTGGTGGAAACCTTTTCCTTAAACGAGAAATCATCCGATCGGCTGGCATTCTCCTTCGAAGATTTCATGAGGCAGGGTTCTTTCACGGGGACCTTCAGCTCAAAAACATCCTCGTGGCAGGAGATCAACTTCTACTGATCGACTTTGACCGTTCCTATCGGAAAAAGGTCCTCTTCATGAGGGAGAGGATAAAAAACCTCCTTCGCCTAAACCGTTCCGTGGAGAAGTGGAGGCGTTTTGGACTGCCGATCACTCGGACAGACCGCTGGCGTTTCTTCTTGGCCTATGCTGGCGACGATGTGAAAATTCGGGAGGCGACGAAAAAGAAGCTCCAGACCTATTCGATCCGCTATCTTTTCTATCGATGCAGTTGGGCCCTTGAAAATATAGTTAAGAGTTGAGAGTTTAGAGTTCAGAGTAAAAAACCTCCGAACTAATCACTCCGAACTATCCCTCTGAAGAAGTCCCTGAGAGGTGGGATGAGCAGATGGGTGTGGAAAAGGAAGAAGTGATCTGCCCCTGGAATAATGGTTAATGACTTTGGCTCTTCGAGTTGTTGATACCATTCCTCCAATAGGGAGCTGGGGCAGAAAAAGTCTCGATTTCCTGAGATGAAAAGTTTTATCTTCTTACATCCCTTCAAAAATCCAAAGTCATACATTTCCAGAGGTGGGGCAATGGCTACCACTCCTTTGATTCTTGTATCCTGGACGCCAACAGGGAGACCTGCCCAGGCCCCGAAAGAATACCCTAAGAGAACGAGCAGAGGATTAGAATCTTTAAGTCTTAAACTGAGGTATTCGACAACTGCCTCAACATCATTCCTCTCTCCGATCCCTTCTCCATAAGATCCTCCACTCTCACCCACCCCTCTGAAGTTGAAGCGAAGCGTGGAGAACCCTTCTTGAGATGCTGCTTCAACAGCCGTGGTGATGACGGAATTATGCATGTCTCCACCATATTGTGGATGAGGGTGGCAAAAAATCACGCCGCCTTTAACTGAAAGGGCCTCATGGATACTCAAGAGGCCCTCCAATTGTCTCCCATTGGATGGAATAAATACTTTTTCTTCCCTCATCCTATTTCCTAAGCATCTCTTTGAGGGGCTTCACAAACTCCCCTTACTCTCCTTCTTTCTTTTCCTCAGGCTCTTTGAATAATCCTTTCTCTTTCTTTTCTCCTTTTGTCTCTTCTGAAGATGCAATTTTTGAATCGATCTTCTCCTTCATCCATTCTAAGATACTTCTCAAAATCTCTAAAAACCGAACCTCGAGACGGGTGACGTCCTCACTCTCAATCCGATTATTGAGCGACTTTAACCAAGCATCGAGCTTTTCTTTCACCTGTTTCAGAATTAATATAAAATGAGGATCTGTTTCTCCCTTTTTTCCCTCTTTCTCTGCAGCCTGGAGGAGGATGATCCTAAGTTCTTCTCCATTTGCTTCTTTAGGTATTGCCAGTTTGAAATTCCGAAAAGAATCGGAAATCGAGATCACTACAAGAATCAAAAGTACTGATAGGAAAAAACCAGTCCACTTTCTCATCCAATTCACCCCATAGAAAACAATGGTGGGCGATGCGGGAGTTGAACCCACGGCCTTTGGTTCCGGAGACCAACGCTCTATCCAACTGAGCTAATCGCCCTAGCTTAGATTTTATTTACCACAATTTGGCAGAAACTGTCAATTATTCTTGTTATTTCTGTGTTATTTCCTTTATGAATAAAAAGATTGTTCAATTTTTGTCAAATTTGTTATAAAATAAGACAAAAAAACAAGACAATTAATATGACAAGAGAAGAATTACTTTCCGGATGACCTCTTAGATGCAACACGCACATTTATTGGAGGACTCGTTCAAAAAGATATTCGAGGACATCTTTGGATTATTCAGCGAGGAAGGATAATGGAATACCAACCCGAGGAAAACGAACATGTCTGAAGATAGCAGGATCCAAGAACTGACCCTTCTCTTTTCTTATGGGACTCGACGAATGAAACTGAAAAGCCTCTGGCAAAATTCACTGGTAGCTTTAATTCTATTAGTAGGTTTAGTAACTATTTCATATGCACAAAATCAGTATACTTTGACGGCTTCTGCCAATCCTCCCGCGGCAGGAACTGTAACGCTAAATCCTTCAGGTGGAATATACAACGCTGATACAGTTGTGACGTTAACAGCAACACCTATCGGAAGTCATACATTCAACAGCTGGAGCGGATTGGGAACTGGGGATACGA
>Ga0315279_10000141_pt1 | contig 155954 bp, 109 predicted proteins | sample YL17G06_20_MG_FD_203694 | JGI IMG/M metagenome (GOLD analysis project Ga0315279, IMG submission 203694) | Sediment microbial communities from Yellowstone Lake, YNP, Wyoming, USA - YL17G06_20 | ecosystem: Environmental > Aquatic > Freshwater > Lake > Sediment | place: USA: Wyoming | collected... | reverse complement strand
GCTGCTGCGGGCTTTTATTTTTTGGCTCTGGAGAGTGCTATTGTTTGGACGTTTTTGTCATCGAGGTGCCCTGACGATTATGACTGACAAACGATTTTAACCGACTTTTTCAGGGCCGACTAAATAATCGCCCACGAAAATGTTTGAACTATCGGACCCCGACAGAGGTCTTCTGGAGCAAACCTATGCGTTGCGCTTCAGATTGAAATTTGCGCATATTAAAAATCGTGCAAATTCCGCATAATACCAATTGTGATTAGCATTTGCGCTCTGTGTATTCTGCTCGACAAACAGACCTGATAATTTCAGGATCAAGTGTTGCTTTTTGCCAAGCCTCTATCGCAGCAAGACGCACTTCGGGGTCTTTATCATTGAAAGCTTTATCAACAATCGTAACCAAACTCTTCGGCGCCTATTTGAGCTATAATTCAATTCTCCTTATCCGGGCTTTTGTCCAAAAATAGTTCATACCCTTGCTTAAAACCAATGCTACATATCCTTTATTGTATCCTCCAAGCTACAACTCCACCTCCACACTTTCATTGAAACTGCCAAACGCTATACCAAAATTCACTGTGCCAGACTTTGACTGTATAGCTGCTTTCTTTATAGCAATCGTAAAGGAAGACTTAATAAAGTCAAATTTGGCACTGACAATACTGACAATACCACCATCAATTATTTCAACGTTTCTGCACGTGAACGTATTTTTGTAAGGCTGTAAGCTGTGGTCTGGAATGGTAAAGGTCTGAGTGCCCAAGGTGATGGTAACTGTTTCGTTTTCCAGAGCCACTGATGTATCTTCGACTGCGAAAGCGCCCTTAACTGAAAGTGAATCAGTCGAAGGATTCTTACCCGACCTGACTTTACACTTGTCAACCCTCAGTATATCCTTGACTCCCATCATTAACTGTATGGGAATCTTTCTTCTGGGGCCATTAACTACGTTTTCGTCCGTTTCACCCAATCCAACGTAGTTCCCGACCTTAATCTCAATGGTCAGTGGACAACCCAGACCGGTTAGGTCAACGTTCTTAACCATAAAAGTAAATTTCCCATTTTTCGTATCGTACTTGAACAACCTTTTGGATGCGCTTTCTGTTCTGGCATAGTTGTACTTGCCATTCTTGAAGGCCTTGTCGTTGATGGGGAAGGTTAGAACGCAGGGTCTGACCATATCCTCGGAATCGATGGTAACTTCGATAGAACTGGCAGCCGAAATATCACCCGTAGTGGCGTCCATCAGACCCGAAATAAGAATCATATCGCTATTGTCGGTCTTACCAGCTTTGACCAGGCATTTCTTAACCTTAAACAGGGTTAGCGCAAAAAAACTCATCGTTGAATTAACATCGCTTATGTTGCTAATTACCAGTCCCGACGGCGCACCATTCCACCATCTGGCATCAGGTTGTGTCCAATCGTCAAACGAGTCATTATGCCCCCGGTGGAACATGTCATTTGTATCACCGCAATTTCTGTTGTTTTCAAGGTCGAACATCCCGTCTGCTTGCTCGACCGAGACTTTGTAGTGCCATGACGGTTTCATCTGCTGATAATCGTTTGAGCCATTCTCATCGATGTGCCAGATTATCAAACCTTCGTCAGGAAGATTATCATGCCGCCCGGTTTTTAAGCGGCATTCAATCAAAAAGAGTTCCTTCGGATTATCAAAATTTGAGAATCGATAAGCATTGAAGGAATTTGCCTCGTGATAATATATACTTCCTACATTGTTACCGCTTATTTCGGTAACGCCAACCCACCCCTGCAAACTCTGCAAATAAGGGTTGGGTGGTACGGGATTGCGGTTCGCTCCACCATAACCCATCAGGCAGTAATCACCAACTCCATTCGAATCAAAATCATAATCATATAAATCGGGCCAGTCAAAAAGCAAATGCCCATTCTCATGGCAGAACACCCTCAAGTTCAAAGGAAGGGCGTTTGAATCCGAATCTTCGGCACAGGGGTCTCCAATATTCATTATTTGATACCGTGATACGCAGACTCCATCGGCCTCGTAAGGATACAAAAGATACGACTGGTGAGGCCATAGGCCTTCCCCCCAAACGTTATCGACCTCACCGGCGTATAACACATTAACAGCCCAGATCCAATTCTTGCCTAAGGCTGGATATGTAGTCAAAGAAGAAAAGTCAAAACCGTCATTGTTCAACTTACGAAGGCCTTCAAGCGCCAATTCTCTTGAACTCTCTGCGAACGGACGATTTGCATCGGTATAGTAGTCCTTATTGTGTTCAGCAGTGTAATACCCGGTTAATATGTTAGTGTAGTTAATATAATTATTAGATACGTCAGCAAAATAATCACGTGCCGAGCCGTGATTATCGTAGCCGTTATAACCTCTTTGGTTCAAGAAAGCGTCAATTTCTGCTTTATCTATCTTCGCTTGTTCGTCGGGGAAATCGACCAATATTGTCAGCCCTAAAATCGATTTTGAAGTGGTAGTCGAGCCGGACAAAGTCGAATCTTCATAATGCTTGACTACATTGCCTTCCGACTCTTCCGTGCCGGCGAGAAATGCTTGCCTCGCTTCTTCCACTCTCTTTACGACAGATTCCTTCCTCAGCTTCAGGTTTTTTCGAAGGTTCAGGCCGGTCCGCTTGGATTTCAAACTGCCCGCATCAGCAGCCCTTCCTCGGTAAATAACGTCGGTCGGCACGAAGTCATTTCCGTCGTCAGACAAGTCCGCATAGCATATCCAGCGGGTATTGTTGTCACGAACAAGGGTATAGCCGTCAAGGCTTTCGACTCTCCGGTAGAACTCATCGCCCCAGACTTTTACCGGAGCGTAACTACCATCTGGCTGTTTGAGTCTAAACACCTCGCCTTTGTAAGGAGCAGCAAAGACTTTACCTGGCCAAAAGACTGCAACGAGCAAAATGATTAAAACTTTCAAAAAACAGACATTGCCGCAAGACGATTTTCTATTTATTAACATCGACTTCTACCATTTCATCAAACTCACAGAACTTTATCTCACAATTGACTGTGCCGGAAGTTGAATCAATCATAGTTTTCTTCACAGTGATTATGAAACTACACTTATCGAAATCAAATGTAGCATTGACTACAGCAATAACTGTACCGCCCTGATAGATGTTAACATTCTTGCACAGGTATTTATTTGCGTCACCTTTTTTGGTAAAACTATTTGCTGGGATAGTGATGTTCTGACTACCAAAAGTCAGTGTAACCGCTTCTCCAGTCAAATTACATGATGTGTTCTTGAGTGTTATGGCACCCTTAACTGAGAGTGAATCAGTCGAAGGATTCTTACTCGACCTGACTTTACACTTGTCAACCCTCAATATATCCTTAACGCCCATCATTAACTGTATGGGAATCTTTCTTCTGGGACCATTAACTATGTCTTCGTCCGCTTCACCCGACAGGATATAGTTGCCCAGCGTGATATTTAACTGGAGCGGGCAGCCAAGGCCGGTCAGGCCAACGTTTTTCGTCTTTATTGCAAACGTCTTTTTGTTGAAATCGATCGTCAATAAAGTAATGGCTCCCGGCAGTTTATGCGTGTATTTGAACTTGCCTTTCACCACATACGACGTGTCAAAGTCAATAGACTCCTCGTAAATCAGCGCATCATCCGCCAGCGACACGATGTTGACTTCTATCTGAGTTACATCGTTCAGGTCGGGCGGAGACTCTGCGAATGTCCCGGACGCATCGAAGGCATCCTGTCTCTGGATTTTGCCAGCCTCAACCTTGCACTTGGTGACTGTCAGAGTTATAATGTTTGGTTCCTCTCGAGATGGAATGCTCCAGAAGGGATTATATCTCATCTCAGCAAATATGTACCAGGCCGTAGCACCAATATGCAAACGGTTGAAATAATCCCAGCCAAATCCTGTCGTAACGCTATCGTGAGATGCTGCAACTATGCCTTTACCATTATTGTTAGCTGCCGATTCCTGTGCCTTCCTCAGATCAGAAAGATAGAAAGCCGCTTTATTAGGTTCTTCGTTAATCAGATAGGCGACGGCCATCTGGGCAGTTCCTTCAAACCAGATCCCATCTCTATCATTATTGAAGTCGAATCCATTGAAATCATCGGCTTCGGTGTAGCAATTGTTCTCTGCCCAGCTAAGAGCAGAATTATACCCGTCCATTGCCATCACCGCCAAAGCCTGTATATCAAGTGGGATATTAGTTTTGTTTATGGTAATGCCGTCGTTCAGCGTCCCCGTCCAGAAATGACCTTCGTTTGCATCCCACATTGCCTCTACGAAAGTTTGTGCGTGAAGGGCTCCATTTAACCAATTCGGCTCCTCTGTGAGCTCGTGTAATCTCATAAAAGCAACATAAACATCGATGTTATGCTCGGTGGATTTCCAGGCGAGTTTTGTCTGGCCCTGGGGGTTATTACTCGTAGCTTCCCAGCCCTCATATCCACCAGTGTAACCTCCAACCCCATTGGTATCCCTGGTATTGGCTTCTATCCATTCTCCCAGAACTTTTGCCGCATCCAGATAATTGCTGTCATTGACTAGTTCATAATATGAAAGAAGCGCAATCATAGACCAGGCCAGATTTCCTGTAGAGGTACCGACGAATCCCTTGTTCTCATACCATGTGCTGTAATTTGGGTCCCACCAGCCAGTCATTCTGACCGTGTTTTCCCTGCCATTAGGTGTCCAGCCGGGGGGCAGTATTAAATCTCCTCCCTGATAAGCGTCTCTCAAGCGGCCATCCGTAAAGAAACGGTCGTTATCGATGGCGTATACAAAGGCGTCTGCTATGAACCCAGCCCTTGTTACATCGTTTGCTTTTCCCCTGGCAAGCAGAGCGATAAGAGCCAGGGCATTATCATAAGTGAAGGCAACATTTTTCAATACAACATCAAAATCCAAAGAGGAGGGGATAGCTTCATAGCTAACCAAAAAACGAGGTTCATTAAGATGTCTTTTGTCGTAACTGATGTCATCCAAATAGAATGTTATGTCTTTGTAATTATTCTTCGGCGCATTAGTAACCCAGCCAAAACCTCCGAGGACATAGTTCAAATCCCGACCGGTTAAATCTATCGTATATTGTTTCCAGTTTATGTTGAGAGTTTGGTAGCCCAGCGAAATCTTGGGCGAGGAATCGGGATAAGGTTCAACAGGTTTTCCGGTCGCTGCATTTCTACCTATGCCAAACGCAAAGAACTCTACCCGTTCTCCACCCTTCTCGCCTCGAGCCCAGAAGGCAAGTTGTGTGGCACCTGTAAGGTCAACACCGGCATTGGGGTAGTTTCCCCAATTGAGCTTTGGTTGTGTTTCTGTCCCTTCCAGGACGCCGTTCATAAAATACCATCCCCCCCAGTTATTTCCGTTGGCGATAAAATTATTCTCGATGCAGGTATCTCCGGAGTGAGGAGAAGTCGTCGAACAGAGGTTGAGCATAACCCTATCTTCATCTCCCAAACTCGCCATCCCTCCATAGGTCACAAAGTGATTACCTGCGGCCGACAAGTCGGTATAGACATCGAATGTCTGATGGTATTTACCCATCACCTCATAGATATGCTGGTATGCGCCATTCACTCCCGCAATGGAATTGGAAGACATAAACACGAGCAGCGCCGTCATCAGCATTATGAAGTTAATTGACTTTTTAACTTTGCGTTTGGTAAGCATAATTGTCTCCTCCAAGCTACAACTCCACCTCCACACTTTCATTGAAACTGCCAAACGCTATACCAAAATTCACTCTGCCAGACTTTGACTGTATATCTGCTTTCTTTATAGTTATAATAAAGGAACACTTAACAAAGTCAAATTTGGCACTGACAATGACAAAACCACCTTCAACTATTTCAACGTTTCTGCACGTGAATGTATTTTTCTTAGACTGGAAGCTGCCGTCTGGAATGGTAAAGGTCTGAGTGCCCCAGGTGATGGTAACTGCTTCGTCTTCCAGAGCAACTGGTGTTTCTTCGACCGCTAAAGCACCCTTAACTGAGAGTGAATCAGTCGAAGGATTCTTACCCGATGTGACTTTACACTTGTCAACCCTCAGTGTATCCTTAACTCCTATCATTAACTGTATGGGAATAAGTTTCTTGGGGCCATTAACTATGTCTTCGTCCGCTTCACCCACTCCAACGTAATTCCCGACCTTAATCTCAATGGTCAGTGGACAGCCCAGACCGGACAAGTCAACATTCTTAACCATAAAAGTAAACTTCCTATTTTTCGTATCGTACTTGAACAACCTTTTGGATGCGCTTTCTGTTCTGGCATAGTTGTATTTGACTTTCTTAAACGATTTTTCATCGATGGGGAAACTCCGAACGCATGGGTTGACCATATCATTGGAATCAACGGTAACCTGGATATTGTTTGCATCATTGAGGTCATCTGCAGTGGCGCCCATCAGGCCCGAAATTGAAATCGCATCGCTATTATCCTTGCCGCCGGCGGTTACCGTGCATTTCGTAATCGATATATTTAAGTCGTTACGAGCGATTGCAAGACTGTGGGACCCTCCTGCCGCGATAGCGACAAAGTTGTATCCAACAGGTGGTGTTGCCTGACTATATTCGTTCCAACCCCAGCCGACAATAGAACCGTCGGACTTTAAAGCAAGAGAGTGATACCCTCCTGCCGCGATAGCGACAAAGTTATTTCCATCGCAGGGGTCTGCCTGACCATAATCATTTTTGCCCCAGCCGACGATAGAGCCATCCTGCTTTAAACCGAGCGAATGGGCCCAGCCGGCAGCGATGGCGATAAAGCCGCTATTGGGCGAAGGGATATTGCACTGGCCAGAGCCGTTGTCTCCCCAGGCGACGATGGAGCCATCCTGCTTTAACCCGAGCGAATGATACTCGCCAGCGCTAATGGCAATAAAGCCGCTATTTGGCTCAGGGATATTGCACTGGCCATAGCGGTTCCATCCCCAGCCGACGATTGAGCCATCCTGCTTTAACCCGAGCGAATGGTCCCCGCCTGCAGCGATGGCGATAAAGCCGCTATTTGGCGAAGGGATATTGCACTGGCCAGAGACGTTGTCTCCCCAGGCGACGATGGAGCCATCTTGCTTTAACCCGAGCGAATGCCCGTAGCCAGCAGCGATAGCGACAAAGTCGTTTCCATCGCAGGGGTCTGCCTGACCATAGTCATTTTTGCCCCAGGCGACGATGGTGTCATCTTGCTTTAACCCGAGAGAATGCCCATAGCCGGCAGCGACTGCGATAAAGCCGCTATTGGGCGAAGGGATATTGCACTGACCATAGTTGTTGTATCCCCAGGCGACGATGGAGCCATCCTGCTTTAACCCGAGCGAATAATACCCGCCGGCAGCGACGGCGATAAAGCCGCTATTGGGCGAAGGGATATCGCACTGGCCAAAGTAGTTGTATCCCCAGGCGACGATGGAGCCATCCTGCTTTAAACCGAGCGAATGATACCCGCCGGCGCTAATGGCGATAAAGCCGCTATTGGGCGAAGGGATATTGCACTGGCCATCGCCGTTGTATCCCCAGGCGACGATGGAGCCATCCTGCTTTAACCCGAGCGAATGATACAAGCCAGCGCTAATGGCGATAAAGCCGCTATTGGGCGAAGGGATATTGCACTGGCCGTAGTAGTTGCTTCCCCAGGCGACGATGGAGCCATCCTGCTTTAACCCGAGCGAATGCCACATGCCAGCAGCGATGGCGATAAAGCCGGTATTTGGCGAAGTGACATTGCACTGGCCTTCGCCGTTGTTTCCCCAGGCGACGATGGAGCCATCTTGCTTTAACCCGAGCGAATGCCCGTAGCCAGCAGCGATGGCGATAAAGCCGCTATTGGGCGAAGGGATATCGCACTGGCCATAGTTGTTTCTTCCCCAGGCGACGAGGGACCCATCCTGCTTTAAGCCGAGCGAATGCCAATCACCAGCAGCGATGGCGATAAAGCCGCTATTGGGCGAAGGGATATTGCACTGGCCGTAGCTGTTGTCTCCCCAGGCGACGATGGAGCCATCCTGCTTGAGGCCAAGACTATGTTGCCCGCCTGCTGCGACTTTCGCAAAGCCGCCGGATAGGTCAACGCCGACGACCTGGTCGCCCCACCCGACAATCGAGCCGGGGGTGGAGCCGGCGTGAACGTTTGTTACGGCGAAAACGACCGAAACGACAAATACAGCGGCTAATAAACGTCTCATCGCAATACCTCCTAAATACCTCCTAATTTTCTTTTCTTTGACGGGGTTATATATACACCTGAATCCCTATACAAAACTTCCTGCTCAAAATCAAGACAATTTAGACTCAAACTTCGGGATTTTTTGAAGTTTTTCTTGAGGGAGATTCAACCCGTAGTGAGCAAAGTCGAACTATTCAAGACACACTTCCTGTGTATGACGATATAAAGGGGTAGTAGATTAACTCATATAAACCCTTTTTACACAAGGATATGTGCCATGATAAAACGTGAAGCCTTAATGGAATCCTTATCGTCTAACCTAAATGATTTTCTCAAAGAAACCAGCAAAAATTTATCATTGCCTACTAAAAAATTTCTGCGGGACGGGTTTATTGGCTTGGTCTGTGCCAGCCAACAGTTTCATATTGGCCTGCAGCGGACTTTAGAGGATTGTTTTTGCTGGTCTATGGTAAAGTCAACGGAGAGGAATTTCTTTATCACTTCCATATTCGTCAAAAGGTGGGCGGAAAGCCGATTGGTCGTAAAACAGCCGGACTTTGAGAGAGCCATATAAATCAATAGCTGGTCAGCTAAAAAATAATCAACGGCAGAGCCGCTTGATAGAAACTCATCAGCCGCCTTTACGACCTCGCTGACAACTTCCTGCGAAGGTCTGCCTTTCATTCCGAATGCGGTAAATACGGTTTTTCTGATTGTGCCGCAAAGTCGAATCATCACACAATTGCCCGGCCCATCAGAATCTGTTACCTCAATACGTTCGACTTTTTGGATGTCCAGGCCGCTCTGGAGTAGTAGTTTTTCCTGATGCTGGGCAATATGTATAGGCAGTTTTGCAATATATATGCGGGCGTTAATTTCAAACCGTTCACTTCGCTCACAGAGGTCGATAATTTTGCCCGATTGTTTTTGCAACGGCTGGATTTTGAAAGTGATTCTTCCGCCGCCGGCAGGATAAAAACCATGTTTTTGCAAACTGCAATTTCCATGGAAGCCCGCTGTTGCGATAGCCGGCAAAAAGGTCTCAGAAAGAAAATCATACGGCGGAGCTAACGGGTTGTGAGTCCCGCCGATAACGGTCACGGTAGAAGGATTGTCAGCTAAAAATAATGCAGGCAAAATAGTTTGAATTACGAGGGTTGCTGAGCCGGCCGAACCTATATCAAAATAATAATCGCCGCTGCGAATAGAGCCAGGCTCAAAGTCAAGCATCATCGAGCCAAGGGTGGCTCCCTCACAGCGGCCTGTGCAAATTTGGGAGGAGGCATTGACGCAGCTTAAATGTTGCTTGGCCAGGCCGGGGTTTCGACGGGCGGCACGGATGTTTTCGATATGTAAATTTTTGCCAGTGATGCAGGACAAGGTCAGACTTGTTCGCAGTATCTGCCCACCCCCCTCGCCAAAGCTGCCATCAATAAAAACCGTTTCCATATCAACTATCAGTAATCTCTATAGTAACATCTCCGATAACGAGACAGCAAACCTGCTGGATATCGAGCTGCGGAGCTCTGATGACGGCAATATTTTTTTCGCTCTGCCAGTCTTTTATTATACCTATTGCTGCATCTGTGCCCTGGCGATTTCTAAGGCCAACCAAGCGGGAGACCGGACTATTGCGGCTTAAATTTTGGGTTGTCTGGACTGCTACGTCACCAAGTTTAATGGTATGAAGGACTGAGTCGCGGAAGTATTTATTAAATTGTTCTTGCCTATAGCTTCGCCTTTCTTCCGGCGATTTAGTTCTTATTTGTGATGGGCACTTAACCAGCTCAATCTGCGAATCAAAACATTGCAGCCCGGCAAGGATGTCACTCAGTTCGCTCTCTCGCTGCACAGCGATAATCAACTTTGGATTTAATACCCGCTGGGCCGTCCACCATAAAGCGCTTGCTGCAGGGCCTCTTATAAAACCTGGCGTATCAAGTATTATTAACTCTGCAGCTTTTGATGCTTGCTCGACACACTGGATAATGGCGGCGGTCAACTGAAGCAGGTGGCCCACAGGCGTGACATCGCCGACAAAGCTGATACCAGCAGCAAGAAGCTGCGAAAAATCGCTCTGGCGGTTATCTGCAACCGCCCACCCGACTGTTGTGGGCGGCCCAATATGAGATTGGCCAATGTCTGCATCGACAATGCCGACCGGCTGCTTTGAGGCCAATCGTTTTGCCAGAGATGCGGCGAGAGTGGTCTTGCCGGTATCTGAGGCGCCAAGAAAGAGACAAATCCCTTTCTGTATAATGCTCTTGCTCAAGAGTTTTTGCGTAATGTTGTCAGCCCAATCCTGTGCCATTGGAGCTTACCCTGTAATTACTTGCGACGATAGCCCACCACGACCATATAGATAGGTTCGAGGTCTTCTGGCAGCGACAAAACCCTGCTGACAGAATCATCATCAAAAGCGCCAACCGCGACAGAGCCAAGGCCTAAGACCTGCGCCTGGAGGTGGACGTTTTGAGCAGCGTGGCCCGCCTCCATATAAACGTAGCGGATGCCACGCTGGCCATATCGTCCGGTGGTTCTGGCAAACTGGGCTGCGAAGACCAGCGTCAGCGGAGCTTCTTCGATAAATTCCTGTCCCCAGGCAGCAGAGGCAAGAGCGGCTCTTATGTCCTGGTCTGTGAGTTTTTCGACCGAATGTTTGGCAGGCAGATAGCGAAATAGACCCTCGCTACTTACCACAAAAAGCTCCAGAGGATAAGTTGCTCCGGCTGATGGTGCGGTGCGATACCTGCCGTGCAAGTCTTGTCCCTGGGCTGCCCAGACCAACTGGCCTATTTGCTCGAGCGTAAGAGGTTTTGACGAAAAATCCCGATGCGACCGCCTGTTTACTATTGCCTTCTCCAGTGACATCGGGCCATCTTGATTCGGCTTGGGAAGTGTTATTATCGTGTCCATTTTAATTGATTATTTTCTATTTACTCCGTTAGAAAGCCCCGCATTTCAACGCGGGGTAAAATATCCAGAGCTCACACAGAGTTTAAAGCCCCGTGTGAACTTTCTAACGGAGTTTATTATTGATTATTGTTTTTACATTCATAATCAATTCTATCAAACAGGATAAACAATTTCCATTCTTAAATCTTTACTGTCGAACTGTGGGTTTTCTGGCAGCGTTTGGGTTTTTTGGAGGATTATTTGGCTGGCTGTCCAGGCAGCAGCAAGGGCGTCGAGGATGTCATCCGGTGCAACTATTTTAGGCTTTCGGGCTTCAGCCACAATTTCTTCTAAGTTTAGAAAAATACGGGTCAGCAATTTCATACGCTCATTTCGGCCGGCAAGTTTTCTTTTGTTGTGCCGAATCGGCTTTTTGTCGTTAAGTGCCCAAAATGAAATTTCCGGATGGATTTCGCGGACTCGTTGTTGAAGCTGCGGTGTCATCAAATCATCGACCTGGCGAATTTTATCCATTATGGCAAAACTTTGCCGGGTTAATTTTTTGCCAGAATATTCATAGCAAATTTTGCAGGTGGTCTTATAGTCTTTGGCTGAAAGACAAGGTCTTATTGGCGGAGGAAATATACTGCTGGCTCGGTGGCTGCCGAGAATTTGCCGTGCCGCAATGTCACATTCACGCGGCTTGTCACCATCGCTTAAGCCGATAGGAATATCGACGCAAACTAACTTGCAATCGGTTGTTTTTGATAGCACCTCGGCAAAGGCCTTTGCCACAAAAGAACTTTTTAGCTCAAAATTGCAATTAGCTTCTGGACAATTTGGTGCTTTTACCGAAGCGATAACAACAAACCAGCCGCCTTTACACCCATCTACACCGGCGACCAGAAATGATTGTTTTGGTGACATTATGTCTATTGGGCTTTTTTAAGAAAAGATAGGATTTGTGAAATTTCATCCACGACTTTTTCACGGTTTTGAGCCGTCAAATTAAATGATTTTGTGTCTGGATGATTTTTTACTTCGCTGATAAGCCCGGTTCCTTTCTGAGCCACAGTAGCTAATACTGACTTATCGGATGTAAACAACCGGCGAACTGCAGCGACAAACTTCTCTGACATACATTCCATCTTACCAATTTCGTCAATAACAAATAGCTCAGTGTCGGTTCTATCAAAATCTAAAACAGGCACAACTAATTTTTCAAAACCGGCAATGTCAACACGGTATTTTCCGACCTTAAAGGGACTTTTGATATCGATGTGAGCGAGAATGCCTTCTGGTCCATCCAGCCGTTTCCACTGGAAACCTTTACGGGAATTTTCTTCGCGAATCTCCTGCGTGTAAAAACCCACTACTTTTTTGCAATTGAGATTAGCAATAATTTGCATTACAGCGGTTGTTTTACCACAACCTGGCAGGCCGGTTAGAAGGATTTTAGCGGATTTAGATGACATATCTATAAGCACGAAATACTAATATCGAAATCTGAAACAAACTTGTCTGACGACAGTCAAGATTCTAAATTCAAATGTTTGAATTTTCAAAACATTCTGTTTTAGTCATCCCTCGGCTTCGCTCGGGACAGGTTTTGGATTTGGGTAATTCGTATTTGTTTCGTGTTTCGTGCTTCGAATTTCGAATTTATTTTTGGTTCACGGTCTTTTGCTTTTGACCCAGCTTTTTAATTTATTCTCTGAGAATGTATTTAGGACATCAGTTTTTGTCACCCAGCCACGTGCGGCGGTTGCAACGCCAAAACCCATCAAAGAAAGGTTGGCGATACTGTGAGCATCGGTTCCAATGGCAAGCTTTACCCCTGCCTCGATTGCCATTTTGCAGTGAGTATCCTTGAGGTCCAGCCGATATGGATTTGCGTTGACTTCGAGGGCAGTGTGCGTCTGGGCAGCGTGCTTGATTACCGCGTCGATGTCAATATCCATTGGTTCACGCTCGCCGAGAAGGCGGCCTGTCGGGTGAGCGATGCAGTTAACATAAGGATTGTCCATTGCTTTAAGGGCGCGGGTAGTTACCTTTTCGCGAGGGCTGCCGAGACCTGAATGTATCGATGCAATTACAAAATCCAGCTCGGCCAGTAATTTGTTATCGAAATCCAGAGAACCGTCGGCGAGAATATCAACCTCGCTTCCAGCCAGAATGCTGATGCCTTTGAGCTTTTCGTTAAATTTACGGATTTGTTCTATTTGCCCGGCGAGCTGTTTGGCTGACAGGCCATTGGCGATTGCTGATGATTTTGAGTGGTCTGTAATGCAGATGAATGTGTAACCTAAATCTTTTGCGGCTTGAGCAAGTTCGGATATACTTGCGTTGCCGTCGGATGCGTTTGAGTGGATGTGAAAGTCACCTTTTATATCTTCGAACTTAATCAATTCAGGCAATGAATGCGCCTTTGCTGCCTCGACCTCGCCGCGGTCTTCGCGCAAAAGTGGGTTGATGTAATCGAGGCCAAGCTTTTGATAGATTTCCTCTTCGGTCGGCCCCGCAATCATTTTCTCTTCTCTAAATAAGCCATATTCATTCAGCTTCAACTTTGCCTTGACTGCGATTTCCCGCAGGCGGACGTTATGCTGCTTTGAGCCGGTAAAATATTGTGCTGCGGCGCCGAAACTTTCCTGCGGAACGACACGGACATCGACGTGGACAGGGACATTTTCAATCTGGATAATCGCTGAACCTTTTGTGGGGCCTGATGCGAGAGTTTCCTGGACAAACGGCGCGGTGGTAAATGCCTGCACAATCTCTTGGGGTTTTTCCTTACTCCGCTTGGGGATGGCTGACGCCACTTTAGCGGCTGCGACAAGGATGTCAACGTCGCCGATGGTTTCGGCTCGACGACGTAGCGAACCGGCTGGCTGGATCTTTTGGATGCCGGAGACATTCTGAAGAAAGCCGGTAACGATATCTGCGGCTTCGAGGGCCTGGTCGAGGCGAATTCGGCCAGTCGATTTTTCAAGAAATTCGATGCCTTTTGCGATTGCCGCTGCCTTTTTTTCGCCAAAGCCGGGTAACTGGGCAAGGGCACCAGTCTGGATTACTTTTTTTAGTTCGGCTATCGTGGTAACATTTAGCCTTTCATAGACTACCTTTACGCCTTTTGGACCTATGCCCGGGACGGTGAGCAACTCTAACAGCGTTGGCGGGATTTTGGTAAGCAGTTGTTTGTGGGCAGTTATTGTGCCTGTCTTTACGAATTCCTCAATTTTGGCAAGGCTGGATTTTCCGATGCCTGGCACTTCAGCGAGCTTGCCGCTTGCCAGAATTACCTCAATATCAGTTGCCATATCGCCGATAACGCGAGCGACCTTACGATAGCTATTGATGCGGAAGGGGTCTTCGCCGAGGATTTCCATAATATCGGCCATCTGCTCAAAAAGCTCACTTAGAATGGTGTTTTTCATAGGTTTGATTATAACGGGGCGGCAGTAAAATCAAAGGAGAATTTTACCGGTTGCTTCAGCCCCGCCCCAATTGTTCGCTCGAAAGCGATGGTTTTTCCCGTCTGATGAATCCCACACTCCTCTACGGTCAATTGGGGGCGGGGTAATAATGCTTGCGTTAAGGCCGTCAGATGATATATACTTTGGGAAAGAACGGTCGATATTGAAGAGAGCACGGAAGGAAAAAATTACCAAAGAGGCAAGGTCGGGGCAGAAAGCAATGGAAAGTGGATTGGTTATGAATATCCAAAAGTATTCCATCCACGATGGCCCTGGAATACGCACCACTGTGTTTCTTAAGGGCTGCCCTTTGCGCTGTTTGTGGTGCCATAATCCGGAAGGTCTTTCATCCCGGCCACAGATAGTCGTTTTTGAGGGCCGCTGTATTTCTTGTGGAAGCTGCCGGAAATCTTGCCCCACCGGCGCTGCCCTAACAAATGTTAGTCAAACTGAGGATGGCAAGATTTTATGCACTTTGTGCGGCGCCTGTGCAACTGCCTGCCCCGCCGGCGCCAGGCAGATAATCGGCAAACATATCAACGTTGCAGAAGTCGTAACAGAGGTCTTGAAAGACCGTCTTTTTTATGACGATTCTGGAGGAGGTGTTACCTTCTCCGGCGGTGAGCCGCTTGCACAGATAAGTTTCCTCAAAGAGCTGCTGGCAGCCTGTCGTGCGCGTGGAGTGCATACCGCCGTGGATACCTGCGGCTATGCTTCGAGAGAGGACTTGCTGTCTGTGGCGACTCTGACGGACCTTTTTCTTTATGACCTCAAGATTATGAATGATGACAAACATCATCAATACACGGCTGTCTCCAACAATTCGATTCTGGGGAACTTGAAGGCATTAGGAGCCGTCCACAATAATATCTGGATTCGGATGCCCATTATACCAGGCATTAACGATGATGATGAAAATTTAGAGGCGACGGCTAAATTTGCCGCATCCATTCCCTCTGTTCGCCAGGTCAACCTGCTGCCGTATCACAAAACCGCAATTTTCAAATTCAAACGCCTGAAGCAAACGTATCACCTGGAAAATGTCCCTGACCCCTCACCTGAGAAGATGGAAAAGGTAAGACAAAAATTCTGCACTTTAGGAGTTATTGCCAGGATAGGAGGTTAACCCCGTTAGTCCGCTTGGGGATGCCTTGTGGCAAAATTCAATAACGGGGTATATGAAAATCTTGTAAAATATGGCGCAAAAAGGAAAATTTCTCCCGTAAGGGATGGCTGACGCCATAACGGGGTTAATTTTATGAATGAAAGAACTTATAGATTAAGACAGGAAAGTCTGGATGCGGTGCCCCGTATATCGCCGGAGCGTGCAAATTTGCTGACGGATTTCTATCAGGCCAATGAAGGCAAATATTCGGTGCCGGTTATGCGGGCGATGTCCTTTTATTATCTGGTGCAGCACAAGACAATCTTTCTTGGAAAGGATGAGCTAATTGTCGGCGAACGCGGCCCACGACCTAAAGAGGCACCCACTTATCCTGAGTTGACCTGTCACAGTCTGGAGGACCTGCGGATTCTAAACTCCCGACCAAAGACCAATTACCTGGTGGATGATGAGTGCTTTAAGCAATACGGCGAAAAAATCATCCCTTACTGGAAAGAGCGCAATATCCGAACCAAACTTTTTCAAGAGCTTCCTCTGGAATGGCAGGATGCTTACCGGGCAGGTATGTTCACCGAGTTTATGGAGCAGCGCGCCCCCGGCCATACAGTCCTCGATGATAAAATCTATCACAAAGGAATGCTGGATTTCAAAAATGAAATTGCCGAGTCAATCGCCAGATTAGACTTTCTAAATGACGCAGAGGCTTACGCCAAGCGCGAGCAGCTTAAGGCAATGGCAATCGCCTGCGATGCTGTGATTCTTTTTGCAGAGCGCCACGCGCAGTTGGCCCGTGAACTATCCGAGCAAGAGCCAAATCCGAAACGAAAGGTGGAGCTTGAAAAGATTGCAGATATTTGCAGTTTCATCCCCGCCCATGCACCGCGTGATTTCTACGAGGCCCTGCAATACTACTGGTTCTGCCATCTCGGCGTTATCACTGAACTAAACGGCTGGGATTCTTTTAATCCGGGCCACCTCGACCAGCATCTGTATCCATTTTACGTGAAAGGATTGGAAGATGGCACACTCACTCTGGAAAGGGCAAGAGAACTACTTGAGTGTTTTTTCATAAAATTCAATAATCATCCTGCCCCGCCTAAGGTGGGTGTTACCGCCGCTGAGAGCGGCACTTACACCGACTTTGCTAACATCAACCTTGGTGGAATGCTGCCGGACGGCTCTGACGCCGTAAATGAGCTTTCACATCTATTGCTGGACATCGTTGATGAAATGCACCTGTTGCAGCCGAGCACTAACATCCAGCTTTCGCGAAAGACTCCTGATGACTTTTTCAAGCACGCCCTGCGTGTAATCCGTACGGGCTATGGTTTCCCTTCGGTCTTTAATGCCGACAGCGTCGTCGCCGAACAAATCCGGCAGGGCAAAACTCTCGAAGACGCTCGCGCCGGCGGCTGCAGCGGCTGCGTAGAAGTAGGCGCGTTCGGCAAAGAGGCATACATCTTAACAGGCTATTTCAATCTTGTAAAAGTGCTGGAAGTCACGCTCCATAATGGTATTGACCCCCGCACGGGAAAACAATTGGGTCTGAAAACCGGCACACTTGAAAGCTTCCAGAGCTTCGACCAGCTTTTCAACGCCTACAGGCAGCAGTTACAACACTTTATTGATATCAAGATTCGCGGCAACAGAATTGTCGAGCGAATGTTCGCTGATTTGATGCCTGCGCCTTTCCTATCTATCCTGATTGATGACTGCATCCGCAAAGGCAAGGACTACAACAACGGCGGCGCCAGATACAATAACACCTTCATTCAACTGGTCGGTATCGGCAGCATCACCGACAGCTTTTCTGCGATTAAGGAAATAGTATTTGACACTAAAGCAATATCTTTAGCTGACCTGGTTGAAGCGATGGATGTGAACTTCGAGAGTCAAGAGCCGCTTCGGCAGAGATTAGTCAACCGCACTCATAAATACGGCAACGATGACGATTATGCCGATGATATTATGGTGAAGATATTTAACGCCTGCTTTGAGGAAATTGACGGCAGGCCAAACACCAAAGGCGGGCAGCATCGAATGGAAATGCTTCCTACCACCTGTCATATTTACTTCGGTTCCATCACAGGCGCAATGCCGGACGGCCGTAAGGACGGACTCCCGCTTTCGGAAGGCATCTCACCTGTTCAGGGGAGAGACCTTCGAGGCCCGACTGCCGTCTTCAAGTCTGCCGGCAAGATGGACCACATCAAGACCGGCGGCGCACTATTGAATATGAAGTTTTCTCCCTCGATACTGGCCGGCGAAGAGGCCCTGGACAAGTGGTCGCACTTGATTCGGACTTACTTCAAAATGGACGGCCACCACGTCCAGTTCAACGTAGTTAGCGCAGAAACCCTGCGCAAGGCGCAGGCAAATCCGGAGAATTACCGTGACCTGATTGTCCGAGTTGCCGGCTATAGTGACTATTTCTGTGACCTGCCCGCTGAACTGCAAAATGAAATCATTTCGCGCACAGAACATTCGGGATTCTAAGCTGGAATAGACAAAACAAAGTTACGTTGTGTAAAAAGGAGTGAATAATCTTTTTTGAAAAGGATAGTCAAATGAGAAAGAGTCTAATTATCGGGATTGTTATAATTACCGGGATAACCAATCTATACGGGGACGTGCCTCAATTCGACAATAGTAAAATAAAGGTTGAGAATAAGATTCCCATCAAGGCTTATGCGTTTGACCTTCGAGACGTTCGGCTTCTCGACGGACCATTCAAGCATGCTCAAGAACTTGACCGTCAATACCTGCTTAGTCTGGATACGGATAGATTGTTGCACAACTTCCGTGTCAATGCGGGATTGCCTTCCACGGCTTTGCCGTTTGGGGGCTGGGAAGAGCCAAAATGTGAATTGAGGGGACACTTCGTAGGGCATTATCTCACGGCCTGCGCTCTAATGTTCGCAAGCACCGGCGACGAACAGCTTAAGCAGAAAGCAAATGCTGTCGTGGCGGGCTTGGCCGAGTGCCAGGAAAAAATCGGCACAGGTTACTTGAGCGCCTATCCGGAGGAATTCTTCGACCGTGTAGAGAAACAGCAGAGGGTATGGGCGCCTTACTACACGCTACACAAAATTTACGCCGGCCTGCTCGATATGTATGTCTATTGTGACAACAAGAAGGCGCTGGAGGTGTGCAAGAAGTTCGCGGACTGGGTGATTGCCCGCAACGCACGCCTTACCGATGAGCAGATGCAAAAGATGCTCGGCAACGAGCATGGCGGAATGAATGAAGTGCTTGCAAACCTCTACGCTCTGACCGGCGAGGAGAAGTATCTAAAGATTGCCCAGCGGTTTAATCACCAGGCGGTTTTAGAGCCGCTATCCAAACGCGAGGATAAGCTGACGGGCCTGCACGCTAACACGCAGTTTCCAAAGGTCATCGGTGCAGCCCGCCAGTATGAGCTAACAGCAGATACCACCTTCCATACCATAGCTACATACTTCTGGAACGTTGTTACCAAGGAACGCTCTTACGTTATTGGCGGCAATAGCGATGGCGAGATGTTTTCGCCAAAGGAAAAACTCTCAGAAGCCCTCGGCCCGAACACCACCGAGACCTGCAATACCTACAATATGCTAAAACTGACACGGCATTTATTCTGCTGGGACCCGCAGGCCGAGTACGCCGATTACTACGAGCGGGCGCTCTACAACCACATCCTTGCCTCTCAAAACCCGCAGACCGGTATGATGTGCTACTATGTGCCGCTGCGGTCAGGCTCGCAAAAAAACTACTGCGACCAGGCAAACTGCTTCTGGTGCTGCACCGGGACCGGCGTGGAGAACCACGCCAAATACGGCGACAGCATCTATTTCCACGATGGCAGCAAGAATTTATACCTCAACCTTTTTATTGCCTCCGAGCTGAACTGGAAGGATAAGGGCATAAAAATCCGACAGGAAACAAAATATCCTGAAGAAGACTTGACTCGTCTCGTATTTACCTGCAAAAAACCTGTGGAGATAAGCTTGAACATTCGACATCCTTACTGGTCAGTTGAGGGAGTTCAGGTTGCCGTCAACGGCAAGAAGGAATCTATTACCAGTAAACCCGGCAGCTATCTGGTTGTCCCGCGGATATGGAGAAACGGCGACACTGTAGATATTACTATGCCGATGACACTGCGAATTGAAGCGTTTCGCGACAATCCTCGCCGCTTCGCCTTTATGCACGGCCCGCTGGTTTTGTGCGCCGAGGTGGAAACAAAGGAAAATTTGCCGGCTATTGTGGCTGAAGATAATCAACTGCTGGCTAATTTGAAGCCGGTGGAAGGCAAGCAATCTACTTTTACCGGTTCTCCGGAGGCGTTTCGCATCCTTGGCCGGAGAGAAGGATATAGTGTGACGCTTGAGCCGTTTTATAAAATGCATGGTGAACGGTGCTATATAGTCTATTGGGACGTCTTCACGCCCGCACAGTGGCAGGTAAGGGAAGAAGAAGATAAAGCCGAAATGGCTAAACAAAAAGAGCTGGAGGCACGCACGGTGGATGTCGTTAATCCCGGTGAAGAGCAAAATGAGCGAGACCACAAGCTCAAAGGTGAAAATACTGCGGCAGGCCAGTTCAGCGGACGCAATTGGCGTCACGCAACCGACGGAGGCTGGTTCGCCTGGGAAGTTAAAGTCCTGCCGGACAAACCGCAGGAGCTTCTTGTTACTTACTGGGGCAGTGACGGCGGAAACCGTGTATTCGACATTCTGATTGACGACACCAGGCTCGCAACACAACGTCTGCAAAACAACAGACCGAACAAATTTTATGACGAGTTTTATAGCATCCCCGAGGACTTGACCAAAGGCAAGCAAACAGTAACGGTGAAATTCCAGGCGCATAGCGGCACGTGGGCAGGTGGCGTATTCGGTCTGCGCGTGTTGAAGGCGGGTGCGTCTGAACCGAAGGCGAAGGCCGAGACGAAAGACCAGGGCAGCATTAAGAAGGGTGATTATCCGCTGAAGGCGGTGCCGTTTAAGGATGTTGAGGTAACAGATGAGTTCTGGTCGGCGCGGCTTGAAACGAACCGCAAGGTGACAATTCCACACACGTTCAAAGAATCGGAGAGGACCGGCCGGATAAACAATTTTGCTAAGGCCGCCAAAATGATGGAAGGGAAGTTCGAGGGCATCTATTTTAACGACTCGGACGTTTATAAAATTATTGAAGGAGCCAGTTACGCTTTAGCTGCTCACCCCGATACAGAACTCGACAAGTATCTTGATGGCCTCATTGCCAAGATAGCCGCCGCCCAGGAACCCGATGGGTATCTATATACCGCCCGCACGCTTTGTGGGCCGGATTATATGCCCCCAGGGGGCAAGGAGCGGTGGTCGGACATCGCCGGCGGACACGAGCTATACTGTCTTGGACATCTATTAGAGGCGGCTGCCGCACACCACGAGGCAACCGGTAAGAAGTCGCTTTTAGATGTAGCCACAAAAGCCGCCGACCTTGTATGCTCGGTGTTCAATGAAAACGGAAAACGCAATCCCTGCGGTCATCAGGAGATTGAAATCGGCCTGGTAAAACTCTATCGCGTTACAGGTGATGAAAAATATCTCAGGCAGGCAAGATTCTTTCTTGAGCAGCGTGGTCGGCCGGAAGGCCACAGTCTATATGGCACATATAGCCAGGACCACAAGCCTGTCGCTGAACAGGATGAGGCAGTTGGCCATGCTGTTCGTGCTTGCTATATGTATAGCGGTATGGCGGATGTGGCTGCACTATGCGGCGAAAAAGCTTACGTCGAGGCTCTTAACAAAATATGGGCCGATGTTGTAGGGCGAAAGCTGTATCTGACCGGCGGTATCGGGGCAGCGGGGGGACACGAGGGTTTTGGCCCGGCTTATGATTTACCGAACCTGATAGCATACTGTGAAACCTGCGCCGCCATCGCTAAAGCATTCTGGAACCACCGAATGTTCCTTCTTACAGGCGATGCTCGCTATATGGATGTCTTTGAGCGCGTGCTATACAATGGTCTAATCTCAGGGGTGTCGCTCGACGGCAAAAGTTTCTTCTATCCGAATCCGCTGGAGTCCGATGGCCGCCATAGACGCAGTGGCTGGTTTGATTGTGCCTGCTGTCCGAGCAACATACCACGTTTTATACCGCAGATTCCCGGATACATTTATGCGGTTCGCGGGGATGAGTTGTTTATAAACCTTTTTATTGCCGGTCGTGCTAAGGTGAGTATGAACGACCAGACTATTACCGTGAAACAGGAGACCCGTTATCCGTGGGATGGCAATATCAAGCTGACCATAGAACCAGACAAAGATAGTCAGGAGTTCACCGTTCTTGTGCGAGTCCCCGGCTGGTCGCGCAATGAAGTTGTGCCATCAGTCTCGGCGAGGCCGAGCCTCGACGGAGGTGACCTATACAGGTTCTCTGAGCCGTCAAAAGAGACTGCTACTATTAACATCAACGGCACGCCCGTGAAATATGAGCTGCAAAAAGGCTATGCAGCCATTCGGCGAAACTGGAACAAAGGAGACGTGATTGAGATAGTATTGCCGATGCTGGTCCGCCGGATAGTGTCTGACGAAAGAATTGCCGACAACACCGGCAAAGTCGCACTGCAGCGCGGGCCGATAGTTTATTGCCTCGAATGGCCGGATGTTCACCCCGTTAGAAATTCTCTTTCTAATGGGGTAAAAGATGGTCACGTTGTCAACCTTTTATTGTCCGATGATGCAGCGATTTCGACAAAGTTCGAGCCGGACCTGCTCGGTGGTGTTCAGGTGTTGCGATTTGCAGCCCTCGGTCTTGCCAGAGCAGATAAACAACAAGGCATAAAAAGCGAAAAGGTCGAGTGCACCGCTATTCCATACTACGCATGGGCGCACCGGGGGCCGGGAGAAATGGCTGTATGGCTGGCCAGAATTGAATCTGCGGCACGTCCCTTGCCGGCACCAACGATTGCCTCAAATAGTAAAGCGACAGCTTCGGGCGGCGACGTCAAGGCGCTCAACGACCAGCGCGAGCCGAAAAGCTCAGGCGACCATTCAAACAGTTTCCTTCACTGGTGGCCTCACAAAGGCACAAAGGAATGGGTGCAATATGATTTCCCAAAACCTGCGAAGGTTTCCGCTGTGGAAATCTACTGGTTCGACGATACCGGCCGAGGCGAGTGCCGACTGCCAAAATCGTGGCAATTATTTTATCGAGAGAGCGGTCAGTGGAAGCAGGTAGAGAATCCGAGCGGCTACGGCTGCGAAGGCGACCGTTACAACCGCACTACTTTCGAGCCGGTAGTAACCGATGGGCTCCGCATCGAGGTCCAGCTTCCGCAAGATTTCTCTGCCGGCATCCACGAATGGCGTGTAGAGGAAGTTGAGCAAAAATAGGTAGCAAGATAGCAATAGCTTACGGCTTACTGCGAGGTTCTACGCCAAGCAGATGACGCACAAAAAAGTCCATACGCCGTCGGCTGGCGTAAGGTGTCTCGCCCACACCGTGACTGTGGCCAGGCACAATGAGCAGGTCGAAATCCTTATCAGCTTTGATAAGTGCATTGACAACTTGCATAGTTGAGGCGGGGTCAACGTTCCTATCAAGCTCTCCTACGGTAAGCAGAAGTTTGCCCTGAAGTTTATGGGCATTTGTAACGTTCGATTGCTCTTCGTAATGCGGCCCGACCGGCCAGCCCATCCAAAGCTCATTCCACCAAATCTTGTCCATCCGGTTATCGTGGCAGCCGCAATCAGCGACCGCTACCTTGTAAAAATCTCCAAAGGCCAATAGCGCCCGCAAGGTGCTTTGCCCGCCTGCCGAGCCGCCATAGATACCGACACGGGTAATATCCATATATGGATACTTTGCCGCCACTGCCTGCATCAACAAGATTCGGTCAGGAAAACCCGAATCGCCGAGATTTTTCCAGCAGACATCGTGAAATGCCTTCGAGCGGTACGAGGTGCCCATACCATCAATCTGCACAACAATAAAGCCAAGCTCAGCGATTGTCCGCTGACGAGTTTGCAATCCGAAGGATTTGGGCACAAAGGCGCCCTGAGGACCTGCATATATCTCTTCAATCACCTGGTATTTGAGGTTTGGGTTGAAGTTGCTCGGACGGATAATGATACCATAAATATCTGTTTTGCCGTCCCGGCCCTTTGCGACAAATCGTTCAGGCGGCCGCCAGCCGGTCTCCAGTAGCTTACTCCAATCGGCTCGTTCCAGCTCGCAAACCAGCTTGCCGTCGGCAGCGCTGCGCAGCTCTGTGATGGGCGGCTGTTCTACGCGAGACCATTTGTCCAGAAAGAACCGGCGGTCCGGCGAAAATTCTATCTCGTGGTTGCCATCCCCTTCTGTTAGAATTATTAGGTCCGAACCATCGAAGTTAACACGACAGAAATGAACATAATAAGGGTCCTGTCCATCCCGGACGCCGCCGGCCCGAAACCAGATTTGTCGTTTGGCATCATCCACGTGCTCGACATCGCGCACGACCCACTGGCCTTTGGTAATCTGGTTTTTGACACTGCCGGTTTGGGCATCGTAAAGATACAGGTGGTTCCAGCCGTCCCTCTCCGACATCCAGATAATTTCTTCCGTTGCATCAACCCCGTTAGAAAAACGGCTTTCCTTCTCCGTAGTACCTACTCCGCCATAGCGGCTGCGAAGGCCGGAAGGGACTACGAAGGATGAATCTTTTCTAACGGGGTCAAGGTAATAACTGAACTGCTTGTCGGCATAGTCGATGAACGTCGAACTGTGTTCATCGACAATGGCTCGCGTTTCGCCGCTGACGGCGTCCACACTTACAATCCGTAGCACCTGATGACCTCGCTGATTGTAGAGAAAGGTAAATCGGCTGGAATCCGGCGCCCAACGAATCTCCGAAATGCTCCACGGGTTTGGAAAAAGCTGATCTGAGATAGGAATCCGGCACTTGCGGACGACATCGAACAATTGTGGCGAAGATATGTCTATTTTGTCGCCGGGTTTGGCATAGGAGAACGTGTGCAGCTTCGGCTGCAATTGTTCCTGTGGCGATGATTCAATCAGATAGACTTTTCTATCCTCGCCTTTACGGACACGCAGCGCAACTAATTTCTGGGAATCCGGCGACCAGTGCAGATGCTCCGAATATGCGTCTTCTGCTGCGCCATCGCTGCTCAAGGCAAACTCATTGCCGTTTTCGAGGTTCCGAAGATATAGATTGTAGTCTTTGATAAACGCAAGCCATTTTCCGTCGGGCGATTCACCTCGAGACTTTGCCATCTTGGGTTTTTCTCTTGTAGCAGCTTCACGAATAGAGGTCTCGTCTATTATGGCCTCTCCTGCTTCTGCCGTGGCGATAAATACTGCCAGCGTCTTACCGGCTTTATCCGTTATCAGCCAGACGTGTTCTGCAAAGGTGTGCTGTTGATGCTGCTCGCCTGCACGGATTGTGGCATAGTGACGGCGCTCGCCCTCGAAGTCCACCCAATAAAGCTCTACGTCGCCATCGGTGCGGTTAATGAAGGTAACGGAAGTCTCCTCATCGCTTTGGATACTTGGGTGCGGCTCGGCGTGCGGTTGGAGAGAAGAGGCCGCCTCTTCGTCTTTTGAGACCTCCTGGACTTCGTAGCTATTCAAATCGCACTTCCACCGCTTGCCCTCGCTTGTGAACAGGAGTTCCGATGTGGAATCGTTGAATTTCAGTCCATCGATTGGGAGTCGATTAGCCTGTAGCTCTTTCCCGATGGCCCTGGCGAGTGCTTCCGCGAGGAGCTCGTGGTCGAATGCCGGTTGTCTCGTGCCGGCCTGGGCGTTCACAAGGATAAACTCACGTGCCCCGTTAGAAATTTCCCCTTTTGGTATCATATTGCCCGCCGTAGAATTTCTAACAGGGCGTGCATCATCAGCCAGGTCATTGCGATACCAAAATTTAGTATTGTCCGCAAACCAGTGAGGATTAACACGTTGCCGAAATACCTTGTTAGCTGTAACTTTGTCAAGATTGAGCGCACGCTCGTAGTCGCTGCGCGTGCCCTGCGCAATGGCAATTCGAACTACAAAGAACAATGTCGCTAAAACAATAACTTGAATGAGAATCTTCTGTTTAGAGGTAACTTTCATTGCTTCTTTCCGCCTTTTACCCGTCTAAAAGACAGGGTTTTTTTCACGGGGTAAAGATATTTATTGCTCATCTTTTCAAGTATCTTTATTAACTCGATGATATTTTTTCGACTTCGTCTATGGTTTTGGGGATTGGTCTGCCTAATAAACGATAGCCATCCTCTGTCACAAGCACATCATCTTCGATGCGGATTCCGCCAAAGTCGCGGTATTTTTCAACTGCATTGTAATTGATATAGGAAGAGCATTTTTGTTCAGCCTTCCAGCGGTCAATTAGCTCAGGAATGAAATAAACTCCCGGCTCGACCGTGATTACAAAACCCGTCTCAAGTGCCTTGGCAAGCCGCAATGACTTCCAGCCAAACTCAGGATTCCGCTTAATTGTATCCGTATAACCAACGTAGTCCTCTCCCAGAGCTTCCATATCGTGGACATCAAGGCCTAACATATGTCCCAAGCCGCACGGGAAAAACAAAGTATGCGCTCCAACATCAACTGCCTCGTCAATATCGCCTTTCATTAAGCCCAAATCTTTTAAGCCCGATACAAGAATTTTGCAGCCGAGACGATGAATGGCTCTGAATTCAACGCCCGGTTTTACCGCATCAATTGCTTTCTCTTGCGCATTCAAAACAATGGCGTAGATTTCCTTTTGCCTTTTCGAGAACCTGCAGCCGACCGGGATTGTCCTGGTTATGTCACTGGCGTAATGAAGTTCCGACTCAACACCAGAGTCATTGATAGCAATATCGCCTTGTTTCATTATGTTGACGTAATTGTGATTGTGAAGCGTTTGGCCGTTGATTGAGAAAATAGTAGGAAATGCAAGGCCAGAACCCTGGGAGAGGGCAATTGCCTCCATCGCCCCGGCCACCTCTCTCTCGTGCACGCCGGGCTTTGACATTTTCATCGCCAGCATTTGCATCTCGTAGCTGATGTTAACGGCGGTCTCAATTTGCTCTATCTCTTCTTTATTTTTTATTGACCTCTGTAAAGCAATGGCTTTAATCAGAGTTTCCGAGACGTGTTGATGAATTGCTACAGGAGTTTTTCGCAGCAATCGCTCGATTTTCAAGACATTTTCTGTCCGGTATTGCGGAAGAAAATGAATTTTCCTTCCTTGCCTTTTAGCTTTTGCCAAAACCTCCTGTAACTTGTCAGATTGAGCGGTTTCTGAAATACCTGTCTTCAGGCACTTTTCTTTCAAGGATGGCTGAGGGCCGGTCCAGATAATATCATCTACCGTCAGGTCGTTACCAAAAACGCACTCTTTTGTCTCATCGACATCGATAACAGCAGCCAGGTTCGCCAAATCCAGACCAAAGAAATAAAGGAAGGAACTATCCTGGCGGAAAGGATAATGGTTGTCCGAAAAATTCATCGGGCTTTGCTGGTTGCCCAATAACAGAACCAAGCCGGACTGCACCTGCGTTCTTAAAAGTTTTCTTCTTTCAATATAGATGTTTGCAGGAAACATTTCTTAATTTTTTCCACTCCTGCCTTCAGCGTTTTTTTTCCTGGTCAAAAGACTCACTAAAACAAGGGCGGCAACCGATACGGTTATCGCCGGCAACACTGCATCCAAACCCTGGACGGCAGAAGGCAGCAATTGCTTTATGAAGTCGGCCTCAGACCAAATCAAAGTTACAATAGTGCCGGCAACAATGGAAGCGATTGCCCCCGCGGTTGTTGCCCTCCTCCAGAACATCGCCGCGACCAGGCAGGGTGTTATGGCCGACCCATAAATGGTATAGGCATAAAGCGCCTTCTCGAATATGGTCGTTGATTCGGCAAAAGCAAGAGAGACCAGATATGCGATAATCCCGAAGGCGAGCACAAACAATCTGCTCATAAAGACCACTTTCTTTTCCGATGCTTTCGGGTTGATATAATTCGTATAGATATCGCGGATGACGCAGGTTGCCGGGATTAGCAGAAACGAATCGGCGGTAGAAATAATTATTCCCACAACCGTTATGAGGAAAAAGACCCCAAGAATCATCGGCATAAAATTCTTGGCTGCGTAGATAAGCACGTATTTTCCGCTCGCGGCATCAGGTATTAAACTGGAGCATATCCACGCCTCCAGAATAATTAAACTTTCGATTACCAGGACCGCAAATATCATAAAGGTTACTGCCGTTTTGGCGCCTTTTGCATCTTTGCTCGCGAAGAACCGCTGGTATTGGTTTGCATCTCCCAGAATCAATAGAAACGCTGGAAGACAATAATTGATGACCTCAGGGTTGGAATAGACCCCCCAGAATTTCATATTATTGGGTCTATTACCCATAGCAGCAAAAGCGGCCTCCATACCTGCCCAGCCGCCGGCCTTGAACCAGAGCACAGGAAAAGCTGCCGTCAGGACAATGATTATGATGATGCCGGTAATAATGTCCGTATAAGCCAGACTCAAAAGCCCCGCCAGCACTGTGTAGGTAATAATAAATGCAGCCGCAATAATCGTGGTTGTTTTCGCTGATAGAATAGGATTACCGGCTTTGTCGGCCAGGATAACTTCAAGAACGGCCCCTCCGGCATTAAACTGATAGCTTACAATCACCATATATGCAAGCACTAAAGCAATGACAGCCAGAAGACGCGCTGTTTGGCCATACCTTAAACCTATTATCTCTGGAACGGAATAGACCTCAAAGCTGCGTGCTTTCGGTGCTATGCGGGTCAGAATAACCAGGCCAATCACACTGCCCCAGGGCAAAATCAGGGCGGCCAATCCGGTTTCATAAGCCTTCCCGGCATTACCCACGATTGAGCCGGTTCCAATCCAGGCGGCAAGCATCGTGCAGACAAGAATCCACGGTGAAAGCGACCTGCCCGCCACCGAGAAATCCGCGCTGGTCCTGACCTGTCGGGACTTATAAATCCCGACACCAACCAGAACGAATAAATAGATTAGTATGGCAATTAAGTAAATCATCTTTTTTAAGGCAGTGGTTATAAATTAAATGAATTCAATGATATTTGCAACACTTTGACGGATTGCTGTGTCACTATCTTGAAGATTTGGAACCTTCTTTTACGAACTGCTCAACGAAGTATTTCGGCGATAGCTTCTCTCCGGTTGCTCGCCTTATCATCTCGTTCCAGTGGTATCGTGCGCCGGGCGCAAAAACCTTTTGGCGCAGATAATCTCCAACCCTTTTATCACCAGCATAGCTTACATTTTCATCCGATTCGAGCCCCAGCACGTTGTGAACAATGTAATGATGCCATTGAGAAGCAAGCAGCTCACCAAGCATATAGTTGTGATAGTAACAGGGCGCGGTGGTAAAATGTAGTTTGGATGCCCAGCCTGCGTCAACAGGCCCCGGCGGTCGTCTGACAAGCTGGTATTTCTCAACCAAATCCCACCATAGGGTATTGAGGTCCTGGTCTGGATTGGCATAGAGCTGCTTTTCGAAATGATACATAACCATTGCCCAGCGGGCGAAAAGAATTTGCTGAAACCTGGTATATTTCCAGCTAACCTGCTCAATTTCTTTTCGCTGCTCCTGCGAGAGGTTCAGCATTTGCTGCATCCAGGCAGGATTGCGGCTGAGACGCCCGAAGAAAACGGCAATAGCCTCGGTTGTAAAGCTGTGGGCCGGCTCTCTAAGCAGCCAGGGCTCTTTTTGGTCGTGATATTTACTGTAAATCGCATGGCCTAATTCGTGCAGTATCGTTTCCATCCAGCGTTCGGTATTTTGCAGATTACAGAGGATGCGAACGTCACCACGGCGGTCAACATCGTGACTGAAAGCATGAGGATATTTGCCTTCGCGGTCGTAAAGGTCGCTGCGGGCAAGAATGTCATCAACAGGCAGCCCTATACCGGCGTAGTATCTTTCAGCTAATTCCTTCACATCCTTGTCCTTATAATAGATGTCCAGGTCCACGCCATAAACCAGCGGCGACCTCTGGAAGAATGGGTCATGATAGTGCCAGGGCATTAAATCTTTTGGCTCGATGCCGTAGCTGTCTGCCAAAATACGGTCCAATTCCTCCTTTAGTTGAGCAAATGGTTGGCTGGTCAATTTATCGAGGTCGTTGAAGATGTGGTCAAGCTCATCGATACTCTGCTCACCAGTAACTATCGAAAGATTGTGGTAGTTGTCGAAGCCAAGTTTACGGGCGGCCTGGTTACGCAGCTTGACTAATTTTATAAAATCAGCAAAAATTGCGTCCCCGACCTGCTTACTGGCCCTCCAGGCAAGCTCTCTTTTACGGCAGTCTTTCTCGGTCGTCATAATCAGGTAGATGTCACTCATTGTGACCCTTTTACCCTCAATTGTCCCGCGAAAATTGTTATACTCCTCCTGGACTTTTGTTTCCATCTCGACGATTTCTTTTAGAAGCTCGGGTTCTATCTGATTTTGCAAATAAGCATAGTAGAGTTTATCTAACTGCCTGTTCAGCCTCGCGTCCTTGATTTTTCCGGAATTCTTTCCTTCGACTCCTTTCAGTCGCTCAGGATGGTGAGCGGAGTCGAACCATATGTTTTTAAGGTCGGCATACTCTTGAGGATTGCTGTGTATCTGGCGAATAACAAGCTGCAGTTGGCTTAGCTTCTGGTAATGTTCTGCTTTACCGGTAGTCGAGGCTTCCCAGTATTCAAGGTTCGCCGTAGTGGTCAAAGGCTCAATTCTTGTAATATAGGATGATATGAACTTTTCCAGCCGCCTTTCATCAGCATTACGCGCGCAGCCGAAAAGAAAAAGAGCAAGAACACCCGGTATCACTAAAATCAACATTTTTCTCATAACAAAGCTCCTTCTATACTGTATTTGTCATTCCCGAGCAGGCAGGAATCCACTGGTCTTTCAAGTATTAATATTAACAGCGCCGTTTAGCACAGTAAAACAAAATCCCGCACCAATTGTCGCTTAAAATCGTGAAGTGGCACGGGCTTCCAGCCCGTGGAAACACGGCCAAGATGGCCGTGCTACTCACCTGTAAGAAACCCTCCATTCTCCATAGTGCCTACTCCGCCATAGCGGCTGCGAAGGCGGGAAGGAACTACGAAGGATGAATCCATTCTCCGTAGTAACTACGAAGGATGAATCCTGCCTATTACGCAGGAAGCACCTATTGCAGGTTATGCACCTTCTTTGGTTATGTGCACCAAACAGCAAACAGGCAGGCGTTTTTGAGCGCCAGCCGCACTACTACGGGGGCATTCAGATTTCTTAGACCGCCATATTCCCAATCGATAACAATGTCCAGGCTGTCGCTTCGAATGAGCTTCGACCTGGCGATGATATTCCCGGACAGGTCGAGCACCTCTACTAAAATCTGGCCAAAGTCAGACTTAGCGTTGAGGTGCAAATTATTACCCTGGAGTATGAGCGGTTTTGTGAGAATCTCGCCTTCATCAAAGGATGCCTGAAGCGAGACGAATCGGTCTTTTTTAATTGTCGCAAAGCCGATTCCCCCGCCCCTGGGGCCTGTATCTTTTCCTTCGTATGGCGTATGACGATACGTCCGTCCACCATAATAAAATCTAAGCTCATCACCTACAAGGATAGGCGGATTATTTGCCAACGAGTTGTTGAACCTGTCCCAACTGCCTATCGGGCCAACAGGAATAAACGTCGCTCTGTCGGCAACGCGAGTAAAGTTTAAGCTGTCGTGACTGACAGCCAATTGCACATCTAAATAACAGGTTTCAGGGCGGGCGTGAAAGACCTGCACTAGACCAATATACGCACCTTCGTATGGAAAGACCATCATCGAGTAAATCTCGGTGCCCGGCTGGTCATTGACATCGGCGGTAATGACAACAGGGGCGGTAGCCGGCTCGGTGAAATCCCACTTCAAAAAGTCAGCCGACTCGACGCGGGCAACAGCCCGGCCGGAGTGGTAGTTTTTATACCAGTTGTATTTTGACCAGGCCGCCTCTACATCGGGCAGCGTTTTCCTGGTTCGCCCGTAAAGAACATACTTCCGGCTGGATGAATCAAACATCCAGTGTGTAGCACCGTCACAAATCGCCTCAGTCGCATACTCGTTAATAAGATGCCAGTGGATACCATCGGGACTGCCGGCAACGCCCAGTCCCCGGCGGTCGGTGGGGTGAAATGGGTCCGCTCGCGGCCCGGTATAAGGACGAATAATACTTAAAAAGCCCATCTTATAACGGCAAGACGAATTCGGGTCCTTTTCGTCTTTGTGCACTCCAAACAGCTCCCAGAAAGTTGGCAATTCTTCAGGCCCTTTGAATTCTCCTTGTTTAACGAACAATAAATTTGTTTTTTGTCCGTCAATCATAATTTTATCCAGTCGCGGTTTATTCCATTTAATCCCATCGCTGCTTTCAGCATATCCGACTCCCATACCGGACAGATACCACATCCTGAACTTATCGTCATCTCGTATGACCGAGCCATAGAGGACGCCGAGTTTTGGTTCCCAGCTCTCGCTGGGCCAGAGGACAGGATTGCCGTCATATTTTTGTGCAGGGTGGATTTGGCGCTTGATATTGGTCATCGATTTAATTATGTAATCATCAAGAAATAACTGCTTCTGACGGCTTAGAGTAATGAAGGGTTCCCCCGTAACCGCAGAACCGATAACAATCGCTATTAGGGATACCAATGTCATAATGGATACTCCTGCAGATGGTTATGCCGAATATTCAGATTATTGACAACCACGAATTATATCAATTAGAATCTATCCGGACAAATACGTGAAAGGATTTTTTATGCACAGGTTCGACAGGCTCTCGTTGCTTGCTTGTTTGGTTTTTCTTTCTATTTGTTTTGCCAGGCCCTCAGTAAAAGATGGTGATTCAACTGTCTCCTCAAAACTTACTCTCGTCAAAAATGGCCGGCCAATCGCGACAATTGTCATCTCTGACTCACCCACCGAAAATGCACAGACCGCAGCGATTGAATTACAAAAGTATATCGAAAAAATTAGCGGGGCTAAATTACCGATTGCAAATCATTCAGCCCCTCTTTCCGGTTGTTTAGTTCTGGTAGGCCAAAGCAAGCTAACTGACGAGGTTCCCAATCTTAAAATCCCTTCCGGACGAACCAAAAACCTTAGCGAGGAAGGTTTTGTCATCCGCACACACGGCAATCGCCTCATTTTGGCAGGCAACGACACAGAACCCTATCTGGGAACGCGATATGCCGTCGTCGAGTTTTTGCATAGGCTTGGCGTTCGATTTTTTATGCCAGGAGAAATGGGTGAGGTAATACCAGGATTATCAACGATAATCGTTGAACCCATCGATATCACGCAGCGCCCCGACTTCCCCGTTCGCAATTTCTGGGAACATTCCCGCGGAAATATGGCCTCCGAGTGTGCCGAGTGGAAAATCCACAACAAGATGAACCCTCGCAGCCAGGATTTTTTCGGTGTCCCCGGCGATGGCTCCGTCTCCGGATACCTGCCCCAAAAGCAGTTCGCAGAACATCCTGATTGGTTTGCCCTCAAAAAAGACGGCACTCGTGACAAGGACCATCCTTGTCCGACAAGCGAGGATATGATTAAACATTTCGTTGAGCGTATCAGGGACGATGCTCGAAAAGGAAAGACCGTTACGGCCTTTGCACCCGTTGATGGCAATCCACGCTGTTGGTGTCAGAATTGTGCAAAGATAGGCAATTGCTTCGACGGCTTCGGCGCCAACGATAGAGACCCCGAGCCGGAATACTCTATCAGTAATGAGTGGTTCTACTTCGTCAACAGGATACTCACTGAGGTTAACAAAGAGTTTCCCGACCACATTATTGCGACAAACGGCTATGCAAACCGTGACATCCCGCCGGAAATGCCCCCCGAGATTTCTTTTAATCCCTCAGGCAACCTCACAATAATGTTCGCAAATATCTGTGCCTGCACAATCCACGCCTACGACGACCCGAAGTGCTGGCAGATGCAGCGTCAGGGTCAAATGATAAGACAATGGTGCAAGCTCTCAGATAAAGTATGGCTTTACAACTATAACTACACAATGCTGGTGAACAAAGGCACAATAACTCCAATGGTCCACCGTATCCGAAGAAACATTCCATTACTCAAAAAATGGGGCATAATAGGTTTCTTCGACCAGGATGAGGCGGACTGGGCGTTAGCGGGGATTCCGACTCGTCTTGTTCGCGCAAGACTTGAATGGGATGTCAATACAGACGTTGATGCCGTTCTAAATGATTTCTTCGACAAGTGGTTTGGCAAAGCCGCTGCACCAATGCAAGCTTACTACGCCGCATTGGAAAACGCCTTTGAGAAAGCCCCACAGCACGGCCACGAGGACGTAATCCTCCGCGCAATTTATACCGAGCAGCTTATGTCCAGGCTCGAATCTCTTATCCATACCGCCGAAAAAGCTGCAAAGTCTGAAACAGAGAAAGCACACCTTCAGATTGAGCGCGTTATCTACGACCATCTTTGCGAATTCGTTGCAATGGAAAAGGCAAAACGTATGTGCGACTTTGCACAAGCGGCTAATCATTGCGGTCGAATGGTAGAGCTGCAAGGCCGGATGAACAAGCTTACCCCATTTATGGGTTGGCAGCCTTATAGCGCTTACGATAGCCAGTGGGAGAAAAAGCGGATTGAGAAAGCACTGGTTAAAACAAATGGCCAGGAGGGTGTGCTTGTAGAGCGTCTCCCTGAGAATGCTCGTTTTCGCATAGACCCATTCAATGATGGCCTTTATGAGCGCTGGCAGGACGTACATATAGATACGCCGGAATGGAAAAATATGAAAATAAGCTCAGGCTGGGACACCCAGGGACTTCAGGACAAGAAAGGTCACCCATACAAGGGCATAGCATGGTATAAATTTGACGTTGAAGTACCGGCTGATGCTCAGGGAAAGAACGTCCTTCTATACGGTTTGGCGGTGGTTAATGAGGCCTGGGTTTGGGTGAACGGGCGATATGCGGGACATCGGCCCTACATAATGCCCTGGTTCCGCCCCCACCCTATAGAGCTTGATGTAACCAGTTTACTAAAGCCGGGCCAAAAGAACAATATTACCGTTCGCGTCCTGTGCAACTTCGATGTTTTTGGTGCCAATGGTATTTACGAGCCGATGTTCCTCTACGCAAAGAAGCTCTCAGAAGTAACCTCATCTCAGTAAGACCCCGCCCCTCACCAATTGAACTTTTAGAGGCGGCTTTTCTATTGGCATTATAATTATCCTTTATCGAGCGGCCAATCCCTCGACTCTGTTCAGAATGGTGAGCCTGTCGAACCATTGGTGAGAGGCGTCTTTGAAAAATTCGGGTTAAGCGGGCGAGAGTCTGCTCTCCGTAGTTACTGCAAAGGACGAATTGGCTCGGCCTTTATCGAATAATCTTCAGCTTCGGCAGCGCCTTTTTCAATTCCGCCACCTGCTCATCCGACACCTTCGTTCCGTAAAGGCAAAGCTCTTTCAGCCCTTTAAGCTCCTCGAGTGGCGTAAGGTCGTAGACAGCCGTGCCGGAAAGGTCAAGCCATTGCAGCCCAACAAGTTCCTTTATCGGCGTAAGGTCAGAGACCGCCGTGCCGTGAAGGTAAAGCCATTGCAGATTTTTAAGTTCCTTAATCGGCATAAGGTCAGAGACCGCCGTGCCGGAAAGTTCAAGAAATTCCAGCCCAACAAGTTCCTTTATCAGCGTAAGGTCAGAGACCTTCGTGCCAGAAACGTGAAGCGACCGCAGTTTGTTAAGTTCCTTAAGAGACGTAAAGTCAGAGACCTTCGTTTTGTTAATGGAAAGCCCTCGCAACCCTTTAATTTCCTTTATCGGCGTAAGATCACAGACAGACGTGCCGGAAACGTCAAGCCATTGTAGCCCTGTAAGTCCCTTTATCGGCGTGAGGTCAGATACTTTTGTATCACCAAGGCCAAGCTCTTGCAGCCCTATAAGTTCCTTGAGCGGTGTAATGTCAGATACCGCCGTGTCATCAAGTTCAAGACGTCGCAGATTTTTAAGTTCAGTGAGCGGCGTAAGGTCAGAGACCTTCGTGGCAACCAGGGAAAGCCATTGAATGTTTTTAAGTTCTTTTATCGGCGTAAGGTCGGAAAGTTGTGAGTGAGCTAAGCTTAAATGTGTTGTCTTAGCATAATCGACTTCATTTACATCTTCGGGTTCCTTGTTTAACTGAGAAGCCACGACTTCACGGACAATAGCAGCATTATCAATCTGTGCCCGCTCTCTGCGTCTGCAGCCACTTATCAGCAGAAGTGCTGATAGAAGTATCGTTGTGACGGTGATTATCTTTCTCATATCCTTTCACTTCAATTTTACGTGACATTTACTATTTGACTTTTTTTAAACCTGCCGCGAGTTAATTAAAAGTTCTGTCATATTATACGCCAAAATGTAAACTACCCCAAATAAAAATTTTAATGTCAGCTTTCATCATCATTGCCCGTTGAATTTGTCTCTTCTGCCAAGGCGGCAATGAGTCTGCTGGCCGGTCTTGAGCTTAGTCGAGAGGCTGCTTCTGGGGGTAGTTGGCCGTGTCCCTTGCCTTTAATCTCTCGTCCATCGTCAATCATCCCTCGTCTCTCGTCTTATACTGTGGATGCCTTGCGACACAAAAACCTCTGGCCTGTTAGAAAAAAATTCATTTCTAAAGGGGTCTGCGCTATTTGCGTTGAAAAATACGTCTCAGCCGCTCTTTATCTTAAAGACCCGAACATAGTCGATGTAGTATTTTTGTGGAAAGATAGTATCGTCAATTCCTTTCTGGCCGCCCCACGTTCCGCCGATGGCTGCATTTATGATCAGGTAGTGTGGTTTATCATAGGGCCAGACATCGTTGCCATTTAGGTCGCCGCTCAGGATGGTTCTGTATTTTTCTACATCCCGTGCATTGGGGTCTGGTTTGCCAAAGCCGGCAAAACCACACTTAATTACCACGCCTGTCTTGAGTTGAAATGTAGCCCGGCGGTCGCCGAGGGTGATTCCAACACCCCGGTCGGGCTTGTAGATACCTTGGGCGACGCGGATTTCTACCGGTTTGGGCGAAGAATTGGCATCTGCCAACGCATCCTGAAGATACCTGTGAGCATCAGGCCAGGATGAGCCGTTGTTTGCCCCTGTGGCGTTGGCATCAACGTAAATAATTTTCCCACTGGCCGCCGACTGTGCCAGAATGGCACAAATAATCAGCGTCAGTATCCGGCTTCTGCTGAGATTCAACATTGACATCTCATATCTTCCAACTTGGATTATTACCTGCTATTATATCATAAACAAGGCCCTAAAATCGCCTGAATTTGGCTTTCTGAAGGTAGATACGCAGAATTTTTGCCATATTGCAGCTTTTCTGAAAAAATCCTCCGGCTACCTGTAATTTCCGCAATCCAGCGCAAAAACCGGCCTATTATGGCTGCGCAAGCACGAGTTCATCCAATTCAGCGAAGGGCAGGATGCGGTACTTCGGGCCTACAAAGACGGAAGACAGAGGACAGAAGACGGACGATAGACGAGTCACGAGCGACGAATCATGGATTTTAGCGGCGCCATTCGGCTTTACGAACCATCAGCGGCGGCATCTGCTGCAGTTTGGCCCTCTGGCTGCTGGTGCCAACGCAGGTTCTATTGCTGGGATACCAGCGGATAGTAAGTAGCTGAGGCTTAAAAGGAAACTTATTTTTTTTCAGTATATCAAGCATTGCCGATTTTATTACAACAAGCAACAAAGTGGTTCGACCTTGGATATTCGGCTGAGCGGTTCGACCGTTCTGAGCGGCTCACCGTCGAAGGACTCAGTCGAAGCCCTCACCGCCCTGAGCGAACCTGTCTTGCCTGTCCTGAGCGCAGTCGAAGGGAGCTCAGTCGAAAGAGTCGAAGGGCGGTATCTATGGCTTGACTATTATCGGCTAATTTAGTCAGTGACTTTTGATATGCCTGAAAACCGTAAAACTAAATCCGCCGAACGTCTGGCGGATTTAGTTTTACGCTGAAATTCAAAGCCTTACCGGTATTTGTCGTTCAGCGAGGTATTCTTTCATTTTTCTTATGGTGTATTTGCCGAAGTGTGCGATTGAGGCTACGAGAAGGGCATCTGCGTGTCCTTCAACGATAGCCTGATATAGATGTTCGAGTGTTCCTGCCCCGCCTGACGCGATTACCGGAATCTTCACCGCATCAGCAATAGCTCTTGTCATTGGTATGTCATATCCGGTCTGACTGCCATCGGCGTCCATACTTGTTGGCAGGATGGCGCCGGCCCCCAAGTCTTCGGCCTTTTTTGCCCATTCGACAACGTCGATACCCGTGCCGGTTGTGCCGCCATTGATGATAACTTCGAAGCCGGAGGGCAACTGTGAATTGCTGCAGGTATCTATCGCGATGATGATTTTTTCGCTGCCGAATTCTTTGGCAGCTTCCTTAATGAGGTCAGGATTGCGGACAGCGGCTGTGTTGATGGACACCTTTGAAGCACCTAAATCAAGCAGTTCCTTGACCGCCTGACAATTTCGGACTCCACCGCCAACGGTTAATGGCACTGAAATCCTCTCAACAGTTCTTTTTACTGCATCGAGCATTGTTTTTCTGTTTTCAAGAGTAGCCGTGATGTCCAGGAACACCAGCTCGTCTGCACCAGCCTGGCTGTAAGCAGCAGCGCTTTCTGCAGGGTCACCGACATCTTTTAACTTTACAAAATGGACACCCTTGACGAGTCGGCCATCTTTTACGTCCAAGCAAGGAATAATTCTTCTGTAATCCATAACTTATTCCTTTCCAAGCCATTGTTCTTTGCAAAGACCCTTGTTTTGGTATTAGAGAATACCAAAGTTTGGCACGGAGGTCGAGAAATTTCTTCTAAAAATAATAATCTTTAATCTGTCGGAGGTATAGATGGAAACTGAAGTTACTATGGACAGGTGTTATTGAGGATTGCGTCATCGGGTTGTGGTTGCGTGGCTCGTCACGGTTGCGTTAAACGTCCGACGATAGACGAAACGAGCATTACAACCGTTAAACGCGGTTTTATTGGGGGGTGTCCTATTTTTCTCTTAAGATTTGACAAGTCTAACGATAAAATTTCATATATTGTTTTTGGCTGTTTTTTCCGCCAATTTATATTGCATTTTTGCTTAAGTTTGGTGGGATTTTGAGCAAGTTTTCACTACCAAAGAGAAAAAGGCTTGGGAGTCGCAAACGATTTAAGGTCATTCTGGCTCGGGATTTGTGTGCCGGTAATGGGTTACTTACGGTCTGTGTGGCAGAAAACGACTGTGGCTATCCGCGATTAGGTGTTTCGGTTAGCAAATCTTGCGGCAAGGCAGTCGTGCGTAATCGGCTAAAGCGGCTCTTGCGGGAGGCCTTTCGACAAAGCCAGGATTCGATTCCATCCGGTTTTGATTATTTGATTATGGTTTCGCCTCAATGGCTGAAAAGATTAAAGGGCTCGATAAGTGCCAAAGACGGTATTAAGAAACTGACGTTTGAACGGGTAAAAGCCTCATTTTTAGCATTGGTAATTGCTGCGATGGGGAGAAATCCGGCCCAAAATGGTCGGTAACTGGCAGAAATAGGAAAAAATCGCTGTTAGCTGCAATTTGTGACGATAAAATATAAAATTAAAGTAACCAGACGTGAATCCTGTATCAATTGAATGACTAATATGGCATATTCCAGAGTTTGGTTCAAAAGTGCGTCATCTGTTTGCGGTTGCGTGGCTCGTCACGCCCCCGACAACAGCATTCGGGGGGTAGAACGTCAGACGAAACGAGCAGCGCAACCGTTAAACGAGAGACATTTTTATGAGAAAAATTGGTGCGGGACAGGAGAAGATTTTTGAGTGAGAAAGGCAGATTAGTGCCGTTAGGTGCTGCCGCAAAAAAGGCCGGCGTTTCGCGGCAATCTGTGCAATACTACCTTATGATTGGCTTACTTGAGCCTTCGGAAGTTACGCCGGGCGGCAGGCGGCTGTTCGATGAAAAAGCTATTGAGCGGATTAAACTGATAAAAAAGCTTAATGAAAGCGGCTATCCTTTGCGTGGCATAAAAGAATTATTTATTGAAGGCCGCACCGATTTGAAAGGGACTGAACCGTGACTGATTATGAAACCATCCAAAGAAAACGCAACACTATTGTAGGCATCTTTGTTGTGGTGGCGATATGTGCGCTCATCTGGATCATATTTAAGACCCAAGACCTGCCTACGGCCTTTAGCAAAATCAGCTCTTTTGAAGTGTTCGTGCAATTTCCAACGGCCCCAGGTGTGGAAAAGGATACACCTGTGCGATTCTGCGGCTTTCAAATCGGCAGGGTAACGAAGGTTATGGCCCCGGAGCCAAGAGTGGATTTGAATACCCAACAGAAGTATCATCAAACACTGGTTGTTATTAGTATTGATAAAAGATATACAAATATTATACCCTCTAATGTGGAAGTAAAGCTAATGATGCGGGGTCTGGGTAGTAGTTATATTGAACTTACAGTTGACCCTAATAAATTGCCTGCGCCGCCGCGTGACCCGAATCTGCCGGAAACAAGATTTTTGGTCCAGGGTATGCTGCTGCAAGGGTCAACAGGACAAGCAAGTGAGTTTTTCCCGCCAGACATCCAGAAAAAACTCGATGAGCTAGTTATGAGGCTAAACTATTTTATGAAAAACGCAAATGAAATCGTTGGCGACCCCAATAATAAGAAAAAAATCAACAAAACCATCGATAATGTGTATGCGGCATCGGAGGATGTCAACCAAACGCTGCAAAAGGTCAGAGGTGCGATAGATGAATTCGGCAAGTTAGCCACCACCGGAAAAGCTATTTTGGAAAAGGCCGATGCCAATCTTGTTCCTACTGTGGCCGGGTTGACCGAAAACTTAAGCGAGGCGACTTCGCAACTAATAGTAATTCTGGAAAAGATAAACACTGGGCAAGGAAGCGCCGGCAGGCTTATCTATGATGGAAAGTTCTACGAAAATCTGCTTGAAAATACCCAGCAGGTGCAAATGCTGCTGGAAGAGTTAAAGGCACTTGTAATTGAGGCCCGCGAAAAAGGTATTCCCCTCAGGTTAAAAAAGTAAGACCACTGTCCGCGTTTAGCTCGGTATTCTGCAATACTTCCATGTTATGTGGAATTCTAATGCTATTTTTGTTTCAGGTAATCGTAGAATAAATTTGCCATCGCGACATAGCTATCGGCGGAAAGCTGCTCGGGGCGCTGAGTCGCGTCGATGGAGCACTGATGGAAGATTTCAGGCCAGTTTGTAGTTTGTGAAAGCCAGCCATGCGCAAATTTTGTGCAAACCCTTATCATTTTGCGGCGGTGGCGCATAAAAAGATTTACAACATCGCTTAGCAGTTTCATATCCCGAATGCGTGCGATTTTATCTTTGTCGTGAATGAAGCTGACCATTGCTGAATCGACCTGTGGCTGGGGCCAGAAGACGGTTGGTTTCAAAACCCTTATCAGGTTGACATTACCGGTTGCGGCAAGATATATGCTTAAGGTGCCATAGTTGCTGTTGCCGGGCGGTGCCATCATTCGGTCGGCAACCTGCTTCTGAACGGTAACATACATACCATCGGCTGCTATTGGGCCTGTAAGAAGATTTAGCATTAGAGGTGAGGCGGCGCTGTAGGGCAGATTTGCTATCAGCAGGATTCGGCCTGGGTGTTTTTTGCCGGCACGCTTTATGGCATCTACAACAATTGGATTGATGGTGCTTTTATTTTCGAGGATGTCGGTATTTATAATCTCGACATTTTTGCAGTTTTCAAGTTCACTTTTTGCGATTTCGGCCAGAGTCTTGTCTATTTCGACGGTGATGACCCTGCCGGCCTGCCGGCCTAATGCCTCGGTCAGCGACCCTGTCCCGCAGCCGACCTCAAGCACGATGTCGATATTGCGGATATTTGCGGAGTCCACCAGCAGCCGCATTAAATTAAGGTCAATCAGAAAATGTTGGCCGAGTCGTTTCTTTGGCAAAACGCCCGCCGACGAAAGCAATTGTTGAATATGGTGTTTTGTTTGCATAGTAAAGAATAAATCGTAAGAGCACAAGGCTCAAGTTGTAAATGCACAAACTACAGGCGCTCAAGTTTGCTCCGTTAGAAAGCCCCATGTTTCAACACGGGGTAAAATATCTACTCCTGACACGGCGTCTAAACTTGTCCGCCGAAGGCGGAGCCGCGTGTAAGTTCCGTTAGAAAGTTTCTTTCTAACGGAGTTTGCTTACGCTCTTTTGCTCTTGTGCACCTATGCACTTTTTTGTTTTTGCCATCTGGATGGCGGTAAGAATGGCGGCTTTCATACTGGCCGGGTTGGCAATGTGCTTGCCTGCGATGTCGAAGGCGGTGCCGTGAGCCGGTGACGTTCTTATTATCGGGATGCCGATGGTTATATTAACCGCCTGCTCGAAGTGGAGAAGTTTAACCGGTATCATGCCCTGGTCGTGATACATTGCGACGACCGCATCGAATTCGCCCTGGACAGCGTGCATAAAGAGAGTGTCGGCTGGGAACGGACCTTTACAATTTATCCCTTGCTCCTGAGCTAATAGTATCGCCGGTGAGATTATTCGCTGCTCTTCGTCACCGAACTGGCCATTTTCGCCGGCATGCGGATTCAGAGCGGCTACGCCGATTTTGGGGTTCTCGATGTGAAAATATTCTTTGAGAGTAGTATTGACCAGGTCTATCGGCTCGAACACACAGCCGATATTGAACTTGTGCCTTACCTCAAAAAGAGCTTCGTGGATTGTTGCCAGCACTATTCGCAGCGGGCCTGCGACGAACATCATTGCCTTTCGCTTTGATTTGCAGCGATGGGCGAACATTTCGGTGTGGCCTGGCCAATTTGCACCGGCGAGCTTCCAACTGGTCTTGCTGATTGGTGCGGTTACAACTGCATCTATTAAGCCGTCTTTTGCAGCTTCAATGGCGTCAATACAGAACCGCAGCGATGCTTCGCCGGCGATTTTGCTCGGCCCCCGAATCCAGGTTGCAAAAGGATACTCATCGTAATCGGCGACAACGACTTTATACGGATAATCCCGGCTGATTTTCTCATGCTGATGGCGGCCCCAGAACGGCTCAATCTCGGCTGCGTCAGCGGCGTAACAGAGCTGCTCGTTCATACCGAAGATGATGAACTTCGCTGCCTTACGGATCTCTGGGTCAGCCAGGGCCTTGACAATAATCTCCGGCCCGATTCCAGCAGCATCGCCCATCGTTATGCCGATGACCGGCTGATTAGCAATCAAGTTGTTGCCGTTACTTTTCATACACAGTATTTAATCTATCTTACACTTTGTTTAGAAGCCTAAGTGTCTTAACTTTTCAATGGTCAGCGTTTCTTTTGGTCCACCGAGGACGGATTCAAGTTGTTTTTTTATCGTCTTTACGATTATGTCGGTTTCGATATTAACCAAGTCGCCGGTTTTGGCCACACCCAGTGTGGTTTTTTTTAGGGTCTGCGGTATTATTGCAACCCTGAAGCCGGCACTATCCATAGCTGCTACCGTAAGGCTTATCCCATCAACGGCAACCGAGCCTTTGACTACCATTTGACTGAGCAATTCCGGGTCGGCTGCAAATTTTATATCGGCAAATTCGCCGGTTCTTTCGATTGCAGCAATCCTCGCTACGCCATCGACGTGGCCTAGGACGAAATGTCCTCCAAACCGGTCTGTTGGTTTCATCGCGAGTTCAACGTTAACTTGTGATGAAAAGCTCAATTTTCCGAGGGTCGATTTTGCCAGTGTTTCGGGACTTATCTCAAAAACTGCTAAGGTTCCATCAAGCCTGGCGATGGTCAGGCAGACCCCGCTTATGGCGATACTGTCTCCGACTTTGCAGTCGGCAGATAGACTGCCCAAATCTACCGTCAGCAGCATTCCACCCCTATCCGGTCGGACCGACGTAACCTTGCAAATTGTCTCGATAAGCCCTGTAAACATAACTCGTTACTCGTCGTTCGTGGCTCGTATCTCATTTTATGATACAGTGTTATGATACAATTATTACGAGCAAAAGTCAAATAATTGTTATTTTGGCTGACGCTTTTGAGGTTTGTATGTTCTGTATCGGATTAAATGACCAATGATGTGATTATTTCATTCATTTTTAGCGGATTCGAAAGGGTGTATAAGTCAGTATAAGCGAACAAAAGAGCTGGAGTAAGATACTATTGATGAGCTGGTTAGGTTTCTCCGCTCCTTCGGAGCAGGTCGATGTCTTCTTTTTGAAGCAACTGAATGATTTCGTCCTTTGTAGGAAGCGCCTCGATTGAGCCGAACTTTGTGCAGGCAAGCGCCCCCGCAGCCGATGCGAATTTGGCTGCCTCTCTGATATCGTTTTTGACGGCATAATAAGCCGCCAGCGCTCCGGCAAACGCATCGCCTCTGCCGGTCTGGTCTATAAGCTCGACTTCAAAAGCAGGAATGTGGTCGGCACCATCTCTGTCAACAACCATGCAGCCGCGCTTGCCCATCGTTATGACGGCCGCTCGAACGCCGCGTGCCACCAGCTCTGAGCCGACCAATTTTGCCGTGCGGACGTGGGCTGATTCCTGCTCGGCAATGTCCGCCGCCTCATAAAGATTTGGTATCAAAATATCGACCGAAAAATACTCAGCAGGCAGCTCGCCGCTTCGGCCCACCTTTAGCCTGCCTTGCGCCGAAGCCGGTTCTATCGGGTAAGCAGGATTCAGTATCACCTTTCTGCTGTGCACCTGTGCACAGCGAATAGCGGTAGTAATCGCATCCTGCGGCAAAGCGCCGTGAATCAAGCACACATCAGCCTGTGAGATAATCTGTTCGGCTGCCTGAATATCCTGCGGCCCCAGGGCACTATTGGCACCGGTGTATGTGCAGATGGCATTATCGCCTGTTGCGTTGACAATTGTTACCACCACGCCCGTATTTTTGGCTGGCGCAGTAAAGACAAAATCTATGTTGACATCGAAATCTGTCAGGCTTTTTTTGGCCATCTGTGCGAAGGCATCACCGCCGACCTTGCTGACTAAGTGAACTTCGCAGCCGCATAGTGCCGCCTGTGCCGCCTGATTTGGCCCTGGGCCGGTGGCTGTATATGAGAGAGCAGAACCAACCACACTCTGCCCCGCGGTGGGAAGCTGCTGACACCTTATCGCCATATCAACGTAGGTGCCGCCAATCACAACAACCTTTGGAATCCTTTCCGGCATCATCTGCCAAAGACCCCTTTCATAGCTCATTATACCCCATCAAATAGTAAAGACAAAATTTTTTTAAGCAATATCCTATAAAGTGCATAAAAGTTAAATGTGTTTGCACATAGTAGTTTTCTGCTGTTTTTGGTTCGTAAGGTCGTTGGGCCAAAGGCGTATGGAATCCACCACCCTTGTTCTATTTGCCAATTCTGTTGTGTTCTGGTATAATTGTTTTATTGTCCTGGAATTGCCATAGCAGATTACGATGCTGACTTACTCTACTTATGGCAATGGCAACTGCTGGAACAACCCGGCAAAGAAGTTTTTTTCGGGTTTTAGAGGAAAACAAGCTCAGGTGAAAAAGGTTGGTTTTGCGCGTCAGAAACAATTGTGGGGGCAGCTTGGGGTTCTTTTTGTCCTATTTCCTACAATCGTATCGGCAGGTATCCCCGACCCCCGTCCCCCGACCACCAAACTGCCTCCATTTGTTGTCGCACAGCTTCCTGTAAGAAAAACCGCTGAGCAGCAAGGCTCATTAGCTGGCGGTATGATGCGGACAAATTTTGGCGAGGGAGCTCGCCTGGTTATGGTGCAGCCCGACTTATCCATAAAGGTGCTTAGCGAAGGGTTTCATAGCGCCTGTGATGCGGAGATTTCGTTCGATGCCTCGCATATCCTTTTTGCCGGGAAAAAGACACAAATAGGCCACTGGAACATCTTTGAAATGACAGTTGACGGCACGAATGTCAGGCAGATTACTGAAACCAGCGGCGACTGCCGGAGTCCCTCATATCAGGCAACGCTCTATACGCTCGATTCGCCAAAGCCCTGGTATCAGCTTACTTTTGTCAGGTTCGAAAATGGTTTACTAAATGAATATGGAGTTGGCCCAAACACCAGTTTGTATTCATGCAAGCTGGACGGCTCTGCGGTCCGCCAGTTGACCTGTAACCTTTCCAGTGATATGGACCCGTTCATTATGCCTGACGGACGGGTGCTTTTCGCAAGCTGGCAGCGCTCAACGCTGACACGAGGACCGCTCGGGAGAATTGCCCTATTCGGCATCAACATTGACGGCACAGACTGCTCATTGTTTTCCGCCGATGGCGATAAGCGAATAAAATATATGCCCTGCATCACATCAAAAGGTCTTGCAGTGTTTGTCGAAGCTGACAGTGTCCCCTGGGATGGCGCGGGGACTCTCGGCTGTGTATCATTGCGAAGACCGCTTCATTCGTATCGACCGATAACCAAAGAATCCGATGGTCTGTTTCATTCGCCTTCGCCGCTTCCTGATGGCCGAATTCTTGTCTCTCGAAGACAAGCAAATGGAAAAGATACTCACAGGGTATATGTTCTCGACCCCTCGACAGGAAAATTCCAGATGATTTTTGACAGCCCCGATTATCACGACATACAGGCCAAGGCGGTAATCCCTCGCCCTGAACCTGATGGCCGCTCGAGCGTGGTCTCAGAACAAGACCTCTATGGCAAACTCTATTGTCTGAACGTATATATTTCTGACCTCAAGGAACCGGATTGGATGCCGCGCGGAACAGTCAGAAAGCTTCGTGTCCTCGAAGGAATTTCAGTCACAAAAGATACAATAGATAGCACGGCTGGCGCTGATGAGCCACGGCTCACCGGGATCCCTCCGCTTGCACAGCGCCGGATTTTGGGCGAAATTCCGGTTGAGGAGGATGGTTCATTTAATATCGAGGTGCCGGCGAACACTGCAATTGAGCTTCAAACTCTCGATAGTAATGGCATGGCACTACGAACCTGTAGCTGGATTTGGGTCAAGAACCACGAGCCGAGAGGCTGTATTGGCTGTCATGAGGATGCGGAATTGACTCCTGAAAATGTTTTTGTCAAGGCGATCGCACGCCCCTCAAATAAACTGACGCTTCCTACAGAGCGAAGGCGGACGGTTGACTTTCGACGCGATGTTATGCCGATAATTTCCGCCAAATGTGTCGCTTGCCACAGTAAGGCTGGTTCGGTTCCTTACCTTACGCCTGACTTATCGCTAATTGCCCGGCCAGGACAAAAGGCGTATTTTAATCGCAGTTACGAAAGTCTGCTTGCTGCGGGCGAGCAGCCCAGCCGAAGAAAATATGTTGACCCGGGCACAGCGAGAACCAGTGTTCTTATCTGGCATATTTTAGGACGTAACGTATCAAGACCCTGGGACAATAGTATCTGCTCGCGCGAGCCGATAATAAAAATGCCTCCGGATGGAGCTGAAGTGCTGACCGAAGACGAAAAACGCACCTTTGTCGAATGGATTGATATGGGAGCGCTTTGGGATGGTGTTCCGGGTCCTGATAATCTGCCCGGTTACAAGATTGCACCGGAGACCGAAAAAAGTGAAGGCAAAGCTAATAATACTACTGATAATCGTTAGCCTCTGGCCCGCTGCTGCGGCAGAGCTTCAGTTGCCTGTATTTACTGACGTTACAGACCAGGCGGGAATCCGTTTCAAGCAAAGTTACGGCGATTTTGAGCTAAGCAATATCGTCGAAGGAACAGGCAGCGGTGCAATGTTCTTTGACTACAACGGTGACGGCTGGCTGGACATCTATTTCCCCAATGGACGCTGGCACAAAGATGTCAGCGATAATCGCGGTCGGCAGCTCAAAGGAAAACTTCGCAACTATCTATATCGCAACAATGGCGACGGGACATTTACCGATGTCACCGAGGAAGCAGGCGTAGGCGGCGGAGAAAGCTACGGCGTAGGATGCTCGGCAGCGGATTTCGATAACGATGGCGACCTCGACCTCTACGTGCTTAATTACGGGCCAAACATCTTTTATCGAAACAACGGCGATGGAACTTTTACGGATATTTCACAGTCCTCAGGTCTTGCCAACCCACGGTGGAGTCTTTCAGCCCCCTGGTTTGATTATGATAATGACGGTGACCTCGATGTCTATGTCGCAAATTATCTCGAATACGACAGCGGAAAGTTCCGCTCATATTATGCCGCTGCCGGCTACCCGGGGCCGCTGAGCTATAATGGTCAGCCGGATGCGCTCTATCGTAACAATGGCGATGGCACATTTACCGATGTCACCAAAGAGGCAGGAGCTTTGGAGCCCGATGGGCGAGCTATGAGCGCCACCGCTGCAGACCTCGACAACGATGGATACCTCGATATTTATGTGGCAAATGACGCAATGGAAAATTATTTCTTCAAAAACAAAGGAAATGGCACATTCGAGAACAAGGCCCTTGAGATGGGCCTGGCTTTCGGCGAAGGAGGACAGGGAGTCTCTTCAATGGGACCCGTAACAGGTGACGTTGACCGCGACGGCTGGCTGGACGTCTATATCCCGGATATGGGATATGGGTGTCTCTTGATGAACAAAAAGGAATATTTTGAGGACCGTACATCACCGTCGAATTTAGCTGCTATATGCGGCCAATACACCGGTTGGGGCGGCCTTGTCTTCGATTACGATTGTGACGGCTACCTCGATATCTTTATCGCAAACGGCGATGCTCACCACGAATACCCGGAAGAAGCCGTGCTTGTGCGAAATGACGGCAAGGGTAATTTCGTGGATGTAGCAGACAAATCAGGCCCATACTTCAAACAAAAATATGTAGGCCGAGGTGCCACCTACGGTGACTATGATAACGACGGCGACCTCGACCTTCTGGTAGTTAATCTCAATGACAGGGCACGGCTGCTGCGAAACGATGGCGGCAATAAAAACAACTGGCTTATTATCGATGCGAAGTTACCTAACGGCAAAACAGACGCCATTGGCGCACGGGTAACCGTCACAGCCGGCTCGTTGATTCAGATACAGGACTTGATTCCGGTGAAGGGTTACCTCAGCCAGGTTGACCCGCGATGCCATTTTGGCTTAGGAAAAGCAACAAAAGCTGACACTATTGAGATTCGCTGGCCGGATAAAACCTCCACCAAACTTACAAACGTAAAAGCCAACCAGATTCTTACTGTAGTCCAGGAACACAAGCAAAAATAATGGTGATAAAAGTGCGTAGCTTCTTAATCATTACTCTGGTCATCGCAACAAGCGCCTCTGTCTGGGCGGCAGAAGGCAGCCAGAAACAGCCTGTATATGTCGGAGTCAGAGCCTGCGCAAAATGTCACGATGGAAGAGGAATGGGAAATCAATATAGCCGGTGGCTGGCATCCAAACACGCCCAGGCATACGCAGTGCTTGCTCAGCCGGAATCAAAAAAAATCGCCCAGATTAGCGGTATCCCGCAGGAGCCGCAGGAATCGCCAATGTGCCTCGGATGTCACGCCACCGGAGCACACGCCGAAGCCTGGGAAAAAGATAAGATGTTTTTCGTCGAAGAGGGTGTGCAGTGTGAAAAATGCCACGGCCCCGGAAGTGAGTATATGGATGTGTCCATTATGACCAATCGGCAGACCGTTATTAAGGCGGGTCTTATGCTTCCGACAATACAAGATTGTCTGAACTGCCACATGGAAAAAGGCTCGCACGTGGCGATGCTCAAGCTGCCCAAGCTCGATATGGAAAATGCCCTGAAGGAAATCGCCCATCCAACACCCCAAAACTACCAATTACCACCGGCACCTCAACTACCTTCAATAACAGAGCAGCAAAAAGGCCAACCAAAATACGTGGGTGTCTTAACGTGTGCCGGCTGCCACAACAGCCCATCGATGGGCTACCGTTTCAGCAAATGGCGGACCAGTCCCCACGCCCGCGCGTATGCAACTCTGGCAACCGATAAGGCATACGAAATCGCCAAAAAAGAAGGCCTGACAGAAGACCCGCAGACCAGCCCGCGGTGCCTCAAGTGCCATACCAGTGCCTACTACCAGCCGGCCGGCGCAACCGAGTCGTATGGACTGGATGAGGGCATCGAATGTGAGACCTGCCACGGAGCAGGCAGCGCCTACATTCAAGAAGCAATTATGAGAGACCGCCCCGCAGCGACAGCCGCAGGACTCAAAAATGTTACCAACGAAATCTGCCAGACCTGCCACCAGTCCCCGGCTATACCCGATTCCATAAAAAAACAGGCTGCTCTCGTTTATGATAAACTCCTTGCCCAAATAGCTCATCCACCTGACCCTCTTCAGGTCGCAGAAACGCCAACCTACAAAACACCTCTAAATCTTGCTCTTAGCCCGGACGCAAAAATTCTTTACATTGCCTGCGAGGCATCGAACACAGTAATTGTTGTAGATGTGCCCAGCCGCCGGAAAGTCAGTGAGATACCTGTAGGCCGCCAGCCCAACGATGTTACCTTCAGCCCTGATGGCAAACGTGCTTATGTTAGTCTCCGTCTTGATGATAGTGTCGCGGTCATTGATGTATCTGCCAGCAAAGTATTAGCCATCATCGCCGTAGGTGACGAGCCACACGGCGTTCTAACCAACGCTTCCGGAAAATATTTATATGTGGCCAATACTTCTTCGGACAGTATTTCTGTTATCGACACCGCTACGCTCAAGGAGATAAAGCGATTGAGCGCAAGCCGCGGCCCCTGGTCTCTGTCGCTATCCGGCGATAAGTCTCTAATTTACGTAACCCATACACTCTCACGTTTCGTCAAGTTCCGCCAGAAGCCGGTCTCTGAAGTTACCGTCATCGATGCCAACCAGGCTGTGGTCGAGGACCGGTTTTCGGTCCCGGCAGCCAACTTGCTCCAGGGCGTAGCCTGGCATCCAGGCGGCGATTTTGCATTAGTCACCCTGATGCGCACCAAGAGCAATGTCCCGATGACACGATTGCTTCAGGGCTGGACCATTACCAATGGTCTGGCAATTGTCTGGAAAAACGGCCGGGTTGACCAGGTATTGCTGGATGAGCCGGGCTTGTGTTTTCCTGACCCTGCTGATGTGGTTATAACACCCGACGGTAAATTCGCCCTCGTAACAAGCTCTGGCTCAAACAGGGTGGCCGTGGTGGACATCTCTAAGCTTATATCTATGCTTGAAACCGCTTCTGAATATGACCGTAAGATTGTCTTACCCAATCATCTGGGCAGACCCACAGAATTTGTCATCACACATATATCTACCGAACAAAGCCCTCGTGGAATAATCATTACGCCGGATGGCAAAACCGCTTTTGTGGCAAATGCTCTGGATGACTCGCTGACGGCAATTGACATTGAAAGGCTGGAAGCTACCGACCGGGTGGACTTAGGCGGCCCTGAAGTCGTTACTACTGCCCGCTACGGCGAGCGTCTCTTTCACAGCGCAAACATCACCTTCCACCGACAGTTCTCCTGCCATAGCTGCCACCCGGATGGGCATGTTGACGGTATTACTTATGACATTGAGCCGGATGGAATTGGCATCAGCCCCGTTGACAACCGGACGCTGCGAGGGATTCTGGATACGGCTCCTTTCAAGTGGGAAGGCACCAACCCGAGTCTGCAAAGGCAATGCGGGCCGCGTCTGTCGGTTTTCTTTACGCGATTGCAGCCGTTTACTCCCGAAGAACTCTCCGCAGTGGACAACTATATTTGCACAATTCCTCGCCCGCCAAACCGCTATCGCCCTTTGGGCGCAGAGCTTACTCCGGCCCAGCGCCGCGGCAAACAGGTATTTGAAAGAACGATTACCAACGATGGCCGTGTTATCGCGAAGGAGAGAAAATGTGCCACCTGCCACTTCCCGCCGCTCTACACCGACCGCCAGCGCCACGATGTAGGAACGAAACTTTGGCTGGATAGACAAGGAAAGTTTGACACACCGCACCTTAATAACATCTACGACTCATCGCCATACCTGCACAATGGAATCTCCGACACCCTGGAGGAAATATGGACGCGGTATAATCCCGAGGATAAGCACGGAATTACTAATGATATGACCAAAGACCAGCTTAATGATTTAATCGAATATCTTAAGACGCTGTAGGAGAGCAACGATGAAATACACTACAATGCTATTAGTTTTCACAATTTTCAATTCCTCTGTCATCGGCAGTGAAAAACTGCAATCTACAATCCGTAATCGACAATCAATTGCTTTGCCTTACGTTTATACAAATTGGAAGCATTGGACGGTCAAAGATGGTCTTCCTAACGACCACATTTTTGCAGTCAAAGCCGATGGGCCAAGAGTCTGGGTCGGCACTGAAGATGGCCTGGCTTGCATCGACAAAAAGACCGGCAAAATAAAAAGCTGGAAAGAAGAAGATGGCTTGCCCTGGCGCGTAGTTACAGCTCTCGAGGTTAATCCAAAAACCGGCGAGCTATGGATCGGTTTGTTTGGGGGCGGCCTTGCCCGCTTCAGCGGCGGACGATTCGACCACTGGAACCAGTTCAATAGCGGCCTGGTCAATGATGTCGTCTATGGCATCGCTGTAGAAAATGACAACGTCTGGGTCGCCACAACCGCCGGTGCAAGCAGGTTCAACACGGTAACGGGCGAATGGACAATATTCACAGAGAAAAATGCCCCGATGGAAGAAATCTGGAATTATGGCGTCTGTTATGATGGTAAAGGAAAAATTTATCTTGCCGTTTGGGGCAGCGGCTGCCTGGAATTTGACTGTAAGAAAGAATCCTGGAAGGTCTATCTTGACCCGGATGGGGAGATGGAAATCGACCTTTACCGTGATGATGGGATTATCCACGTCATCGTAACCGGCGTAAGCTCCGTTGAAGATGTCCTGTGGATTTCCACGTATTTCGGAAATAGCCGTTACGATGGCCGTCACTGGCGGGGCTTTTATGCCGATGAGACAGGTCTGCCCAGCGACTTTACAAACAATGTAAAGGCCCGCAGCATCAACGAGTGCTACTTTGCTATGGATAAAGGCCTCGGAGTGGTTGCAGATTTTCCGACAGAAAGTGTTGTAACTTATACTCGCGACCCCAACACTCTCCGCGGTAAAGCCCAACTTTTTGAGGCCGGCAAGCTCCAAAGAACAGTCGATATGGAAAAGGCCGTGCCACATAACTTCATAATCTCCCTCGATGTTGATGGCAACGACGTCTGGGTAGGAACCGGCAAGGGTCTTGGCTGGGCCATCGGAAACGGGTATTATGCGGGTGTCAGAGAAAATCCTGATTGGCAAACTGTGGCACGGGCTTCCAGCCCGTGGAAACACGGCCAAGATGGCCGTGCCACTAAAACAAAAGACTCAAAACTTAAAAACTAAAAACTGTTGGAGGTAAGGGTAATTATGAAACACAAAACTATAATATCATTCATTACGCTTCTGGTCGCAACTGGGGCCTTTGCTGAGCCAAACGAAATTACCTCAAAGCTCCAGGATTGGAAATCACTTTTCGAAGTGGATCAGGAAACTCGTAAAGTCCTTGATGAAATCAACCGCCTGAATGCATATCAGGCGCCGAATCTCGTGCTGAAGCAGGACACAATTTACGCATACACGCCAAAAGACGTCGAGCCTTTCCGCCACGTAAGCCCGCACAAACGCCATTTCCTCCTGCAGATAGAATACACAGGCGCTGGCCGTGCGCTCCCTGAACCGAACAACGTCGAGACCGTCAAAATCGGCTTTATCGGCCCGATTATGTCCACGGTCTCTGTGGCGACCGGCGGAAGAAGCCACGAGGAACCTCTGGGCGTTAAAATGTTGCAGGGGGCGCAGCTCGCAATCGAACAGGCCAACGATAAAGGAGGTTATCTTAAACGCAAAATCCCCTTCGAGCTGGTCATCAGTAACGATAATGGCTTGTGGGGATCCTCCGGCAATGAAATTATCAAACAGGCATATAAAGACAATGTCTGGGCAATCCTGGGAACGATAGACGGCGCCAATAGCCACATCGCCATTCGTGTCGCGCTCAAGGCAGAGGTCCCGATGATGAACTCAGGCGACACAGACCCGACATTCATCGAGACAAATATCCCCTGGGTCTTTCGCTGTATCGGCGACGACCGCCAGCAGTGTTATTTGCTCGTTGATTACCTATATAGAAAACTTGGCCTCAAGCGTGTCGGCGTGATGCGTGCAAGCAACCGATACGGCCGGTTTGGTGTGCGAGAGATTAACGATGGAAGTCGCCGCATCGGCTCGCCCATAATCCTGGAAATGGCTTATGCACTGGGGGAAACCAATTTCTCAGTTCAACTGGAACGCTTAAACAAAGAAAATCTGGATGCAATTATTCATTGGGGCGATGCCCGCGATGGTGCGATGATTCTTAATCAAATGCGGGAGATGGGTAGAAGGGAGCCCTATTTTTCCTGCGACCGCTGCGTCTCGGAGGAGTTCGTTAAAGTAGCCGGCGAAAACGCCGAAGGTGTCATCTGCGCTTATCCGTGGAACCCGGAAAGTAAAAATCCCCGCCTTATAGAATTCCGCCGGGCCTTCCGAAAACGCTTCGGCGAAGAGCCTGAAACTTACGCCGCCCACGCCTATGATGGTATGGATATGCTGATTTGGGCTGTTCAAGTGGCCGGCCTCAACCGTGCCAAAATCCGCGATGTGCTGGCATACAGGAACACACTGTGGCCGGGTGTAACAGGGGATATTGTTTTTAGTTCAGCCCTCGACGATGTTGGTGAAGTTTACCTTGCAAAATGGGAAAATGGAAAGTGGAACTTCTTCTCCAGAGAAGACCTCGCCATACCTCGCGGTTACATCCCCGGCCGAGGCGGCGCCCTGCGTGAATGAAATAATAGAACAAGCAGCGCTAATAGTGAGTGGTGAGTAGTGAGTGGTCAGTTAACCAATTAACCACTCACCAATTAACCAATAGTGGCCAGTAGTGAGTGGTGAGTGGCCAGTGATGAGTAGTGACTTTGTGTCCATCAAATTTTTGTATTTTTGTGTCTTGGTGGCGAATCTAATTTTCCCCCTTTGCCGTAAGGCATGGCCAAGCCCACAAGCGACCTATGCTGCCAAATCCCGTCAGGGATGGCTGACGCCATACCAGTTCCGCTTTCGCTACACAGATTACGTTGGCCCGGGCCGTGACCAGCCTCCTCGAACCGACGTCAACGAGGTCGTGATTGGCTACTTCGGCCCTAATGCTGGCGATATTTGGTGCGCAGCACAGATGGCTATAGAACAAGCTAATAAGGCAGGTGGTTATAATAGGTTGCCGTTTCGGCTCGTTCCCGCCTGGTCGGACAGCCCCTGGACCGCTGGCGCAGCCCACGTGGTTCGAATGGCCTACGTTGACAAAGTCTGGGCCATCATTGGAGGTATCGACGGCCCTTCTACGCACCTGGCTGAGCAGGTCGTTACAAAGGCCCGTCTGACTCTGATTAATCCGGTAAGTGGCGATAAGAGCATAAACCTTGCCAATGTGCCCTGGATGTTCTCCTGCACACCGGCTGACCACATTCAAGCCCCAGCACTGGCCAACGCCATCAGCCAAACAGTTTTGGCAGACACAGATAGACCACGAATTGTTAATCCGTCTTACGTCTGGCGGATAAATCGTAAATTGAAAATTGTTCTTATATCTGCCACCGACCACGACTCTCATCTATTCACAGTCGAGCTTCTCAAATCCCTCATCCCTTATCAAATCTCACCGGCAAACAAGTTCGAATTTGACCCGACGCAAAAAAACTACAACGAGCTTGTGAACACAATTATAAGCACCACACCGGATGTCCTGGTGCTAATCGCTGGCTCACAACAAAGCGCCCAAATCGTAGATACCATTCGAGAAAAAGGATTCACTGGCCCAATCTTCGGCGGGCCATTTATGGGCCGAAGGTCCTTCTGCCAGGAAGCTAAAGATGCAGCAGAAGGAGTGATATTCCCACTACTCTACTGGTCTGGACCCGCGGGGACAGACGATGATTTTGAAAGTAAATTTACCAGACGGTTTGGGAACAAACCTGACTATGCAGCCGCATATACTTATGATGCAGTTAATCTGCTAATCGCAGCTATACGCCAGGCCGGCCTCAATCGAGCACGCATTCGCGATGCCGTCAGAAACCTTTCACCGTATGAAGGTGTAACAGGCAGCATAAATTGGGATGGGCTTGGCAGCAACTGCCGGCCGGTGGGACTTGGCACAATAAAAAACGGCCGCATTCAACCATTTGTTCAGATAGAGCCGTTCAAATGTCATCTACCCGTTTTTGAACCGCCTTCGGTGAGGGTAACAAGCTGGTCAACTGCGATATTCTCAAAGACATCGACCCCGCCGCCAATCCAGCGGACCTCAATACGGTCAACCTTCGTTCTGCCGCCTAACCCAAAGTAAAGCCGACTCCCATAGTGACTTTGATAACCTCGCCCGCTGTGAATCTCATCTACAAGCAATAAGTTCCCTGCGGTTACCTTGACGCGTGCGCCCACGCCGTCCCGATTGGTTTTAACGCCTTTCAAACGCACCTGTAGCAAATGCCCTTTTGCCGGTGAATCATTTCTTAAAATAGTAGGTTCCCTGCGGGAATTCAGAATAACCACATCCACATCCCCATCGTTATCAAGGTCATCAAAGCCGGCCCCTCTGCTGCTCAATTTTACCTTCATACCGTCCCCGCTTTTTTGCGAAACATCGACGAATTTTCCGTCACCGGTGTTCATCAGCAGTATGTTTTGCGCATAATAACTGGTTGTATCATCATAAAGCTCAACATTATCCTGCAAATGCCCGCAGGCAACAAATATATCACGGTCCCCATCGTTATCAAAATCAACGAAACTACATCCCCACGTTACGTTCTGAAGGGTTCCGGCTCCCGCACCCGTTGCCAGCGTAACGTCTTCAAATGCATCGCCCTCTATGTTTCTGTAGAGTGTGGCCAACTGGCGATGGTAACTGGTTACATAAAAATCCAGCCATCCATCGTTGTTGTAGTCCCCGCAGTCCACCCCCATACTGCCCTGCTCATCACCTTGCCCGTCATAGGCAAAGCCGGTTTCAACCCCTACCTCCTCGAATTTACCTTTACCATCATTTTTGAAAAGGAAATTCTCGCTTACATCGTTTGCGATAAATATATCCGTGTCGCCATCGTTATCAAAGTCGGCACATACTGTCCCCATACCATATCCGGCGTGCTGGCCAATCCCAGATTCTAAACTGACGTCTGTGAATGTCCCATCGCCGTTGTTGCGATATAGAACATTCGGCACCGGACGATAAAAACGCGGATTCGCATAAACCGGTATCCCCATAGTAGTCGTGGTGACATGCTTGTCATAAGAGAACTCAAGATAGTGAGAAACAAAAAGGTCCAGGTCCCCGTCTTTATCCATATCAAAAAAACAAGCACCTGCCCCTATGTGTGGTGGGCTATCCTCGACACCCGCCTGCTTGGCAACGTCAGTGAAGGTCCCGTTACCGTTATTGCGGTAAAGAACATTCTGCCCAAAATTGTTCAGGTAGATGTCCTGGTAACCGTCATTATCGTAATCACCGACAGCCACACCCAGGCCGTATCCTGTATTGCCCACACCGGCCTGTTCCGTTACGTCAGTGAACTTCCATCCGCCGTCGTTACGGTAAAGAGCATTCTTTGGAGGCGTTTTACAAACTGTGCCTTTAAGCGGGGCACCATTGACAAAATAAATATCTATGTTCCCATCATTATCATAGTCAAAAAGTGCCAGGCCTGCCGTGACTGTCTCCATTATGAAACGATTTCCGCAGCTTCCGTCAGTGTGCACAAACGTTATCCCCGTCTGTTTAGTAACATCGGTCAAAATTATATCACCGTCCGTGCGCACACCCGGCAAAATAACCAGCAGGCATACTAACCAATGCCGTAAGGCATGGCCAAGCCCATTAACCAATAGTGAGTGGCGTGCAGTGAGTGGTGGTTGTTCGGGCTTTATCATAAGATTGTTTAAGTTTTTATTTATGCTTTATTTCTGCTTCGTAAAGTTCAATTTGTTGCTGGATTTGTTGTGCGAGCCGTTTGTCTCCGGCGGCACGAGCGAGGGCGAGTGCTTTCTGGGCAAACAAAATAGCTTCATTGAGCTGGCCTATTTTGGCATAGCTTTTTGCTAAATTTACCGGCGCATCTATGTTTTTAGGGTTAAGCCGCACTACCTCTAACCAACTCTTAATGGCTTCATTGAGCTTCCCCTGGTTAGCCAGTGCCACACCAATATTATAATGTGCATTTGTGTTATTAGGATTAAGGCGTATCACCTCTAACAAATGTTTAACTGCTTCATCAAGCTTTCCTTGGCCGACCAATGCCATTCCGAGAGTGTAGCGTGCTTCGGCATCGTCCGGTTTAAGCCGCACAACCGCTGACAGGTGCCTGATTGCTTCATCGGGCTTTCCCTGACGTAACAGGGCTTGACCGAGATTATAGTGTGCATCGGTATTGTTTGGGTCAAGGCGTAAAGCCTTGAATAAGTAATCCGTAGCCTCCTTGAGCATCCCTTTCTCGAATAAGACGGAGCCCAGGTTGCTGAGCGCTTCAACGTGGTCTGGTTTAAGCCGCACGACTTCCAACCAGTGTTTTATTGCCTCATCGAAATTCCCTTGGTGAAACATCGCTAAGCCAAGGTTGTTGTGCGCGTCAATATTGTTGGGTTCAAGGCGTATTACCTCTGTCCAGCATCTAATTGCTTCATCGGACTTCCCCTGGTGAAGCAATGTTATGCTGAGAGTGCCGAGCACTTCTGTGTTCTTCGGGTTCAGCTTCAACGCCTTTCGGCATTGCTTCTCTGCACCGTCAAAATCTTTGGCTTTGAAAAACTCTCTCGCGGCTCTCAAATAAGAGACATCATCTACGAATTGTTCACGGATTTTTTTAATTGCTGTTGGTTTGGCATTGACAAACTCCGGTATGTTTGCTGCCCGGTCAGGTGAGGTAAAACCAGACAGTACAACAGAAGGCGTGCTATTTCCTTGTTCATCGATGTGGGTGAGGAAAAGCTGTGTGTAGGCTGAATTGGCTTTCGAGGAGAAAACCAGCCATTTGCCGTTTGGCGACCAACTGTGCCAGGAGTTCATACGGCTCGTATTGCATTGTAGTTTTCTGGCCTGGCCTCCTTCGGCTGGTATGATGTAAAGTTCGCTGTCGGCCTGGAGCAGCATATAATTTTTCGCTTTGCAGAACACAATCCATTTACCATCCGGCGAGTATCTGGCAAAGAAGTTGCTCATACCGTTGTTTGAAGCACCCTCAAGCGGCTCGGGCGTGCCGCCTTTGCCGTTGTTGAATGGAATCCTGTATAGGTCAAACAGAAAGGGCTTTCCGTCCTTGACGAATTCCTTACATTCCTCAGGGTCCAGCAGGATTTTGCGAGGCCCTTTAATGTTTTTAAGCTTGTATGCTTTACTTCTGGCAAAGACGATGTATTTGCCATCAGGACTCCAGGCAGGATTACTCTGGACGAATTCCGGGTCATCTGCACCCGCTAATGACTGAAAAGTTCCTGTTTGCCTGTCATATATACAGAGAATGCCTTTAATCGGAAAGAATAATTGCGAGAATTCCAGAGCCGGCATTGGAACGAAGACCGATTCATCCTTTACGGTGCTGACCACGAACCTGCCATCCGGAGAAATTTGGGAAAGCAGGCCGAAGGTCAGGTCCCCATCATCTTTTCTGTAATCGTTCCAGGTTATGATATCGTGTGTAGCCAGAACCATTTGCTCTGCGACTTGTGTAATAACATACGAGCCTTTGTCGTTGGCATAATCGATGTCCATTGCGAGGATTTGACCATTAGCGGAGAATGAATGACAGTTTCCACAAACCGGCAAATTTTTAAGGATAATCGGCGGCTGCTTCGGCGAGGAAATCAACCCAAAACGCCACCGGATGTGAGAAGGGTCTTTAACAGCGTTGACAAAAGGCAGGTTCACTTCACGGTAAAACAAAGGTGCGCCCACCGGGTCCTTTGACGTTTTAATTGAGATTCGCACTCCAGAAAGAATTTGTTGTAGGTTGGAGCGATTGAGGCCCAGAATGGTGACCTGTGCCTGTTTTTCCAGAGAGCGCTTTTTTATTTCCTCCCATTGTTTTGGCTTGGGCGTCCACTGCCGATTATGAGTGAGAAAATTCAAACGTCCCCCATCGTCCTGAAATTTCAACGTGATAAAATAGGTATCGCACTTCGGCAGCCTTGTCGGATTATCGTCCTTCCAGCGAAATGTAGGAGGGACAATTTCTGGGGGGAAGAGCGTTCCGTCGGAGGGATATTCAATAGTCAACCCGCTGAGCTCAACATCATCTCTATAAGCTGCCGATATGTCTTTTACCTGCTGGGCGCGTCTATGGAAAGCAATAAATGTAACCACAACGAAAGTTGCAGCCACAACGCTAATGCTCAGTATAACAAGTTGTGTAACCGGTTTGCGCATAGTGCTTCTTGTGCCGAACATTAAAGAGGTAACATATATCAAACATCGTCAATAAAAGGGTGTATCTTAACTGCGTATTTTGCGGTTCGTTGTTTGTGACTCGTGGTTCGTAATTCTTAATTCTGTATTCTAATTCCCTGCTGCACTTCATTTTCTTTTCTGAAGCGCCTGATATATCTGCTGATATATTGGATTGGACGGCTCCAGTTCCACAGCTCGCTTGGCGGCTGATATCGCACCGGCAATGTCCCCATTTTTATCACAGGCCCGGCTTAACGCCATATAGTTGACCGCCGTTGGCTCCAGCTTTACAGCATGCTCCACGAGCTTCTTTGCCTCCTGAAGTTTTATATCCGACTTAAGATAAGCTAACGCAAGCTCGCGATAACCATCTGATTTTTCGGGCGCCAGCTTAATAGCTTTAACGAAAGATTCTTCGGCCTCAACGGTCTTTTGCAGCCGGCTATAAAGAAGTCCCATATTCAGATAAGCAACCGGATCCTCAGGTTCAAGCTTAATTATCTTTTTACATATCTGGACCGCATCCATAACTCGATTTGTAGTCTGATACAAGGTAACAAGCCATTCAAGACATTCTGTATCATTCGGGTCGATTACAGTCCCCCTTACCAGAAGAGCCTCAGCATCCTGAAATCTTCTGTTTTCCAGATAAAGCCGCCCGGCAGTTACATACGTTTCTGCTGCACCCTTCCGCACAGTTACAAGGTCACTATATGCATCATTGCGGTCCTTGAGGACTTTCATATCTTCGGCCTTTAGTTTCTTGAATCTGGCCAGGAACTGTTCCGCCTTCTTGGGTTGATTGAGCCTCGTATAAACAGTGTAAAGACCATAATAAGCATTGGTATTATTAGGTTCAATAGCTATGGCCGCTTCGTAGTTCTTTTTAGCCTTGTCGTAGTCCTTCTGCTGCAGGTATTGCTGTCCAAGCAGATAGAAACTAAAACCGGACTTCGGCGAAATCTTGATTTCCTCCTCTAATTCCCCAATCGCCTCGACCTGCTTGCCCAACGCCATCAGTGCCCGGGCGATACCAACATGCGCACCTGGCATTTTTGGCTGTATCTGTAGTGCCTTTTGCCAGTTATTGATGGCTTCCTGGTATTGGCCCTTAGACATCGCAACCCACGCCATCCCGTTATACACATCTGGTTGTTGTGGATTCAACTGTAATCCTTTCTTCCATAGCCCAAGACCCTCAGCGGTGTTGCCGTGTCTGACCTGAATGTTGCCCATCAATACAATCGGCTCATTGCTGTCGGGAAAATCCAGCATTAGTTTCTCGGCAAGCTCTACCTCTTCTTTCTTCAGACCGGCAGCTTCTTGTTCAAGAGGGCCTTGCACTCCCTTGCCGGGTGTAACCTGCATTGGGGGTTTTTGTTGTGTTTTAGGCTTGGAGGATGGTTTGGCTTTTTGTGCCTCTCCAGCCGCCAGCACCAAAGAACCTCCACAGAAAAAGCTAACGGCAGCCAGCAAGACAATCATTCCATTACAACCAGAATACAACGCTCTGGCACGACCGATAGTTTGTGATTTGTAGCTCATAATTTATGACTCATAATTTTAGTTTGTGGTTTTTTCTACATTCTGGATTCTACATTCTTCGATTCTGCTGAAAATATGTCAAACGGCCAATTACAGCAAGCTGGTACAAGCTAAATCATATCAATAAAACTGACTATTCACAACTCGTTCATACCGAGACAGGCGATGTGTGCAAAAATTCTCTACACATATTCAGTCGTCGCTTCTTTGCACCCGCCTGGTATTGAACCGTCTTCGATATTCGCGCTGCTTCTCATCATCGGGATACCTTTCGTCAGTCTTGTATGGATAGCCGCTCATCGAATGAAATGGCAATGGCTCCACAGTATCCGGATATGCCGAGTATAGGTCCATATCCTTACAGAAACTATCCGTTTTTAATATGAACGAACGCCGGTATCCTTGTGGCACTGGACCGAAAGTCTCTGCGGCAAAACGCACAGTAAGTTCATCTCCCCGCCCCATAATTACGTAGCAATCATCGTCAGTCTCAAGAAGCTCCTCGACTTCGCCATAGCGCGTGTAGTCGCCCGATAGGTTTTTCCAGGGAACAGCTCCATCGACACTATCGTAATCATAAAGTTTCGGGAGACGACCATCCGGCGAGTATTCACGGGGGAAGCCAAGAAAATGAAGGTCTGCCGACTTAACCGGCGCCTCTCGAACACTAAGCGGTATATGACTTTCAACAGCCGCAACGAATATCCGGTCCCAATAGAGTTCCATATTGCTGCTTATTCGTATCCGCCGGTCGCCGGGTAGAAATTTGCCTGTCAGGTCGAGTGTCATCATATGCTGGATACCGCCCGGATAGCCAACCTCATTAAAAATCTCTATCCACTCACCATCTCGAAGAACATAAATGCTGGGAGCTTTTAACTGCAGTTTGGCCTGGCTGGCAGCAAAGTTTGTCGAAGAATAAGGATACTCAACCCACCCATAAAGAAAAAGCACCAGCCGCGAGTCAGGCGACACCGTTCTAATCCGTTCGCCGAAGTCAAGCTCTACGAAATGCTCTTCAGCAAAGCCCGTAAATCGGCGGTCCGGATTTGTCGCCCCGGCATAACAGCGGTCAATCTTTGATATTGCTTCAGTAACATCGACGCCGCGATGGTCGATGGCACGTATCGGCTCAATCGAGTCTTTGAAACAGAAAAGTTCAAAACTCGGCGGAGGCGCATTAACAGCCATCATCTCATTCGGCCAAACCTCTGTCCCCACAGGATGGTCCACCGCAATCAGTTTTACCTGGTCAACATAAACAGCCTCCTCAATAGGTTCGAGTATCTGCAGCACATATTCCCCTTCGAGCGGCTGAAGATTGGGAACAGGCACATACTCCGTTGGGTCTGGTTTAGAATACACTTCCGGTGCAAGGAGGTATCCGATTCCTCCCATACCGCCAAAGTCAGATATGAACTCAAAATGAGAACCATTCCAGCCGAAAAGATGCGGGCACGAAGAAGTCTTTCGCTGCAGCTCAGCAATAGTTATCGTTTGGTCAGCAGGAATCTCCAGTTCCGCCTGCAGAACAGCATCAGGCCAAATTATCCGAAGCCACTCCACCATAGTATTGTCAGATAAGCCGGCGTGAATCCGATAAGGCGGCATCGCCGCCGGCCCCGATGGCACACCTACCACGTATTGTTGAGAAACGTTGCCGGTTTTAATCTCCACCCGAGCCCCTATCGCCGAGTTATTCGAGCGGGATTTCCCATCCGCTTCGCGAGTCCCCGCAAGGTCAACTTGAATCCAGTGCCCGCCCGCAGTTCTGTTTTCAATGAGCATCGGCTTCTGCCCAATAGGGGCTAAAAATATATCGCACCTTCCATCGCCGGTAAAATCAGCCGCCACGCAACTGGCATTGTCTTCAAACTTGATAGCGGCCAAAAGATTTCCCGCATCGCTCTGGAAAACGTCAATGAAACGGTCGCGAGGCCAATCATTCAGCAAAAGCGCAGGCCCACGCCCTCCGCCAGGCCGCAGCGCATCTGCAATAACAATGTCCAAATCGCCGTCGTTATCTATATCAGCAAACTGTCCACCGGTTCCGCCCAACCGACCAAAACGGTCGGCAAAATTCTGGTGCGAAACAAAACGCATTCCGCCTTCATTAATAAAAAGCTGTGGGCCCTTCCTGCTAAACACCAACAGGTCGCGGTCTCCATCCTTGTCTGGGTCGCCTGATGTAGCGCTCAATATATCTTTCGCCGAAAGCCCTGTTGTCGCAGCATCGAGTATATGATATTTCCAGAATCGGTCGTTGGCCCAGACGAGCATCCCGCTATCACCTGCATCAAGAATCGCCAAATCCAAATCGCGGTCGTTGTCAAAATCATCATACACTATTCCGACAACAGCCGTCTTATCGAGGGCAATCCCAAGCTTCTCACCAACATCCTCGAAGGAGCCGTCTCTGTTATTGTTATACAGACTGACCTGCCGCAGCGTATTTGGCATCGTGCGGCAGGCGAAAAAATCTAAATCTCCATCGCTGTCAAAATCAAACACCCTCGCACAAGTAGTAACCGCTTCGCCGGACGTATGGCGGACAAGTGAATCATTTTGGCTCTTTGTGAAATTGCCTTTCCCATCATTCTCAAAATAAAGGTCCGCCCCTGCGCACCCAAGCCACAAATCAAGGTCGCCATCGTTGTCAACATCACCGAAGCAGGGCGAGATACCCTTCTGAGCTAAAACAGCACCTTTTGAAAACCTGCCGGCTCCATCGTTTAACCATAAAGCCGTCGTTCCATTTGGCTCAAGGCCGGCAATACAAAGGTCAATATCCCCATCGCGGTCAACATCCCCCGCAGCAACGCCTGAAATATCAATACCACCACCGTAATATTTCCAATCCGAAATTTTGGCATCCAGAGACTTCACTTCAGGAGAAAAAATGATGCGCTTAACAGGAGTCTGGGCCATCGGAAGCGGCAGATTATCTACGCCAATCGCCAGGTAATATTTTCCTACCGTCCCGTAGGCCTTCAGGACAGTAAAACTACCGCCGGTAAGTTCCAACTCATTAAGTTCCCTGAAGCGTGCAAAAAGCGGTTTTGCTTTATCCGCCTGTTTTGAGCGCTGATACAGCATCGCAAGTCTATATATCGCGGAGATAAAACCGGGGTCGCGAGCAACAATCCCCTCAAGTATCTGCGCAGCCTGCTCTTGCTGGTCAAGGCTTATAAGGACCTCCGCATATTTGTATGCAACGTGCATATCTGCTGGGTTGGCCTGGTGGACCATACGAAAACACTCCAGAGACTTTTCGTTCTGCCCGATATGCTGGTAGTAAAGCCCAAGACAAAAACGCGCAGACAGATGATTAGGCTCTGACTGCAGCACCTCTTCAAATGCCTTTCGGGCACTCTCAACAGAAACTTCAGCACGCTCCTGTTCCTGCATATTAAAGTATGCCAGTCCCAGATTGAATCGTGCGGCATTCCAGTCAGGCGCAAGATTCAGCGCCGCCTCAAAGGCCTTTGCTGCGTCTGCATACCTGTATTGTTCAAGAAGGGCAGCGCCTCGATTAAACTCCGCCAGCGCTTTGCGCACAGAATCTGATATGACTGCCTTCTCAACTTTAGAAGATGATGAATTTCCCAGATTATGCAGTTGTGGTGAAATTTGGTGCTTGCAACCTGCAAGCACAGCCGCTACAAGAAACAAATAAAATACCTTTCGTAACGTTTTCATCGGCCTATACCCAAATTATGTCAGGCAATCATAAAACTTCCAACATTATATATCGGACATTCTTCAGACTGAACCATAACCTGCCTTCGGCAAATTCGAATTAGATTCGAGCCGCACGTACCCCCCCACCAATGGTTCGACAGGCTCACCATCCCGAGCAGAGTCGAGGGATTGGACAGTTGATTAACTAACGCCTCAGGATTAAAGAAAAAATGGTTTATCGGTAATTGATGTGGGGTAACTCTTACTACATATTCTTATCGGACATTCAACTGTTTTGGCATTAAGTTTTATTAAATGCTTTACAAAAAACTCCAATTTAGTTAAGCCCGGCTCTTGTATCAACGATGTCAAAATATAGTTTATTTAACTCCTTCTGAATATAATAGTTGTGGCAAACAGCCGATAGATTATGAGTATATAGATTAGAGTAAGGAAGGATTGTGCAAAGGCCTAAATAAAAGTAATGACTGTGAACCTCAATACTCGAATTATCGAATCACCTGTGGCCGTTGAAATCTATATCTCGGCCACGCCCGAAAAGACCCTGCCGCTCCAGGACCAGGCAGACCAACTGTTTACAGCCTTATGGAATACACTGCGTTCGAAAAAAGCTCACATTCTCCAAGAACGAATCTACGCCTCCCACGAATCAATCGAAACCATCCGGCAAGCCCGCTCAAAAGTTTATGCAGACCTTGACGATGGAGTTTCACCAAGCTGGCTGGTCGGCAAAGAAGGAACAACCGGCCCCTTCGCCGGCTCTCAGGTTTACGCTATTATCTGTGAAGATAAGCCGCAAGTCATCACCATAGATGGAAAGCCCTGTGGCCGAATGCTTCGCACCAACGGCCATACCCTCCTTACGCTATCCGGTATCTCCGCTCCACAGTTCACACAACCAACTGACCAGGCCCGCGCCTGCCTCGAAAAGGCGGAGTCCGCCCTCAAACAATTCAAGGCAACCTTCTTTTCGGTGGCACGCACGTGGGTATGGCTCAAAGATATCCTTTCCTGGTATGACGACTTCAACCGGGTCAGAAACGAATTCTTCACCGAAAGAGGTCTTATCGGCAAGGACAGCCGTCAATCAATGCCCGCCAGCACAGGCATTGGCTTAAGCTCCGCCGACGGCAGCAAGTGTGCAATTGACCTGATAGCAACTCTTGGACCAAAAGGCTCTCCTCAGTTCTTGCCGGCTGTTGGAAAACAACAGTGTGCACTGGATTATGGTTCGGCTTTCTCGCGGGCCTCACGCGCAATCACGCCAGGCACAGAAACGGTATTTGTCTCTGGAACTGCCTCTATCGATGCCAGCGGTGCCACCACCCACATTGACGACCCTATGGGCCAAATAAATGCAACGATAGATAACGTCCGCGCCGTCCTTGCGGATATGCACTGTCGCGATGTTGATGTCGTGCACGCTGTTGCCTACTGTAAGACAACCGAGGTCGAGAAGATATTCAACAGCTTAAAGGGCGACCTTCCCTGGCCGTTGGTGACAACAATTTGCGACATCTGTCGAGCTGATTTACTATTTGAAATGGAAGCCACCGCAGTCCGCTTGGGGATGCCTTACGGCACACGATAGCCTTTCTTAGTTGATTGTCCTACCAGCATATTCACGCATCTACTTTTTACACCGTTTTCTAAGGCATAATATCCCGCAGCCAAACAAGGCAATGGTAGCAGGCTCAGGTATTAAAAGATAGGCGTGATATTCAGCAGCAGGATTAATTCCCTGCCCGACTATCCAGCCGAGATTATTGATGCAAAGCGCAGATTCCAATATCCAGCCACAAGTGGGGTCTATTAAGGTATTGAGGTCGATATTATTTCCTGCACCTATTGGGTCAAACAAAGTTGCACGCAGGTAACCTGAGTTGTTATCTGCACATCCCACGATCTGTTCGCTATCATTGATTGAATAAGCCTCGCTCCTCATACCCCCGAGTGTGCCGAGGTCAATATTTTTGTTACCTCCCGTTGGGTCAAATAAAGTAGCATGCGAGTAACCTGTCTTAAGTTGGGCAGATCCTATTATCTGTCCGGCATTGTTGATTGATGACGCTGCACTCTTCACGCCGCCGAGGGTGCCAAGGTCTATATTATTTCCCGTGCCGGTCGGGTCAAACAAAATCGCACGCTGGTAATCTGAGCTGTTATATGCCCATCCCACGATTTGTTCGCTCTCATTGATACATAGGGCACCACTATTACGTCCACCAATAGTGCCGAGGTCAATGTTATTTCCACCGGGTCCTCGGTTAAATAAAGTCGCATGCTCAACACCCGAACCGTTATGTGCCGACCCGACGATCTGTCCTCTGTTACTGATTGAGGCGGCTATACTCGACTCACCGCCGAGAGTGCCGAGGTCTATATTGTTGCCTCTGCCGCTCGGGTCAAATAAAGTCCCGCGCCAGGCAGGTAAGCTGTTTTGTGCCCATCCCACGATCTGTCCACTATCGTTGATTGAGCAAGCCGTACTGTGCATTCCGCCGAGAGCACCGAGGTCTATATTGTTTTTGTTGCCTGTCGGATCAAATAAAGTTGCGCGTCTCCAACCTGAGGCGTTTTCGGCCCACCCGACGACTTGTCCGATGTTGTTGATTGAAATGGGAAAGCTCTTGTTGCCGCCGAGGGTGCCGAGGTCGATGACTTTATAAAATGCGTTTGTGCAGATGGGCAAAGATAAACCGATTACAAATGCACAAATAGAAATGATTTTTTTCATCTTTTCTCCTCATAAATTATTTCATCAAGTCCAGTATTTGTTGTAGATAATTCTTACCAAAAGTCAAGAAAAAAGTGCGTTTTTTGGCCTTGCTGGCTCAAAAAACGCATTTTATAGGATTTTTTCATGTTTTCGTGTAACATAAAGGCCTCTTGCGCAATTGTATTTATGACCCGACGATTCGGGATTTTAGCTATGGCTGAAAGTATCTCCGGGAGCGATGCCGACAATCTGGTGTTTCGGGCACGAAACCCCGCAAAGGGCGGGGTCACACCTAACCTGCCGTGAAACGGCAGGCTAAACACCCTGATTATTAACAGCAAAGGCACAAAGACATAAAAGTAAAGCAGAAAGCAAAATTCATAGGACTGACACAAATTTTCAAACTTTAAGGAGAACAATTATGAGAGGTGCAATTCCAAAACTTGCGGTCGTTGCGGTGATAATTATCGCTGTAGCAATCAGCATTTACTACTTGAAGACGCCGGCAGGCTATGAAATGGTCGATATTAAACTGCCCAGGCCGATGTTTGTGGGGACGCCGCAGCATTTCAAGGTTGACAATCTTGAGAAGCCGCTGGGCAGGCCGCGTCCGCCGTTCCTGGCCCCCATCGGGACAAAAAATGTAGCACTCGGTAAGCCTGTCACCAGCAGCGATGAAGAGCCAGTCATCGGCGAGATTAAATTGATTACCGATGGGGACAAAGAAGCAATAGACGGCAGCTATGTCGAGTTAGGCCCGCTTTTGCAGAATGTTACTATCGACCTCGAAGCTGTCTATGAGATATATGCCATTGTGGTCTGGCATTACCACAAGGAGGCGAGGGTTTATTTTGACGTGGTGGTGCAAGTTGCTGATGACGCTGATTTTATCACAAATGTCAGGACGCTTTTCAACAATGACATTGACAATTCAGCCGGCTTAGGTATCGGCCAGGATAAATACTATGTCGAAACTAACGAGGGTAAGCTTATAGATGCCAAAGGTGTGCGTGCTCGTTATGTCCGCCTTTATAGCAAGGGCAATACCAGCAATGATTTGAACCACTACGTCGAAGTAGAGGTCTATGGCAGACCAGTAGAGTAATATGGCTGATTTGAAAATGCGCTGATAGTAGGAATCCCCCCAAATTCGGCGCCTTTGACTTCCTTCGCTCTCAGGAAGTCTTTTTGTGAATCCCGCCGCCGTAATAGGGATATTCACGCCGTTAGAAAGTTATTTTTTTCTAACGGGAATCAATAAAAAATCAACCCTGCCCTATAAACTGTGTCAGCCCCTTCCTCGCCAGCATCACTGCAATCGCTGCCAAAAGCAAACTCGCTACCTTCGAAATCGCCTTCGACCCTGCCTCTCCCAAAACCTTTATCACCACGCCCGACAAACTAAATATCACCCCTGCCAGCACAATATTTACCAGCACCGATATCAGTGTCGCCGCCAATCCATACTGCGATATTATAACTATCGATGTCGTCAAAACCGCCGGCCCAACTATCAATGGCGTCCCCAGCGGAACCGCTCCAAGCTCTTCGCCCGGTATCCGCCTCTCCTTAACCGGATTTATAATGTCCGTAATAGCAAGGCAGAAAAGTATCGCCCCGCCCGCCACCATAAAGTCCCCAATCGTTATCCCCAGAACCTTGAAAACCGCCTTGCCCAGAAAAATAAAGCCGACCGCCAGGCACAAAGCTGTAACCACAGATTGAGCAATAATTTTCGCCTTCTCTTTTTCCGTCATTCCCGCCGTCAGCGAAACAAAAATCGGAAGCACTCCAATCGCATCAACAGCAACAAATATCGGTATAAACGACAGCAATATATTCTTAACCATATCTGCCCCCTACATATTTAGCCCCCAAATTTATTTGGGATTCTCTTATCAAATTAAATCAAATTCGACTCGCCCTCGCTATCGGCCCCCACCACCTTCAAAAACTTCTGCTCAATTAGCTTCTGCAGCTTAGTTTGTTCCGGTGCTGTCCCTTTATGCAGCGGAATCTGTCCACCGGCGTAATTCTGATGTCCCCCGCCCGTCCCTCGCCTGGCAACAACCTGCCGCACCACCTCATCCGCATCTTTACCTTCCTCCGATGTCCGCACAGATATTAACAGCTTATCACCAAAAAATCCGCTGCACATCGCCCACATCGCTCCCTCATCCCGCTCTAAAAGGTCCGCCACCTCACCAATCATATCCGGATTGTCAATCTCTCCCAACCGCGTAATTATGCACCGCCCATAAACCCTCGCATTCTCCATCGCCCTCGTCAGCATCCCGAAGTATTCCCTCTGCACACTTCCCCGCTGAATCTCACCAAGCATTCTCATATTTGCTATCGCAAATAACGCCGTCGCCGCCGCAATATCTGCTGGCCCAGCCCCTCTCCCCAGATACTGCGTGTCCGAACGAATACCATACAATAACGCCGTCGCCAAAGGCATATCAGGTTCTATCCCCGCCTCTACAAGATACTCAAACAATATCGTTGACGTCGCGCCGTATGCCCTGCGAATGTCAATCAACTGCGCACCGTGGCTGGCATGCCGAAACGGATGATGGTCCACCACAATACCAGGCACAACATTTGCCGGCAGACAATTATTCCCAGCACCAGGCTGCGTATCCACAGTCGCCACTAAATCGAACTTATCAAACTCAATCTCGCTGCACTGCCGCAGATTCAAACCCAGATATCGCACCAGCGCCCGATTTTCCGCCCGCCCCACCGTCCCGCCGTGCGTTATCGAGCACTGCACCTCTGCCAGGCTATTCGCCAGCTTCCGTAGCGCCACCGCCGCCGCAATTGAATCCGGGTCGGGATTATCTTGCATCACAATCAACAGATTGCTCTTGCCCGCCAGAAGCTCACCGAGCTTCTTGACCCTCAAACGTGTTTTTACTCTTGTCTTCATTCCAGCTCCTGCTCTTAAGATACCCTCGACCCGCCTGCAAATCAAGGGCAAGTAGTCTATTTATTGCTGCTATCCTTAACTCTTAGAGCTTCTGACAAAAAGACCGTCATTGCGAGCCCCCGCGTCTTCCTGTCGGAAGACAGGAGCGGGGGCGTGGCAATCTCGGCTCGACTGAGCTCGCCGAAGTCTAACCTTTGATAACGTAAAAACTCATTTTGTTAGAAATTATTAGTTTTCGTCCTCCGTTTAAGCATCTGACCATTCTTCACTCTTAATTCAAAATTATTACTTTTAACTTTTTACGAAAATATGCCAGAATGCCCCGATTTTTAGTCAGGGATGAATGGTTCATTTTCAAAGAGCAATGTCTTTAGGCATTGCAAAATAAATTAGATACATTTATGTGCAAGAATTTTCGCCAAGAAGCTCCGACCTTTGGTCGGAAAGTTTGACTGAGAGAAACGTCGTTCGGGAGCAAAGCAAAGGCGTGGTTCAATACTCTTACTGGACCACGCCTTTGAGTGCAGACTGTAATTGTTTGTCCTTGCAGACTACTCGGCCCAGGGAAGAATAGAGAGCCATTCTTCGCAGAGGATAGATAAGTCTGCAAGGTCAACCTTGCCATCGTGGTTGGCGTCGCTGGCAATTAGCCAATCGCTCAAACTTGCAAAAGGTGTTCCGCCGAAGGCGCCCATATCGATGCGTCCGCCGTTTGGCATTGGCTCACCTGATGGATTATCGTAAGGGTCGCCGCCATCAACGCAGGGGCTGGTAACTTTGTCGAGGACCCATACATCGTGCGCAGGCCAATATCTGCCTCGCTGCGAGAGCAAATGGTAGTCGCCGTTAGCCAGGTCGGCAAAGAGCGGGTCTGTTTGATTGGTGGAGCCGCTTAAACCAAGCTGATAGAGACGTAGAACTTCTTGAGCAGATAATGCCCTGTTGTAGATGCGGACATCATCGGCCAGGCCGTTCAATCGGCTTTCAAAACCGTCTGTGCCACAATATTCCCAGCAACCTCCGATGATTAAAGGCTGAGCGTCATTCATTATCGAAGAGACAGACAGGATATCGGAGGATTTCAGATGGCCGTCAACGTATAATTCGGCCTGGCCTTTATTAAAAGTTCCTACCACATGATGCCATTCACGAAGTGAAACGGGATTATAATTGTATATGTAGTCGTAGGTATCCACTGACGAGAATATCTGCATTGATGTTCCGTTCTCAGAAACAGTGAGACCGTATGCCCTTGAGTTTCCCGGTGAAGCTGACTGCTCGGGGCACAAAGCATGTTTGTATATTCCGGCAACTTGGCCTCCTCTATTATAGAGCCAGAAACATACGGTAATCTGGCTGCTTGGCGTCAGGGAATCATCGTCCGGGACCTGAACATAATCTTTATCACCATCGAAATCTAGTGCGCCGCCGATTTGGCCGGTGGTCCAGGTAGCTCCGTAGATAGTTCCGTGATTATTACCGGCCGAATCGTGGGCTATTGTTCCGCTGCCTTCGTCAAAACTCCAGTAGGCAACTAAACCAGGAATCGGCTGCGGCTCAATATCACTTTGAACCCAACTGTATCGTGCCTGGCAGCCGGAAAGGTCGCTGTCGGAGTTGTTCCACAGGATGCAGTTGCTGATGTCGGGTTCGGAGCCGACAAAAGCGGCGATGCCGTATTTGTTATCTATAATTGTTAAATTCTTTATGGTTGGGGAGCTGCCGGCGATAAAGATTGCCATAAAGCTGTTTTTTATGACAAAGTTTTTGAAGACACTATCCGCACCTTCGGCGCTCTGGAACAAGAGGGCAAAGTCCCCTGGCATTTGTAGAATGGGTATGCCGGCCTTGGTGGCGATGCCCTGCATAGTTATTGCCTTGCCTTCATAAGCGATTTGCTCGGTATAGACTGCCGGAAAGACCAGAACCCTGTCACCATCTTTTGCTGAGTTGATGCCTTTCTGAATGGTTACGAAGGCGGTTTCCGGCGTCAAGCCGTTGTTGTCATCGCTGCCGTTGACTCCATCAACATAATAGGTCTTTGGCGGGGGTGGGGGAATCTCAGAAAGATATGAAACCCAGATGTCCCAGGGTGCGCCGGATATAGACCTTGTAAAGTAGAAGGCCTTGCCATCGCTGGAAATGCAGGGATGGACGCTATGACCGTTTGGCGTATCGAATAGTAGGAGGTGCTCAACATTTCCAAAGGGAGCATCGCGAGATTCTCTGGTTGCTTTGAACAGTTGAAATCTGCTATTACGGTCAGAAGTAAAATATAGGGTTAGGCCATCGGGTGAAGGAAATCCACAGGAATCAGTTGTGGCCGTATTAATCTCTCCCAGGTTTTTGACATTGCCAAACGGCGAAGTTCTATCGGGGCGTGTTGCCATCCAGATATCGTAACCTCCCTTGCCTCCGGGGATATTATATGCAGCAAAGAAAATAGTTAGCTCATCGACTGTCAATCTCGGGGAGTGAATATAGTTGGCGAGACTGTTTAATTCCGAGATGTTTGTGCCTTTTGGCCAGGGGTCATTAACTGTGGCCCGCTGGCTGAACTTCAGGTAAAATTTTCCGCGACCGGGGTCCGTGGTATAATACATACGCAGGTTATCGGACGAGACCCAGGGAATAAAAACATTTGTGTTTAACTCGTTTAACTCGCTTATTTCTCTTATTGATGTAAATGGACCATAGGGTTTTTCACGTTTTGCCTCAAATATACGGCCATATAAAGAAGTGCTACTACGCAATCTTGAAAAGTAAAGAGTCAAGCCGTCAAAAGATAAAAATGGTGTCCATTCTTCAGCGGTATCTGTGTTGACCTCCGTTAGCGGCACGGGCTGCGACCACTGGTTTGGCTCGGGAATATAAGAATATGAAACAAAAATATCCAATGGCTGTCCATCTACGGATTTAGTAAAGTAAAAGGCCTTGCCGTCTCTGCTCATAAACGGAAATCCGAGAGAACTACCCGGTGAATCAAAAAACGATAAATGCTCGAGGTTGCCGAAAGGAGCATCGAGTGATTCTCTGGTTGCCTTGAACAACTGACCTATACTACTACCTATGTTTCGGTCAGAAACAAAATGCAACGTAAGTCCATCGGGCGAAATGGAAGAATGCCCATCCGCAGCAGAACTATTTATTTCTGCCAGATTATGGACATTGCCAAAGGGAGAGGTAGTATTAGGTCGCGTAGCAATCCATACATCAAGTCCTCCCTGACCGCCAGGGAGGCTGTCCCCGCTGAAAACTATTGTCAGTTCATCAGTGGTTAAAGAAGGAGTGTAAACGTTTCCGAGAGCGCTTAACTCGCTGATTTCAACACCGGGCAGCCAGGGGTCGTTTGTCGATGCCCTTGTGGTAACCATAAGTCGGCCTCTGCCGCCGCCGCTTCGATAGTAATACATCCGCAGATTATCCGGCGAAACCCAGGGGCAACCAACATGAGCATCAGGAATATTCAGAGTGCTTATTTCCTCAACCGAAGTGAAAGGCCCGGCAGGCTCTGTTCGCGTCGCCTGGTAGATTCGATTAGTCCAACCCCATGGGCCGTTCTCTCTGCAGAAATAAAGGGTCAGACCATCGAAGGATAAAAATGGCGACTTATCGTGGTAGTTTGTGTTGACTTCGGTTAGTGGAACGGGTTCTGTCCAGTCTGCTGAGGCTATGGGGCACAGAACCAGAAGCACTAAAATTCCTACAATGATTGAGGTCATTCCCGCTTTCATAATTTTTTACCTCCCTTAAATGGTTTATTGAAGATTTTCTCTAAAATATTCAAGCTGCATAAAATGTCTGCCAATAATCTTTGGCCATATCATTTTTTGCAACGCCGAAAAAGTATCTACATCTCCTATGTGAAAAACAATTATAACATATACAGGCGTGGTTTCAAAGCAAATTATTCGTTTTTTTTGGACTTTTTTCTCAAAAGCGTATTTTTTACGCTATTTTTGGCCTTTGTATAAAATATTTCAGGGGAAGGAGTCTCATTTAACTGATAAAATTATTTAATACAGAAGCCATTTACAGAACTTATTATGATGAAAGTAAGAGATATATGCGTGAGTCGATAAAGGAATTTGTGAGTTTAGAGCGTCCTTTCATTATTGAGTTAGCTCGTTTAAGTGCGGGGTGAGGCAGTATTCTACTGTTTGTGCCGGAACGGGAAGATGATTGGCAAAGCCGTAAATTTCATAAACAAAGTCAAACCACATTTGTCTGATATCTTTTGGTCGAATCTAAATCAGGCAGTTATGACGGTTTTTGCTTTGGTCGTTTCCATTGTATTTACACGGCTCGGCAGCAAAGAATTATACGGCCAGTATTTGTTTGTATTGGGGATATTCGGGCTGTTTTCAATTATTTCGATGCCAGGTGTTCAAATTTGCATACTTAGAACTGCAGCCCAGGGCTATGACGGTGTTTATCGTAAAGCCACGCGATTCAGTTTTTTATGGAGTCTGCTCGGAATACCCTTGTTGTTCGTAACGGGTATTCTCATTTACCTTTTTAAGACAAAGATATTGGGGGTAAGCCTGATTGCCGTCGCCTTGTTTTTTCCGTTTGAGATAAGTTTACAGAACTGGATGCTGTTTCTAAAAGGGAGGTCTGCCTTTCGGAAACTTGCCTTTTATAACTCGATAAAGTTAATAATGAGTCTGCTTGCGGTGACAGTATCGATTGTATTTACCAAGAGTATCATAGTAATCCTGGCAGCCTATTTTCTTGTCAGCAGCGGATTTAACATTCTGTATCATTTCAAAGCATTAAACTCATTAAAAAATGATGAAGTGGACCCGGATTGGAAAAGGCAAAGCTTTTCGTTAACGATGGTGGTTGTATCCTCGATCATTTTCGGCAGGGTGGATATCGTTCTGATAGGGGCGTTACTTCCATTTGGACAGGTCGCTATTTACGGGTTGGTGATGAAATTTACAGATGTTTTTTTTAATATAATACAAAGTACCGTGGAGGCGATAATACCGAATTTATATCAGTCGAAAAAGATTACAATCGGGTACTTTTACAAGTTTTTCCTGCTGTCATTTTTGATGCCGATTATATTGTACCCGGTCATTAAGTATCCGGTTCTTTTTCTGTATGGCCGGGAGTTTTCGGAAGTAGTCGGCTTTTCCCGGCTTTATGTTTTTATTATCCCGTTTAGTTTTTTGAATATGACAGCGACTCATTTCATGATAAAGTATAAAATGAACAAGGAGATTAATCTTAGCAGGATAGCGTCTATGGTTGTTGTAGTGGTTTTGTATGCAATACTTATTCCTTTCTATGGTGTTTTAGGCGGTGTCATCTCTTCGATGTTATACTTTATCGTACAGTTGGTCATAAACTTGCTTCTGTTAAGAATCAGAAAGCAAACGGTGCAGGTATAAATGATAAATCCCTGATAAACGGAGAAAGAATATGAAGCCGGCCATTTTACTTTATAATCCTCCTGCTACCTTTAATGAAGAGAAGTGGATACGCCCTCTCCCTTTGAATTTATTAAGTATCTGTTCGCTGATAAAACAAGAAGACTTCGATATCTCTATTACCCAGGAATTACCTCACAGGGCTTATAAGCAATTTGAGTCTAATTTGGATAGCGCTATTTGCCTGGGTATTTCCTGTATGACGGGTATACAGATTTTTCATGGGCTGAAATTAGCGAAAATGATCAGGACAGAAAAACCGGATATGCCCATTATATGGGGCGGTTACCATCCGACAGCTATACCTGAACAAACTTTACAAAATGAGTTCGTAGATGTCGTCGTCAGGGGCTACGGCGAGATAACGTTTTCTGAGCTTATTGAACGGTTAGTGAATAAACAAAGCTGTGAAGATATTCAAGGGATTTCTTTTAAGAGGAATGGCAGGGTAGTAAATACTCCCTGCAGGCCGATACCGAATTTGAACGACCTGCCGCCATTGCCGTATCATCTTTATGATGTTGAACAATTTTTTCGGAAGACCGGTACCCGGACCTTACATTATATATCAAGCCGTGGGTGTCCTCACCGGTGCGGTTTCTGTGCTGATTATGTCATATACAAAAGAAGATGGAATGCCTTATCGGCGGAAAGAGTTCTTTCTGACCTCGAAAGATTAAAAAAAGTATATCGTTATGATTCGGTCAGATTTTATGATTCTAATTTGTTCGTGAATGAGAATAGAATCAGGAGAATCAGTGAAGGGGTTATTGAAAAAAAGTTAGATTTCAAATGGCTGCAATGCAATGGTGATGCATTTGGTCTGGCCAGATATAATTCAGACACTTTTCGAATAATGAACGAGGCCGGCGTTACAAATGTATTATTGGGAGTAGAGTCCGGATATCCACCTGCCCTGGCTTGCATTCAAAAAGCCGCTACTGTTGAAGATAACCTGAAAACGGTAAAGCTGCTGCATGAGAATAATATTAACATTGGTTTTTCTTTTATGTTTGGCTTTCCATACGATTTGCCGCGGGACCGCTTGGAGAAAGAGCACAAGAAAGAGCTAATTGAAACCATGAAGACAATCGCGGAGTTCAGCGACAATTTTTTAGAGGGTGATTATTACCTTCTTTTTTTGTTTACGCCTTATCCGGGCGTTCAATTATTTCCTCGATATAAAGAATTAGGCTATATTCCATCGGATTCTTTTGAGGGGTGGAGCAAAGTGAATCTGAATGAAGCCGATTCGTGTCCGTGGGTGGCAAAATGCTTATTGAGGCTGTATCGTCAATGCCTAAAGAGCAACTGGTTTTTTATGCACAAACTCGAGACGGTTATTTTCCGAAGAAGTAAAAGATTATTATTAAGAAAGTGCGCCAGTTACTGTTGTAAACGCACACGCGGGATTTTAAAAGAAAGGATAAATCAGGGGAATTTGTCATTGCCGTTAATTTTTTGGATAATCTATTTTTATTTTATAGGAAAAGGTTTTATTTTGAAGTTAGCGCGTAAAGTATTTACAAAGTTGTGTAAATGAACAACGATCGAATGATGACCAAATGATATATGTGTTATTGTAACTGGATTTGACAGATGGAGCCACTGATAAAGATAGATTTGAATCGGGTTCTTGGTAACAAACCGATGATACTGGAGCTCGGCTGCGGCAGGAATAAAAGACCCGGAGCAATCGGCATTGACAAGATAGATTTGCCGGGGGTGGATATCGTAGCTGACATTGAAAATGGGCTTGGTTTTATACCCGATAACTGTGTTGATGAGATTTATGCGATAAGTTGTTTTGAGCACATTCAAAACTTTGAGAGATTGATGAGCGAGATTGTAAGGGTGCTTAAAAAGGGCGGTAGAGCTTTTGTATATGTACCGCATTTTTCGTGCCCTTACTATTATTCCGACCCTACGCACGTCAGATTTTTCGGTTTGTATAGTTTTTATTATTTTGTTGAGGAAAAACATCAGTTGAGACGGAAAGTCCCGGATTACTATTTTGGGACAAAAATCAGGATTGTTTCGCAGAGGTTGGTCTTTGATTCTCCTTTTCTATTTAGAGGGATTATCAAACGGCTGATAGGTGCGATTTTCAATCTGAATAGATACCTTAAGGAGTATTACGAAGAAAATCTTTGCTACATCTTTCCCTGCTATGGGATTGAAGTGGTGTTCACCAAGGATTAGCAAGCCCGCCGTATAGTCGATGTGGGAAAAGCTGAAAAAAGAGTTTGAACAGGGTAAGACGCTTCTAGGGTTTAGTTTCCTGCAGGTGTCCGGCTATGTCGCAACTATGCTCATACCTCTGGTTGTAGCCAAACTTTTCCCCAAAAATCCCTTCGGCAAATACTCCTTGAGTGAGATGATTATTTTCTTTTTCGCAACCTGTTCATTACTTCTCCCCGCATTCCTTTCATTTACTACGCCAATCGGGAGCGAGTCGAGACGGGAGGAATTCGCAAGTCGTTCTCGATTCAACTTGTTTTCCTGGGAACGGGTTTTGTATTTTTCTCAATAATCTGCCTGTTCTTTGCGAAATTCTTGATGCAGTTTGCTAAGCTCGACCGGTACGAGCTGTTATTTGTTGTGCTGGCCTTTTTTGCGATTTCTCTAAAAGACCTGATTAGCAATTTGTTTATGGCTATGAATGAGAAAATAAAAAGTTCATTTGTTGAGCCGAGTTTTGGTGTGCTTGCGCTGATAGTTCTTTACGGGTTCTACTGTGCCGGCTTGGTTAATCTCAAATCTGTCTTTTTCACCTATTTTTTTCTTCGGTCGTAGTTTCTTTTGTGTGCCTAAAATTTGTAAATTTTAAGATTATTACGCCATTGGTGTTTGATAAGAAATATTTCTCCCAGATGCTCAACTTCGCACTATGGATGGTCTTTGGTGTTATGGCAAGCTGCCTGATTAACTGGGGGGGGTATTGCTATCCTGCGAAAGTATGCTTCGCTCGAAAACACAGGAGTCTTTAATCTGGCATACAAATTTTTCAAAGGTTTTCTGGTGCTCATATACGTGCTTCCTAATTATTTCTTCCCGCATATAAGTGAAAACATAAACGTTCCGCAGAAAGTCCGTTTTTACCTTTACCACAAACGTCCTGTGATATTTTTGCTGGGAGCGGTGTGTTTTGTGGCTGCATTTTTTATTATCCCTTACTTTATGAACCTTGTGTACGGGGATAAGTTCCAGGATGCTGTGCCGATAATAAGGATTTTGCTGGTTGGAGCCGTTGCTTTTCTATACGCTGCGTTCTACGCCCCCTTGATGGCTGCTGCGGAGAGGTACAAATTTGTTCAGATTGCCAGTGTCACACAAGTTGTGCTCAATATCGTATTGAATCTAGTTCTGATCCCAAGAAAGGGAACATACGGGGCGGCTCTTGCCACGATTATCTCTTACATTTATTTGCTGCTTGTGTATGAGGTTTGCTTCCGGCTGAAATTGGCAAAAATACTTCTGCTGAAGGGTAGAGCGTAGTGTGTCTTGAGTCTTGTGAAGACTGATGCTAATCGCTTCTTGTTGATTTAAGGATTGGCGTAGCTTCTCAGAATTTCCGCTAAGGTTTTACTTATAATGTGGGCCGAGTAATGTTTTTCAACCACCGCCCGCCCATTGTTGCCCAGCTCTATTTGTAAAGTTGTGTTTTTGTAAAGCGTATTCAGTGCCTCATACCAGTCATTCTCTGAATCAGCGGCAAAACCAATGTTGCCCTCTTCTAAAATCTCCTTATTCATACCTACAGCCGAGACAACTACCGGCAGGCCCACCGCCATATATTGAAGCATTTTGAAAGCGCATTTTCCCCGGCTCCAAGGATCGTCTGTTAGCGGCATAACACCAACCGACATCCTGTGTAATGCTGTGGCCTCGATGTCTCTGCTCCAGGAAATGAAATCGATGCGTTCGGGAGCAATCAGCTCAGAGTCCCATTTCCTTTCAGCTATAACCAGCAATTCAGCATCAGGATGGTCCTGCAGGAAAAGACTTAAAGGCCGTTCGATTGTCCGTAGATACTTGTAATTGCTGGCCATACCCGTCCAGCCGATGACGAATTTACCTTTTGTTACCGATGGAGATGGGCGCTTGTGATACCGGTTCAAGTCAATCGCTGTGGGGACGATATGGATGTTCCTACAATATCTGCTGAACCAGTCTGCCAGATAGCTGTTGCCTGTTATGATTGCATCCATTCCACGGGCTATGTGGGGCATAGTGAACCTGCCGAGAGGCAAATTTAACCATACCGCATCGTCCACATCGAGCAGCCGTGGTCGTTTAACAAACCGCTCAAAAGTTTCGTAACCGTCAACCAGTACCCTACTGATCCAGATAATGTTTGCCTTATATGAGGCGATTACCGCCGGTATGCGTGGGATGGCCTTGAGAACACCAGGCAGAAACCATTTGTAGTCCCAGGAAACATAGTCATAAACTTCGATGCCATCCTGGGCCAGAGAGGGAATATGCTGTCTTATGCGGAAAAATGGGCCGGGGTCATTTATTCTGCTTGTCAGTGCTGCCATCTTTATTGATCGTGTGTTCAGCGTTTTCATCTTTGATGCCCTATCGCCGGGAAAATGTTTTTATACTGCTCGACTATATTCTCAATATTGTTGTGATTTTATTCACATACCACTGGCCGTTGTCGCCATATTGCTTCGCGGTATGCGCCTTCAGCAGAGAAACTAAAAGCTTTATCGGTTTTTCATCTTTCCAGTTAAAACCGATTATTCCGCAAATCTACACCACCCTCTCAAAAACAAACTGGTTGCACCCCACTTTACCTCGGGTTTTAATCAAAGTTTTAAGCTTGAACCCATTCTTCTCAAAAAAATCTGCAACTTCACTTACGGAGGCATACTCATAAGGATACCCCCCGATCCAGTCCACAACATCTGTATAAAAGTGCATACCCCGTTCACCTCTAAGCGACACTTTACCTGATAGTATTAAGGCAACCGCAGCATAACGAAGCAAGGCAAGAAAAATTAGAATTTTCTTCACAAAATTGGGACTTTTTACATAAGTGTACTTTACGGCTTTCCAAAAAGGTGATGTGAAATGTTTATTGTAAATTGAGATTACTAAAATTCCGTTTTTTTCAACCAGCTTGCAAACTGCGGCGAAAGCTTTATACATATTACCTGTATGATGCAATACCCCCCAGCTATAGACGATATCGTATCGTTGACATCCTATGTCTTCATTTAATATGGACCCGACCTTAAACTGGACGGCGTCTTTTTTAACATCCTGGTCCCACCGAGAGACTTTCTCAAGAACTTTTTTTGATGTTGAAACACTTTCCTCATCAATATCAAAGCCCAATACTTTACTTGCACCGAGGGCGCTGGCAGCAATAGAGAACAGTCCGCTGCCACACCCGACATCGAGAAATGTTTTGTTCTTTAAATTTGGTATCAGCTCTTCAAGGGACTTCTTGGCTGCGAAGTAATCTTGAGCTTGTAACTGCTCAGAGAACTTTCGCCAATTTTCACCAAAAGCAAATCTTTCCATAATGTATAACCACCTTTACTAAACTACTATCTAAATCAGGTCAGGCTGCGAAACAACTGTTTGTATCGTTCTATAATTGTCTCGATGTTGTGGTTTTTCTCGGCATAGGCTCGTGCGTTCTGGCCAAGTTCTGTTAGTTTGTTGGAGCTTATCAGTTTTTTGAGTTGAGAGACAAATTCGCTCCAGTCACCATAAGCGCAGAATCCGCAGTTGTGCTGGTCGAGGAAACGGTCGGGATTGATATTCAGGGATAAAATTGGTGTAGAACACTTGCATGCCTGAATAAACGTGTTGGGAAAACCTTCGGAGCTGCTGGTATTAACAAATATTTTCGCCCGCTGAAAGAAGCTGTCAATTTCGTGGAAAGGCACACGCTCAATAAATGTGAGATTGGGAATAGTCTTTGCGCTGGCGAGCAATTCATCGTATTGATTGTCGTCCTTGGCCTGCTGGCAAATCATTATAAACTGCTCTCCGGGTATTTCCTTCGCCAGCTTTATAAAAAGCTGTGGCTGTTTGACTTTCGTGCTGCGGCCTGCCCATAGTATGCAGTCGCGGTTTTGTGTGGAGGCTTCAAGAATCCGATGGCCGTTCGGCAGGACTATCGCCGATACTCCCGTCGTCTCTTTCAAAGGCGCTTTATTAGTGTCTTTCTGCACAAAGACCTGTTTGGCCTGTTTGAGCGCCCACAAAAACGCCCTGCCTCGCAGCCAGTTTTTATGGATGTATGTTCCATCACATTCAATATCCCGGGCTGTTCGCAAAACCAGAATTCTGTTATTGACCTTGCAGAATAAACCAACAAGCGCCGTAATGAATGAAGCGCCTTTCTTAAAGTAAATATCCGCATTTGCCCTGCCCATTGCCTTCCATATACTTACTACTGCCGCCGCAGGGTTTCGCAGGTCTTTGGTCTTGTATATTGTAACGTCCTCAAACTGCTCACGTGGTCTTTGGCCGTAATCGCCGGTGATTAAGCTGACCCTGAATTTTTTATCTCTGGCTAATTCAGTCGAGAGCATATAAATATCGACCTCGGAACCGCCGTGAATGCCTTTTTCTGTGTGGCTGAACAACGGATAGGCGTCGAGCGAAATAAAGCATACACTCATCGTTCGTTGCTTGTCGTCTATCGTCTGTCGTCTATCGTCTATCGTTTGGCAGGTCACATCATCCATTTTTTGAACCACAGATTAAACATCATAATACTCCAGAACAGCCGCGAGTAGTCCGAAATTTTCTGCTGATGCCGTTGCCACAACTGCTTCAGGAGGTTCTTGTCGTAATAATTGTATGCATCAAAATCAAAAATTTCGCTGTAGGTGTAATCCTTAAGTTCGTTTCTAAAATAATGCTCTATGGGCACTCCGAATCCCTGTTTTCGCCGATACAAAATCTCTCGCGGCAGAACATCGCTGAAGGCCTTTTTCAGGATATACTTCTTTTGTCCCCATTTTATCTTAAAATGAGTTGGAATCCTGGCAGCAAATTCTACGAATTTGTGGTCCAGAAAAGGAACTCTTGCCTCGAGACTGACAGCCATTGATGCCCGGTCTTCCTTTACAAGCAGACAATCCGGCAGATACTCATTGATGTCAAAATTCATAGTATTTGTTCTGTCGTTATCGTATCTGAAGTGTTTTGCGAGGTAATCAAACGGTGCAAGTTTCTCGATGCTTTCATTTTTAGTGCGGAACATATAGCTGAACAACTGCAGATAAATAATGTGGTCTGGCTGACGCGGGCCAAAAAACGTAACCATCTTGTTGAAACCCTCTTTTTTCACAATGAGGTTAGCCGTCTCAATCGAACGGCCAAGTATGTGTTTGAATACCGTCGGCAGATGATTTAGCTTTTTGAGAACGGGGAATTTATTGTAGCGTGGATAGCCGCCGAACAATTCATCTCCGCCGGTGCCTGACAGCGAAACGGTAACGTGTTTTTTCGCCACCCTGCATACCAGACAGGTCGGAATCATCGAAGCATCGCCGAACGGCTCATCATAAAAGTTCGGCAGTTGAATAATCAAATCCCTGACTGTTTCGGCATTAAATTCAATTTCGTGATGAATGGTTTGAAATTTGTCCGACACAATCTTTGCGTATTGCGACTCATTGTAATCAGGCCGGTCGAACCTTATCGAAAAAGTGTTCAGCTCATTAACGTATTTGCGCATTATCGAAACTATTATGGAGCTGTCAACTCCGCCTGAGAGGAACGCTCCCAGCGGGACATCCGAAATAAGCTGCATCCTGACCGACTCATCGAGCCTGTCCGTAATCTGCTTTTTTAATTCGTCTTCGCTGAAGTCCGTTTGCTCGTCAAACGATACGGCCCAGTACCGCTGGTATTTTTGAATCTTCTTTGCTTTCAGGTCGTAAATCAAGAAACAAGCGGCCGGCAGTTTCTTAACGCCCTGCAGAATGGATTGTTCGAAAGGTGTATTGCCAAAAAGCAGATAATAATCAAGCGCATTTTTGTTGATTTCTTTTTTTATGTCGCTTTTTAAGAGGACCTTTAGCTCCGAGCCGAATATAAAATTACTATCGTCGCAGTAGTAATAGAGCGGCTTGATGCCGAGCCGGTCTCTGGCGAGGAAAAAAATGTTTTTCTTCTTATCGAAGATGCAGAAGGCGAACTGCCCGTTTAATTTTTCGAGCAGGTCGGTGCCCCATTCTTCATAGCCGTGCACCAATACCTCTGTGTCGGTTCTGGATACGAATTTATGACCTGCCTGTTCAAGTATCCGGCGGAGCTCCTCGAAGTTGAAAATCTCGCCGTTGTAGGATACGCATACCGTCTTATCTTCATTATAGAGGGGCTGCCTGCCCTTGACCGACAGGTCGATGATGCACAGTCTTTTGTGGCCGAGTGAAACCCCGTCGGCGACGTGAAATCCTTCCTGCTCCGGGCCGCGGTGGTGAAGCAGTAATGCCAGAAGCTTTATCTTTTTTTCGTCTTCCCAATTAAAGCCGACTATGCCGCACATTTATAATTCTCTCTCATCCAATAGCAAACCGGCGAACAGTCTTTTATATTCCTCGACAATTTTGTTTATATCGTGATTCTGCTCGGCATACCTTCGAGCATTTTTGCCAGGCTTAAGAAAATTGTTTTCTGCGAGCATAAATTTCAGCGAATCAACGAGCTTTGGAAACCAGCCGTTGCAGCTTTGTCCGCAGTTATACTTATCCAGAAATCCGTCCGGATTGACCTTAAGCGACAATATCGGCACGGCATAATTGCACGCCTGAATGAATGTGTTAGGAAATCCTTCGGAGCTGCTTGTGTTCACAAATACTTTTGCACGCTGGAAGTAACAGCCGATTTCAGCGAACGGCACTCGTTCAATAAATTGCATGTTTTTAACTTCCCCGGCACGAGCCGGCAGCAGGTCATAATTTTCATCGCCTGTCGCCCGCTGACAAATCATTATGAAATGTTCATCAGGCATTTTTTCGGCAAGCTCTATAAAAAGTTCCGGCCTTTTGACCTGCGCGCTTCTGCCGACCCACAATATAACATCTTTTTGGACCTCTGATAATACAGGCAGGCGCTGCGCATTTGGACAAACTATTGAACAGACATCAAGAGTCTGTTCGATATTTTGTTTGTCCATTTCATTTTGGGCTATGGTTTTTACTGCATTGCGTAATGCCCACCGAAACGCTCTGCCGGCGAAATAATGCTGTTTAAGATATGTGCCGTCGCATTCCTGCTGGCTGGCGGTGCGATAAACAAATATTCTTTTGTGAAATCTGCAAAATAAGGCAGCCAAAAATGTGCCCCAGGATGCAGCTTCCTGAAAATATATTTGGGCATCAGCCTCACGAAGTCCCCTCCAGATTTTGATAGCGCCGAACAGGGGATTTTCGTTAAAGGTGAGCGTTTTAATGATTTTGACACCTTGGATAATTTCTGTCTTCTGCTGTCCGTAGTCCGCTGTAACGAAACTGACCTCAAAGTTCTTATCTTTTGCCAGCTCTGTGGCAAGGAAATAAAGGTCCACCTCCGCACCGCCAAAAACCTTTTTCACATCTGGGTTGAACAAGGGATATGCCTTTGGAGCGATAAAACAAACGCGGATAGGATGGTTGTTAGCTGGTGCGGGCACGGGTGGTTACTCCATTTTGTGATAGCGTTCTTTGCTTTTTAATACTTTATCGTAGCATTGTAGATATTTATCTGCGACCGAGGACCAGCTAAAAAGCTCCGCCTGTTTTCTTGATGCGGCGGACATAGATTCGTATGTTCGGCTATCCTGCGTAAGCTGGCGGATTGCAGATGCGATAAGTTGGGGGTCTGACTTTTCCACGATGATGGCGTTGCCGGCGATAAGTTCATCGAGACCTTCGCAGCGAGTAGTGACAATTGGCAGGCCCGAGGCCATTGCTTCGAGCATTGCGTTGCTCAGGCCTTCCTGCATAGTTGCGCTTATAAGCAGGTCGTGCCGGCGGTAGATTTCCGGCATCTGTTCGGGATTGATTCGGCCGGTCATACAAATAATGTCGGTAAGGGCTTTTTCGGAGACGATTTGTTTTAATTGCTGCTCTAATGGGCCGCCGCCGGCTATGGTGAAGCTAACTTTGTGGCCGGCTTTATGCAAAATTTCAACAGCATTTATCAGCACAGGCACCTGCTTTGTAACAGACAATCTGCCCACGGTTAGAAGCTTGATTGCGTCTGATTTTTTGCCTGATTTGTCGGGATAGAATTGGTTGAGGTCAACGCCGGTCGGGATAACGTCAATTGAAGCTGAAGGGAGGAACTTTAGTGCACGATTTTTGAGGCCCTGGCTGCAAGCGGTAAGAACAGAGGCATTTTGCCAGATTGGCTTAAATAAAAGTGGGCCAAGGATTTCATAATCGACTTGTAATCTTGCGTGTTTTCCGGGGACATCGGAGCCAAGCAGGGAGATTATATAAGGCAATTTATCAGCACTCTTGTAACACAGCCAGCCTGAAGGAAAGGCGAAAAGTGCGTGGGCCAAATCGTAACGATTTTCTCGCAGAAGTCTGCGGTAATATGGTTTGGCTTTGAGCAGCCATTCAATTACCTCTATTTTTCGCCAAAAATGCAGGTCTTTTTTGTGCAGGCCGACTTTGTAGATAGTGATATTTTTAGAGAGTTGCTCGGTGAAAAAACCGGGCGTTGGTGCGGAGGTTAACACATCAATTTTGAGGTCTGGATTGGACGCGTATTCTTTCAGCAGGCAAAGATGTGCGTTGCCGCCGCCTCCGCCTATCGGCGGAAATTCAAAGTTGAGCATAACCAGGTTCAATTTCGACACGTTTATTACAGCTCCTTATTTACTGCGGTTGGTTTTAATTTAAACAAGACGTGCTCGCCGAACATCTGAACGATTTGATAATTTTTCATAACAAATTCTCGCAGCGGTTTGAGCGCTTCGTATCGAAGGGCCTCGTCCTCGTCAAAGTGGTCTCGCAATAGTTGGTTCCAGGTCTTGTCGTAGGATTCTACCTCATCAGGCCGCACAAAGCGTGGTTTTTCTGCTCCTAAAAAACCCTGCGGCACAATCGGCCATAATTCGTATGGAGGTCTGTTGGTGGGCACGTGCCGTTTGCGGGAATCGACAATGAATTTGGGCGTTTGCTTTTTGAATTCTTCAAGCAGCTGGCCGACTATTTGTGACAGGACCTGCGGCGCCGGGCGGGGCATACAGCAGGCAGCAGAGGCGGCGCTGAATCGCTGGGCTGCCAGATATATACCCGGATACCAGCCCCAGACGTAGATTCTGTCTGTTGGCTGAGAGTATGTGCGGATGTGTTCGGCTATTTCTTCCCAGGGGACGCTGTAGTTAGGGTTTTTGCGGCGAGAGATTTCTTCAAGTTTTTGGGTGTAGCCTCTATCTCTTCCGCCCGGGTAAGGCTGACTGGTATATGGGCTTATTTTTATGCCGAAGAATATGTGTGATGAGGCAGCCAGCATCAGCAGAAGTCCGACCAGACCTATTATCCGCGGTTTGGTTTTGTTCACAGAAGTTTTCAGATACCCGGAGTAAATGGCTATCAGGTAACCGCCCGCCATTGCAGCGGAGGCATTTAGAGGCAGATAATACTGCTCATAAGAGGCAGGGCTAATCCAGATAAAAGCCATATCGAGGAGCCACCAGACAGCCAATAACAAAACGAGGCGTTCGCCCCGCACCAATTGAACTGTCGCAAGCGTTTCTTTCAAAAGACCGGACATTTCCGACTTTGGCCGAACAATTGGTGCGGGGGGCTGCAATTTGTCCGTGGAAATGGCGGAGCGAATCATACGAATGAACCTTGCGATGATTGCGCCTGTAGCCAGTGCAACGGGCAGTATGAGTAAGAGGTAATATCGCAGGACGATAGGATATTGTTGTGAGAATGGAACGAGCTTTCGGTGCTCAGAGATGTAATCGGATGCAACTGCCGGCTGGCCGGCGGCTGGACTGGAAGGGAGGTATTGTGAGAGCGTTATCCAAACGAATGAGTAGGGCAGGTTCATCCGGACATCCCAGGCGAGAATCCATATATAGAGTGGCGCTATGGCAGCGATGGCGCCGGCCCACAATAGAGCGATGTCGATGCCTGTCTGCTTCCAGGTTCTATTTTTCAGGATTGGCTGGAGGATAACAAAAAGGGCGGTCGCACCGATTGCAGAGACGCCGGTTTGCTTGAATAGCGGCGCCCAGCTCATAAAAGCGCCTGCCAAAAATGCAAGCCACCATTTGCCGCCAAGCTGGTGCAATACAAGGCAGCTTATCCCCATTATCATAAAGGCAATCATATATTGCTCTTTGACGTTGCCGAACTTTGCGATGAGCGGAGCGGATAGATAAACGGAGGCAATAATTACGCCGATGGCGGCGGCGAGGGTGCCGAAGACCTTTCGCATCGCGATGAACATAAGAATTAGAGCAGTAATCTGGAGTATCATCTGAACCAATTTGGCTCCGGTCTCGTTGGGGCCTGTTAGAGCGACGCCGAGGATATTGACCAGCAGGGTTCCCGGCTGTGCGCTGGGTTTTTCATCGATGCCGATTTTTGCACCGTTAAGGATGTGCCAGGCGGAGTAGGCATAAGCGCCGCCATCGAAGGGGTCGGGGGAATTGAGCTCAAAATATTTGCCCAGAGAAAAGGGAATGGCGGCTAAGATTGCTATTAGAACAAAAACAATTTTTGAATTTTGAATTTCGAATTTCGAAACCGGTCCGACAGAAGCAGGTGGTAGCTTCGTGGGTCTTCGAGAGGGGTGGATTTTTCGTAAAGCTCTTGTCATATCTTTTCTCCACTTTGCGGCGGTGCTTCGAGGATTTCTTTAATGACGTATGTCGGGCGGTTTTGTGACTCGTGATAGGTTCGGACTAAAAGTTCGGCAAGCAGGCCCATCAGGATGAACTGAATGGTAGCTGTAATCATAAGAGACGTCAGGACAAGCAGCGGATTTTTATTCATTGCAAGATGCTGCTGCGAGATAAATTTCTGATAGAGGACAATGAAGCCGAAGATACCTGCGCAGAGCGCACTTGCCAGCCCAAGGCCGCCGAATATATAAATTGGCTTGGTGGAAAATGAGCCGAGGAACTTTACGGTGATGAGGTCGAGCATCACTTTCCAGGTGCGGGCAAGGCCGTATTTGGCGGCGCCTGAGGTGCGTGGTCTGTGATTGACAATTACTTCGGCGATTTTAGCCCCGCTCCAGCTGGCCAGTGCGGGGATGAAGCGGTGCATTTCGCCATAGAGTTTTGTTTCTGCCAGGACTTCTTTGCGGTAGATTTTGAGTGTGCAGCCATAATCGTGGAGCTTAACGCCTGTGATTGTTGAGATGAGCCAGTTGGCGATTCTTGAGGGCAATAGTCTAGTGAGGGCTTTGTCGTGTCTTTTTTTTCTCCACCCGCTGACGACATCAAAGCCTTCATCGAGTTTGGCAATCATTTTGGGAATGTCTGCGGGGTCGTTCTGGAGGTCGGCGTCAATTGCGACAATAATATTGCCGCGGGCGTGGGTAAAGCCGGCGCTGAGGGCAGCGGTCTGGCCAAAATTTTTACGGAAACGTATGACGCGGACCTTGGGGTCGGCCTTTTGGAGCTCACTTAAAATGGCAAAGCTGCCATCGGTGCTGCCGTCATCGACAAATATCAATTCATAGTCCGCTTGGGGATGCCTTACGGCATTGTATTTGCCGGCTAAAATCTGTGTCAACTGCTGGTAGAGCGGGCGCAGATTGTCCTGTTCGTCAAATACAGGGGTTACCACAGAAAGTTCGAGATTTTTTTGGTGCATATATTGCTCCCTACGGGGTTCATAGTTCGTATTTCATTTTTCATAGTTTGTAGTTAATGAATGATGAACCTGTAATATTCACTGCAATTATAATACCTACGAATCTTGTATTCTACAAGCATCTTTGCTCATTTTACAGGGGATATGGAAGGAATTGGAGATTTTCAATTTACTCCGTTAGAAAGCCGGCTTTCTTTTCGCCGCAATGCCGCCAGGCATCCCCCGGCGGAGGCATCCCCAAGCGGACTAACGGGGTCAACTTTCTAACGGAGTTTACGATTCAGCCACACAAACAGTGGACACTTTTTCATTTGTGATTTACAATCGGCATTTGGCAATTGAAAATTGACAATATAGTCGAGCCGGTTTACGAGAACCGAATAGGATGAAAGGATAAAAGTTATGGAAAGGCAGACAAGAAGAGAGTTTCTCAAAAAGATGGGCGCTGCGGCGGGGGCGACATTTGTATTGCCGGGTTATACCGGCTGGACACAGGAAAGAAAAGAAGGAAAGAGTCGGCCAAATATCATTATTATTGTTGGCGATGACATGGGATATGCCGACATCGGCTGTCACGGCTGCAAAGACATTGCGACGCCGAACATTGACTCGATTGCGCGAAACGGCGTGCGGTTCACAAACGGATATGTTTCCTGTCCTGTATGCAGTCCCACACGTGCAGGGCTTGTAACTGGAAGGTATCAGCAGCGATTTGGTCACGAGTTCAATCCCGGTGCTCCGCGCGAGGGGACCAAAGAGAATGTGGGGCTGCCATTAACGGAGGTAACGATAGCAAATGTTCTAAAGTCGGCGGGGTATGCGACAGGGATAGTCGGCAAATGGCATCTTGGTAATGTGCCGCATTTCCATCCGCTCAAGCGCGGTTTCGATGAGTATTTTGGTTTTTTAGGCGGCTCTCACTCTTATACCGACCCCGGGCTGGGTTCGGCTAATCCAATAATGCGAGGGACTGAGCCGGTAAATGAAAAAGAATACCTGACCGATGCGTTCACGCGTGAGGCGATGAGCTTTATCGAGCGGCATAAGGACGAGCCGTTTTTCCTTTATCTTACTTACAACGCGGTGCATTCACCCCTCGAGGCGCCGGAGCGTTACAAAAATAAGTTCGAGAAAACAAGCGACCCGAAGCGCCGTGTGTATGCTGGAATGATGACTGCGATGGATGAAGGAATTGGCAAGGTGCTCGGCAAGATAAGAGAGCTAAAGCTGGAAGAAGACACGCTTATATTCTTTGTCAGCGACAATGGTGGGCCGACAGGCAACAATGGCTCGAACAATAGCCCGCTGCGGGCTACAAAGGCCACGGTATATGAGGGCGGTATTCGAGTTCCGTTTATGATTCAGTGGCCCCGACGCCTGAAAGGCGGCAAAGTTGTAGAGATTCCTGTGATTGCGCTTGATATACTCCCGACGGCTGCTGCTGCAGCCGGCGCAGAACTTCCTGAAGACCGCAAGATTGACGGCGTAAATTTGCTGCCATATATCTCCGGCGAGAAAAAGAGGACTCCTCACGAGTTGCTTTTCTGGCGGATGGGGCAAAACCACGCCATAAGAAAAGGAAACTGGAAGCTGGTAACAATGGCCGGCGAAACGGCCCTTTATGATTTGGCTGCGGATATTGGCGAAAGCAAAGATATGAAGGCTGAAAAGCCGGATATCGTCCAAGAGCTGCAGATGGCCTTTGAGAAGTGGAGCTTGGAAATGGTAGAGCCGCTGTGGGGAGGCCGAGCAGCAAAGCCGGTAAAGCCAGAGAAAAAAAGTAAATCTCGTTAGTGGCACGGCCATCTGGTTCGACAAGCTCACTATAAATTGGGTTTGATTGGGTTTGTTTTTCACCGCGTCTGCAAAATCGTTTATTTTCATAATTCTTTGTTTTAACGGAGCTTACGTTCATTTGAGTATCCAGCAAATTGGGTTTGTTTTGCATAATTTAGTTCATATTTCAACCGCAGATTACACGGATTACACAGATTTATAAGCAAGTTAGCCTCGGAAAAACCATAAGTTTCTAAACGCTTGATAATAAACGCGGAATAGATCATTGGCTAATCCTTAGTATACATTAGCTTACGAATATACTTGACCTGCAGAACCTGTCCTGTGACCTGTCCGCATATACTTGCAAGACTCTTCGTGCGGGACTCCGCAGACTCGTTTGGGGACCTTCCCCAATTATTAATATTATACCAAATCTCGCCTTTTATTCAATAAAAATCTATAAAAAAATTTAGCCACAGATGACGGAAGACAGAAGGCAGAGGTCGGGGGTCAGGGGATAGGTCCTTCGACAAGCTCAGGATGACAAGGTCATTTTTTGGTTTTGTTTGGCGGATTTTGGGGGTAAAATGGATTTGAAAATATTGATTGCGGTTTTGGGTAGTGTGTAGTAAGAAGGTGAATAAGAAAGGGTTCATATGTCGAGTGGGTTGTTGTCTATTTCGGAGCTTCGCACAAAATGGCGCAAAGAGAATTCTTTTTACAAAGTCAGAGAAGTTGGCACAGGGGTAGAGATATTTGTTAAAGACGTGTTGAAATCACCAGACGTCTTTGGGTTAAAAGTCGGGCTTAACTCGACTAAATTGGAGGACAGGAAATACGAATTCTTAGAAAAGAAAACCTCGAGGGGGTTTAATCAACCTGATATTATTATTTATATAACACCGGAAATTATTATTCCGGTAGAAGTAGAAAGATACAAAAATATAGATGCTGGTAAAGGCCAGTTATTGCAGTATCAAATTGATTTAGAAAAGAAATACGGAATCCTGACAGATGGGTACACTTGGCGATTTTACATCAACAACGTCTATACGGAATGCACTCATGAGACGCTCTTTGACAGAACGGACGTATTTCTTGAGTTCTGGCGGGAATACATAAAAGAAGAGAAATACTACCTGTCATTTTTTGAAGAACTTGGACAGCTATCTCTGCTCCAAAAGATTGAGGAACTGCATGTTGAGGAAAACCGGCAAATCTTTTTCGAGGACATAACTAAACTTATCAAGAGCTTCAAGAACAAGCTCGACATAGAAGGATACTTAAAGGATGTGCCCACAAAAGAGAGGAAAAAGACAGCGGTTGAGATTACTTACGCCTACATAATTCAGTTCATCCTGTACAAAACCCTTGTTGACAACGAATTCGATGAGTTTCCGAGTGAGTATAAGACTTTAACAGAGGCGATACATAGCCATTTGAAGGAAAACAGGTTCAAGGATATATTAGGTTGTATCGACAACATCTCTACGGAAATATCTAAGAACATCTATCGTCCATTTTCTGCCGAGCAGAAGTTTATTGCCGATAGACTTTTGGAACTTTACCGCAAGCCACAAAATGAACTTCGTCACGTATCACCGTGGCTTGATATTTTTGTTTTTATAAAGAAGTATAACTTTGCCGAGGTCCGGAATGAAATCTTCGGATATATCTACGAGAATTATCTAAAAGCTTTATACGAGGACGAGAAAAAAGGCCAATACTATACAGACCCTGCGGTTGTCAACTTTATGCTCGAGCAAATTGGCTACACTCCGGATAATCTGCGGAAAAGAATTTCTCCGGATGGAAACACTGTTTCTCTAATCGACCCTGCTTGTGGCAGCGGTACGTTTCTTTATTCGGCTGTTGACACCCTCATAAAAACAATTGGCCCCGATTCAGAACAACGCGCCAAGATACTTGAAGAGCTGGTGAACAAAGATATATTTGGTCTTGATATTGCTGAATTCCCGCTTTATCTGGCAGAGATGAATATCCTGATGAGAATGCTGCCTCTCATAATCAATGAGAAATATAATAATCCCGTAGAAAAGAAGATCAAAGTCTTCAAAACAAGGGACAGTATAGCCGAGTTTATGGACACGGCTTTGCGAAATACTAGTCATGATATTGATGTTGCTAAGCAGAAAAACAACGGCCAGGGTTATCTCTTTAAGGAGAAATTAGACCTTGGTTATGCAAGCTATGTTCGAAACGAAGATGACCTTAAAGAGATGAAGGAAAGTTTAGAGACTCGGCCTCGGTGTCCACGTCGGCGTTTTGACTTTGTCGTATCAAACCCACCATACGTTGGGTATAATGAATCTTCAAGGCAGGGGGTTTTAATTTTTGACCTTTTGAAGAAAAGGGAGGTGAAACTTAATGACATATATGGAGTAAATCTACATAGTATTCCAGGGAAGCCCAAGAAATATAGACCTAATCCAAATCTATATGCTTTTTTTCTTGCCTTAGGATTAGCATTGTTAAAAGATAATGCAAAGCTTTGTTATATTATTCCTCAGACGATTTTAACGGCCGGGGACTTAGATGTTCTTCGTTATCACTTGGCAAAATTTACCACGATTGAAAAAATTATTACTTTTAGCGGTAAGATGTTTATAGGCCGGGGTCTGAAACAAAATAGGCCAGTTTCTACTTCCAGCTTAATTATTGTGATAAGATGGACTCAGACTGACAGACAGCATTATGTGGAAATAATCAATTGCAAAGATGCAAGTCCTGAAATAAGCACTACCATAGACAACATTCGCAACGGCAAAAAGATCAACAAGAAGAAAATTCTCCAAGGGAAATTGCTGGGAAGTATTACGAATTGGAACTTCATCATGCAAGACAAATCCTTCTTAGATTTCTATGATGCGTATAAACAATCGACAGAAAGTATTTCTATTTATTATGAACACATACTTGCACAACGTGAATTCAAAACGAATTTTTATTTTGATAGCGGCTATAGCATTGACGAAAAAATGATATTACGTGAAGCGCCAAAAAAAGACTGTTATTTTTATCCTAAAATCAAGAATAATATCTGGAGTATAAAAGAATTCAGAGGTTTTTGGCCAAACATTCGAGAAGGAAAATCTCCTAACCTTATTAAATTGAGGCAAGCTAACCAAGGATATAATCTATTGGATAGTCCTTATAAAGTAATCTGGTCTTATGTTAATCCACAAAGATTTCATTTTACTTCAAGTCCAGTGATTTGGGCAAGAAATCAAATATGTGCAATCGGAAGTAAAAACGTTAATGAAATTTTCTACCTTTTTGCTATTTTTAACTCACCTGTTGTTAATTTGATACTAAAGCTCAATCTAAAAAGCGAGCACGAAAAAGATTATCTCATATCTACATCCGCAATTAAACAATTCGTGCGCATACCCAAAATTACTGAAGGTTACCAATTCATCAAAGATGAAATTGTCGAAAGAACGGAGGAAATGTTGGCTTTGGAAGAAGTAAAACTTTCCGATTTAGTTGATTTTTCAAACGTTATGGTGCAGAAGTTTGATGCGGTGTCGGTAAAGGGAGACAGTCTTGTTCTATGCAAGGATAGAAAAGAAATAAAACTAAAGATAAAGAGTAGCAAGGCCCTTGTCGAGAAAATGATTACTGATAACTACCGAAGCGACAATTTAGAATTTGAAAGTGTCAAAATAAACCTTTCAGAATTAAAATCTTTGCCAGCGATTGATTTTGAGAGGCAAACAGCACTGAAGGACTACATCGATGATTTGGTGTTTGCATTGTATTTCAACATTCCATTGGGGGAAATCGGCCTCGATTATGCTGATGAGATAAAGAAGGCATGTCAGAAGAGTACATATTATCAACTGGTGGCAAAATAAGGGGAGCAGATAAATGGCGGGAAAGAGGAAAAACAAGACAAGGGCAATCGTGGCGATGTATGTCGAAGAGGTAAGTGCGCAGATATTCGACAGGTATCAATAATTTGTTTCGGAGTTATGGGTTTGCTGTGCATGGGGAGGGGGTTTGAGCGTCCCAGTTATTCGGGTCATTACCATAATACTGGCCGAACAGCCTGCCTAACGAGAACCCACGCCCATCAGCTTCGACAGGCCACAGGTCAACATCGCCGGGACAATCCTCCGGATGAGAGCCATCACTGTAATTTACCCTGTCAACGCGGATATAATACCGCGTGCCAAACTCATCCTCATCACCAGGCTGTGAAAGCTCCAGGCTCTCGCCGACATTATTCAAATGACCGCTATATGGTCCGTAAATCTTTGCCAAAGGCACGCTCGGATACCGCCAGCTAAATAAAGCCTTATCCCTGACCACCACAATACACCCGCCGGCAGGTATCGTAACAGGCGATACGGCCGGGAAGGTCCATTCAATACCATCTGTGAACATCCAGGGCAGGTCCACATCATAATCATACAATGTTACAGAGGAACCTGTGATATTACGCAACTCAACGTATTCATACTCATCGTTGCTGTATGAACCGCCTTCAGGCCAATCAGGATTATACATAATCTCGTTTATCACTATAGGCCCAATCTTCGGATAGGCATTATCGGCGTTAGGAGTCTTTGCACTCATCAACACAAAGTTATAGTTGCCTGTTGATAGCTTATGGTAACGGCCGAAGGATACATCCGTCGGCGAGGCACCAAAATTCTCCTCCTCACGATAACCCATCAATTCGCCGCTCCCGTCGGCGGCAGTTAGATACACCGTCTCGCCATTCTCACTTAATGCAAACTCCACAAGACAGCCCGGGTCACCAGGATTATGGAAGTCGGTATCCTCATAGAAAACTAAATACCCATTCTTTGGTATGGTCGTCCCTGAAGCAATCTTATATTTCTTGAGCAGAGACCCACTATCGCTTAAGAACCAGCCACCAATATTTATTGGATTATTTGTAGTATTATTCAGCTCAATCCAGTCAGGATTTCCTGCGTGAGAATGTGCCAGAATCTCGTTGATGACCACCTCGCCAGGATTTGGCAATATCCCGCTATCATCCTCACCAGGCGAGCCGCCCCAATAGGCACTTGCACGCCAGTAGTCTTTCTTTCCCCAGTGATTGATGTTGGGGTCGGCTGGATTGATTATGGTGAGCGAGAAGCCGTTGCCATCGGTAATCTCACGCCAGCCGTCACCATATTTGAAGTCTAAAATCGTCTGCCCTACGGCATCCACAAGTTTAATTCTCTCTCCGGCATTCTCCAGACCACCTGTGTATTGACCGGCTACGTTGATACCTGTGCCATATTGAGCCTTGAAGGCTTCTGTGTCCTTGACAACGACAATAAACTGGCCTGCTGTAAGCTGGACGGATGGGAAGGTAAAGTCGATTCCATTTGTGAATTTCACGAGGTTCAGATTTAGTGTTTGTGTGCCGATATTCTTTAGTTCGATGAATTCCTCGTTCGGGTCGTTGGGGTCGTTGGTGTCTGCCGGATGATACATAATCTCGGTAATTCGCAGGTTCTCCTTAACTGTCCCTACGGCAAAGACAGCCTCATTAAGGGCGCTCCAGGTGCTGCCGCTCAAAACTCGTGACTTCAGGTGAGTGCTCTTATTCAGTGTGAAAGGCCCGGTGTATTGTATTGCGCTTGGAGAGGGACTGCCGCCTGAAGACCCGCTTGTGCCGGCAACCAGCTCAACAGAGATAAGAAAGTCTTTGCGATTGGTGGCGTAGTTGAGGCCGTGGATAGCGAGGATATTGCTGCCCTGGTGCAGTGAGCTGATATATACGGAGATGTCAATGTTTTCAAAGACAATGGCTAAGGAGTCGCTATGTGTGCCAGTTGCGCTGGAGTTATAGACCGGCGTTGCGGGAGCGTTGCGTTCGGCAACCTTCTGTCCATTTATATAAGCGATAAAGCCGTCCTCATATCGTATTTTGAGAGTCAACTGGGTGAACTCGCCCGGATTGGAGCTTACAGTGAACGGGATACGGATGTAGCAGGTATCCTGCTGGGGAATAGCATCATACATTTTTGCCTGAACATCGTAGCTGATATAGGGGTCGTATGTCGTGTCTGTATCAAGACCAACTCCACCTGTCTTGCCAGCTATGAAAACCCCATCATTCCAGGCAGAGTCATCGAAGGCGCCGCCTCCCTTCCAGTTATCGTTGATTGCGGCGGTTGGAACCAGCACTCGCTTGGAGGTGTTTTCGGCTGCGAGAGTTGTCGTGGTTCCTCCTGACGATGGCAGGCGAGGGTCATTGCCATCGATGGTGTAATAGATTGTGCCGGCGGGGGCGGTCATCGAAAGCTGGTCTGCGGATGAAATTAAACCACCGTGTTTATACAAGCCATTGACGTAAAATTTCGGTGCTTCAACAGCGGGGTAAAGACCCGCGCTCTTAAGCCAGCCGAGAACGGTTGCTGAACGGTTGGGGAACAAGTTGCTTAGGAGGGTATTTTGAAAGTCAAGCCAGTTCTGACGAGTATAGGGGGAGGAAGGTGTTCGGTTGTCGCCCCAACGGGCGGACTCACCGACGATAGCCCGGTCGATAGAGGTCATTCTCGCCTGATACATATTGGCGGGATTCGGAGCGGAAAGCACGCCGCCATTAAAGAAATGTTTGTGGATAAGGTCGGCAAATCGCATCACGTATTCGGCGTTGCCCTTGAGTTTGTTGTGAATGTCTGACGGACTTTCGCCGACATCGTTGCTGCCTTCATCGACGGTGTGCTCGGCATCCCATGAATGGACGCGCCATCGGCCATCAGAGGTATTGCGGTGCGTGAAATACCAGTTCTTGGCCGGCCAATCTGTATTACCGGCAAACCAGTTGGCGAGCAGATAGGTGATAAAGTTATCAACGTCCAAAAGGTTACACAGTGCCTGGTATTTGGCGGCGTTAGCAGGGTCGGATTGGACGGCGTTTGCAGCATTGAGCATAGCGTTGAAATTAGCGTAAGCGCCGCTGCCTCCTGTTCCATCGTTGATAACACCGGTTGAACTGTGCTTGAGCGCATCGTATTCTTCTTTGTCGCCGCCGAACATTTGTGCTGCCCAGGAGTGGTCCGGGCGTTCGTGGATATAATACATCCCCCAGTATAGGCCATTTATATACACATGGGCGTGGGAACCGTGTGGAGAGAATCCGCCCATCGCATTATGAAGGTCAGCGACATACTGGTCGTTGATGTACATTGCGCTGATGCGCTGGTCGGCGGCCGGGTGCAGCCAGGAGTGGTTCAGAACGCCGTCGAATACGATAGTGTCAAATGCCTCAACTGGAGAATCCGGGAAGAGTTGGAAACGCAGCTCTGATGGCCCACCGGTTGGGGTTCCATTATCGGTGGTGGTTTTGAAACGAGGTCTTATAGAGAGCTTGAAGGATTTCCATCTATCGAGGCTTGTGCCTCCGCCGGTAACGCCTCCCTGCATAGCCATAGCGCAGTCAATCTGGAATTCCTCTGCGGTTTTTGGGTCGATGAACTCAATTGAGGCGGCCCGCTCTGTGCCATCCTGAGACTGGTTGATATAAATGCCTGTAGCGCCGAACCAGTCATCTCTGTTCATCACCAATGAGAACGTGGGAACTGCTTTCAGGTCATTTTTGATGGTGCCGTTGTAAGGCGGATTTTTAACGATATCCGGGTCCATCTGGTAATCGCCGGTTACCGCACCTGAATAGCCGCCGCCTGGCCAGGTGGCTGGGTAACCCGGCGGAACAACCTGAGCTCCTGTGGATGGGTTGGTAGCCTGGTTAATAACGTAGCTCAGAAATATATAAGTGTGCGTTTCTATATCAGTGGGTTTCCATCCGCCTTCTTTGAGGGCTGCCGCCCGCACAGTTGTTGTCGTCGTGATAGGGATAGGGGCGGTATAGTCTCTGGCTGTCGGCGACGGCAACTGAGTCTGGATGTCAATAGGAGGACTGCCATCGAGCGTATAAAGAATGGCAGCATCCGTGGTTTTGGTGGCGATTGTTAAAGAGAAAGGCACATCGTAAAAACCTCTTGTATAGCTGAATTCCAGGTCTTCTATAACGCCCACGTAACCGCCATTATTCTGGCTCCCGGCGGTAGGATAACCCATAAACTGCCAGGTATCGTTGCCGTCAGGATAGCGCCCATAAGAAATGTTAGGGGTCTGCTTACCAAAATCAATACTGTCAAGTAAAGTGTCATCGCTACTGGTGGCATAAAGATGAATCTCATCACCAGGGTCGGCATCCAGTTTGAAGCTCGCGTGCAATCCTGACTGGCCTATATCATTGTCTGCCCATATCAGAAGATAGCCGTGCGAGGCAATCGTGGTTAAAGATGGATTGCCGCTGGGAATCTGCCAGATTGTCCCCTGTTTGTCCTTGAGGCGCATACATGCGGTATTGATAGAATGGTCGGTATTGTTGTATAATTCGAGCCAGTCTTCGTATTCACCGGCTGGGTCTGTTTTGTATTTACTATTGGATGCCATAAACTCATTGATGACAACTATCGGCTTATAGTTTCCGATTACGGTGGTGATATCACCGTCGCTGACGAGTGCATTCTGGTCAGGCGGCTCAATCCAGAAGTTAACTGCGCTAAATTCAAGTGTGTGCAAACCAGCCGGTAGGTTGCTTAGCACTACGCCGCTATTTTGCCACTGGCCGCCATTCATCCGCCATTGTGCTCCGGCGTTGATAACTCTCTGCGGAGAGATAATAACTCTTAATGAACCGGCTTGTTTGAGATATGTGCCGGTGAGGGTAGTCAGTTGACCTCCGTTAATTTGTATTATTTCGTTAGCGGGCTCGGTCCAGCCAACAACATCACTGAAATCAACGGAGTGCGAACCGACCGAAAGGTCGGTAAGTATTGTCCCGCTATTCTGCCACTCACTGCCGTCCAGTCGCCATCTTGCTCCGGCGTTGATGGCCTCCTGAGGAAGGATTGTAACCTGCAATGAACCTGTCGTCTGACCGCTTGCCAGCCAGTTATTAGCAATTATGGCAAAGTCGCATAGGTCAACTTTATTATCGCCGTTCAGGTCGGCTAAGCCGCCCGGGTTGTCCAGCCACTGCCCTGCAAAAAGATTGAGGTCCTCGTAGTTGACTGTGCAGTTGCCGCTGAGGTCACCCGCTGGGCACTGGGCTTTTGTAGAACCAGCCAGAGACAGAGCTAATATAGCGGTGAAAAACAGGATTCTTGCCTTTGCTGACATATTATACTTTCTGGTTCTATGATTTTGTTATTCGAGCCAACGGTTTTTTCAATCCTTCGATTTCACTCAGTCCTTCGACAAGCTCAGGATGGTGAGCAAAGTCGAACCAGACGGTGAGCGAAGTCGAACCGTTTATCGGCCTCAAATGCGAAATTACATATCTTGGCCTATCCTTATTTTACCATAATTAGGGCACGTAAGTCAACCCCGTTAGAAAGGAGGGGTGCATCTGTTGTTTATAGGTGGATTTTCGATGCTCTCTGTTTTTTTGGTAAAAAGCCTCATTTGCGACCCTGTCAGGGAATCCATACCTATGGGACGATATTTTACCTGCAAAGTGCAGATGCACCCGAAAAGAGTCTTTTTGCCGCAAGGCATCCTCAAGCGGACTAACGGGGTCAATTTAGTTCGTCCCCATTACCTGATTTTCGGCTGTTTTTGGCTGTAAGTAGTGAATTTGAGAACGGTTAGGGACATGTAGCACGTGCGACCAGCGACCGGTCTGTTCGGGAGATTTATCCGCCGGACGTTCGGCGGATTGTTATTGCAAAGTTGTGGATGGTTAAATATACTCAAAACTTTGTTGTGAAATATAAGTGGCTGGTGGGGTTGGATGTTTTGACGGAAAGCAATCTGATTTTGTTAGAAATTCTCGTAGGAGCAACTTTGTGGAGCTGGTCAGGAAACTAAGACAGAGAGAGGAGGACAACAATCCGGTCAGGGTGGGGATAATCGGATGCGGCCAGATGGGTTCGGGTCTGGCTCACGCGATTAGTAATATAGCCGGGATGAAGGTTGTGGCCATAGCTGACATCGATTCCGAGCGTGCAATCAAAACATTTTTGGAGTTAAGGAGGAGGCACGGGCAGGATGCCCGTGCTACGCAGGATGCCCGTGCTACGGACGATATTGTCGTGACCGAAAACGCTGGCAAAGCGCAGGATGCGCTCGATGCAGGCAAAGTTGTTGTTACTGCTGATGCCCAGTTGCTGACGGTGCTTTCGGGCATCGAGGCAAATGTGGAAGCGACGGGAATTCCGGATGTTGGCGCTTTTGCTGCATGGTCTTCTATCAAGAATAACAAGCCGATTATTATGCTGAATGTTGAGACCGATGTCACGGTAGGGGCGTATTTGAATCATCTGGCCAGGAAGGCCGGCTCGATTTATACGGTTGCTTCAGGGGATGAGCCCGGGGTCTGTAAGATGCTCTACGAACAGGCTGTGCTTATGGGATTTGAGGTTGTTTGCCTGGGAAAAGGTAAGAACAACCCTATCAACCGTTATATGACGCCCGAGATGTGTGCTGAAGAAGCAGCATCCAAAGGGATGAATCCGAAGATGCTGACCTCGTTTATCGATGGCACTAAAACAATGGTGGAAATGGCTGCGGTATCGAATGCTACGGGTCTTTTGCCGGATGTCCCAGGGATGCACGGGCCGAAGGTTGAGATTGACGGATTGGCTAAAACTTTTATTCCTAAGGCTGACGGCGGCATCCTAAACATGGCACGGCCACCCTGGCCGAGTCTTCACGGGCTGGAAGCCCGTGCTACGTCGCTTCACGGGCAGGATGCCCGTGTTACGCTGGAAGCCCGTGCTACGTCGCTTCACGGGCTGGAAGCCCGTGCCACGCTGGAAGCCCGTGCTACTTGTCGTGGAGCTGTCGATTATTCGACCGGTGCTGTTGCACCCGGCGTTTTTGCAATCGTTTATTCCGGCGATAAGCGGATGCGATGGGATATGAAGCTTATAACGAAGGCAGAGGGACCATATTATCTGCATTATCGGCCTTATCATCTTTGCGACCTGGAGACGCCTCAATCAATTGCTGAAGCGGTCTTGCTGGGAGAAGTTACAATCGCCTCGGAAAAGATGAATTCTGAGGTTGTTGCTGTTGCGAAACGCAACATTAAAGCTGGGGAAAAGGTCAAAGGAATCGGCAGCGATGATATTTATGGAATTATTTATACCTACAAAGAAGCAAAGAATAAGAAAGCGATACCAATCGGGATAGCTGATAAAGGGACCGTTAAAAAGAATATTCCTAAAGGTGGCATACTGACGAAAGACAATTTTGCTCCTGATACGACAACTTTTGTATATCGATTGAGAAAAGAGCAGGATGCCTTGTTCGATTCTTGATACTCGATACTCGATGCTGGATACTCGATACTCGACGAGAATCGAGAATCAAGAATCAAGTATCGAGAGTCAAAATATATGGAAAAAAGTGCACAATCAACAGAACAGATGGACAACTATGCGCATCCTATAAATAGCAAGCAAAGGCCCGAAAGTATCCAGGGATATTCGCAACAGCAGCGGGATTTGCTTGTTGCTCGGCTGAGGGCTGGCGAACATAAGGCTGCGGCAGAGCTTGTTGATTTATATTATGAGCAGATATACCTGTTTTTGAGAAGACTCGGCCATAGCCGCCAGGTCGGTGAGGATTTGACTCAGGAGAGCTTTCTGCGTGCCTGGAACCATATAGGGCAGTTGCGAGATGGCAGGGCACTAAATAGCTGGCTATATCGTATTGCAGGCAATGCCTCAAGGCTGTATTGGCGCAGGCACGCTGGCAGTTCGCCGGCCAGCATCGAAGGTATCGATGTGGCGGATGACAGCGAAACCGGGGCTGACAGAGTTGGGCGTAATGAAGAGCTTGAGCGGTTGAAAAAAACTATTGGACGGCTGCCTATGAAATTAAGGCAGGTGATTGTTTTGCATTATATGCAGCACTTGACGATTGCTGAAGCTGCCGAGGCAGTAGGAATAAGAGAAGGCACTTTCAAAAGCAGATTGAATCGGGCCTTAAAAATTTTGCGAAAGCACCTTACCTGAAAGGACTTTGCGATGACAGAAGAAAGGCTAAAAGAATTACTGGGCACGCTGGCAGATGCGACGGTAGAGCCGGTTCGTCAGGACCTTGGTGAGGATATAAAGAGTCACGTCCCGCAGACACTTATGGCGCACAGAGGCGGCTGGGATACCATTAACATCATAATTGATTTAAGGGTGAGTAAATTGGCTGCGGCAGCGGTGATAATTCTTGCGATGCTTTTGTTGGCCAACCTTTTTGGTGGTCGGGACACCACAGGAGCTGATATATATCAGGACAGCAAGCTATTGATACAATACTGGCTGAGTGGCGAAGAGGCGCACAAAAACGATGTGCTGGCTGCAATGTCAGAATTGTATGGGTATCTGGCTAGGCAGGGCAGAGAGGTTACATACTATGGCGATTGGATTGACCCGGAGAGTGGAAGTGCGGTCCTGATGCATTGGAAATTACCTGATGACAATTATCGGGTGATTTTTAGCGATTTGCGGATAAGAACTGTCAGTGCGGATGACCTTATAATGCTGCAGGCTCGTATGCTGCAAGAGAGAGCCGAACGATAGCTAAATGGAGGGTGGGGGGTAAAAATCCGGACCGGCTATTCCCTTTACATTAGCGAGTTGTTTTACTAATATAGGTTCGGACTACCGTTGTTTTGCCGGAATTTTTTATAGGTAATTGTGTAAATTAAGTAAGTAATGAGTAAGCAACTTTCGAAAGTTTACGAGCCGAAGGCAGCAGAGCGGAGAGTGAACGAGATATGGTTTTCGAAGCCATATTTTCACGCTGAGCCATCGAGCGGAGGCGATAGAGAAAAGACATATACTATTGTGATTCCGCCGCCCAATGTTACGGCGCCGCTGCACATCGGCCACGCATTGAATAACACCCTGCAGGACATTCTGATTCGCTTCCGCCGTATGCAGGGATACAGCACGCTATGGATGCCCGGCACCGACCACGCCGGCATTGCCACGCAGACGGTCGTTGAGAAGCGGATATTGTCGGAAGAAGGAAAACGGCGAACCGACTTTAAGCGGGAGGAATTTGTTGCACGCCTGCAGGCCTGGAAGGACGAATACGAAGCCCAGATTATCAATCAATTGAAGGCAATGGGCTGCTCCTGCGACTGGCAGCGAACACGGTTCACGATGGATGAAGTGTGCGCAAAAGCCGTTCGTGCCGCGTTTTTCAAACTTTTCAAAGATGGTCTAATCTATCGAGGTAAACGGTTAGTTAACTGGGACCCTGCAACACAGACGGTGCTGGCCGACGACGAAGTGGAATATGAGATGGTGCAGGGACATTTCTGGTATATGCGGTATCCACTTGTTGAGCCGGTTGAGATACCCTGTAGCACGGGCTTCCAGCCCGTGCAAATACGGCCGGATGCCTGCTATGGTCAGACCGTGAATGATAAGGTTCATAAGCGAAACGGCGCATACCTGTCCCACTGGACACAGGCCGGAGCGACGTATGCAATAACATTCCGTCTTGCTGATGCAATGCCTGCTGAACTGTGTGAGCAATGGCGAGCAGAACGGGACAGGATTATACACAATGCCGAATCACAGGGTCGCGAACTAACTATACACGAGCAACAAGAAATAGTTCGGTTATACAGCGACAAAGTTGAGTCGTATCTAAATGCAGGACACGGGCAATGCTACCTTCGGAATCCGAATATAGCCGAAATTGTTGCCAATGCTTTGAATCACTTCGATGGCCAACGCTACGACCTGATTACCTGGTCTGTTATGCCCAATCACGTCCACGTAGTCTTTAAACCCTACGAGGGAATAGAACTGCCTGAGATTCTGCATTCATGGAAATCCTTTACGGCAACTAAGGCAAATAAGCTGCTGGGGCGCACAGGAGACTTCTGGCACAGCGAATATTATGACCACCTGATTCGTGACGAGGAAGATTTTTTTAATCAGGTAACCTATGTTCTCTCGAATCCAAGCCGGGCCGGATTAGAGAATTGGCCGTGGACTGGCGCAAAAATAGATATGCACGGGCAAGATGCCCGTGCTACAGACCATGGGCAAGATGCCCGTGCTACAGACCATGGGCAGGATGCCCGTGCTACAGACCATGGGCAGGATGCCCGTGCTACAGACCATGGGCAGGATGCCCGTGCTACGATTGAATACGTGACGGTGGCCACAACGCGGCCCGAAACAATGCTCGGCGATACGGCTGTTGCGATGAATCCGGCGGATGCGCGTGCGAAATATCTTGTCGGCAAAAAGGTTCGGCTTCCGATTGTAGGCCGCATCATTCCCATAATTGCTGATGAGCACGTTGTTTTACCTGACCCAAATAGTGAAGATGAGAAGGCAAGATTTTCCACCGGCTTTCTAAAGGTTACGCCGGCACACGACCCTGATGACTGGGAGATTGGCCAACGACATAACCTGGCAGTTATCAATGTGATGGCGCCGGATGGCTCCATCAGCGACAAGTTCGGCTGGCCGGATGCCAGCGCCCCGGAGGCGCAGTCGCTGCTTGGTATGGACCGCTTCGAGGCAAGGGAAGCGATTGTGGAGTGGTTCCGTCAGGAAAATCTTTTAGAGGATGTTCGCCCATACTCCCACGAGATTGGCCATAGTTACCGCAGCCACGTGCCCATCGAGCCGTATCTATCCGACCAGTGGTATATCGCGGTCAAAAAACCAATTCCACAAAGTAGCACGGGCTTCCAGGACATTCGGCTGAGCTCAGTCGAAGCCCCTGTGGATACTCGTTCAGTACACGAAGACACGGCCAGGCTTGTCCTGAGCGTAGCCGAAGGAATGGTTATGCCACAAGGATTTATCGAGGGAACCGATGTGCCGGTAAATTCTCTTGCCGGCCTGGCCCTAAAGCCGTTGCTTGATGAACGATTGCGATTTATCCCCGACCGTTATGCCAAAACTTACCAAACTTGGCTGGAGAACCTCCGCGACTGGCCAATTAGCCGACAGCTCTGGTGGGGACACAGAATACCTATCTGGTCATCTCCAAATAAGCCGAAAGATATTCCACAGATAGATATGCAGAGGGGTGCGGATGAAAACGGCAAGACAGTATATTATGTCTGCGTAAGACCCGATTGCGAGGTCATTGAGAAACAGCTTGAAATAGATGGCTGGGTGCGAGACCCTGATGTTCTTGATACGTGGTTCTCGTCGGCACTCTGGCCGTTCAGCACGATGGGTTGGCCAGATAATACGGCGGAGCTAAAGACCTTCTATCCCGGCGATGTCCTGTGCACTGCTCGCGAGATTATTACATTGTGGGTTTCGCGTATGGTGATGATGGGGCAATACTGCGTCGGGGACATTCCGTTTAGCGATGTGTATATTCACGCGATGATTCAGGATGGCGAAGGCCGCAAGATGTCCAAGAGCTTAGGTAACGGCATCGACCCGCTGGTCGTTATCAATAGTCACGGCGCCGATGCTATGCGGTTCACGTTAGCCAGTATGACCACGCAGACTCAGGATATAAGGATGCCGGTTGTGCTGATGAAGCTGCCTGATGGGCGCCAGGAAAATACATCGCCCAAGTTCGACGTCGGCCGAAATTTCTGTAACAAGCTCTGGAATGCCTCGCGTTTTGTCTTGATGAACCTTGATGGAATTGACCCGGCAAAATTCGACCCCGACAAAATGGACATTACCGACAGGTGGATCCTTTCGCGGCTGGCCAAGACCATTCGTGAGGTTACGCAGTCTCTGGATGATTTCAAATTCAGTGAGCCGTTGTCGGCCCTTTACAAATTTTTCTGGAACGATTTTTGTGATTGGTATCTTGAATGGATAAAGCCGAGGATGCAGGATGAGCAGCAAAAGCCGATAGCTCAAAATGTTCTTTCCTTTGTTCTGGACCGGATTTTGCGCCTGCTGCATCCATTCATTCCATTTATTACTGAGATAATATTCCAGAAGCTAAACGATATTGCTCCTTATAGGCGGCTTGCAGGCATAGCGGAGACCGAAAGTTTATCCGCCTCGCATCTGGCGGATTCGGAGGCGCTGATAGTTGCCGAATGGCCGAAAGAGTTGGATTCTATGATAGATGAAAATATCGAAAAACAAATTTCCCTCGTGCAAACTCCGGTTCGAGCATATAGAGACTTGAAAAATAAATATGGCATACCTAATTCGGTATTTGTGTCGGCTTCGGCGAACGCATCGGCTGAGGTTGTAGGGACTTTGACTGTCAATTCTGACCTTATTTGTCAATTGGCATTCCTTAAAGAATTCAAAGTTAATACTGACTTCCACAAACCCCCAAAGGCCGCTGTTTTGGTAGTAGAAGGAATGTCGTTTTATATGCACGATGTTATTGATGTAGAAGCTGAGAAGGCCAGATTTAAGAAGCAAAAACAGCAGATAGAAGAAGCCAAAAGGGCGGTTGAGGACAAGCTGGCTAATGAAAGTTTTGTAAGTAAAGCTAAGCCGCAGGTCGTAGCTCAGGCCAGAGAAAAACTGGCACAGCTTGAAGAGCAATTGGCGACCATCGAAAAACACCTTTTGGAGTTGAACAGTTAGAAAGTTAGGCGGTGCAGAAATGGAAATGGAAGCGGAACTATCGCGTATAATTATTAACGAGCAATCTGACCAGCAGATAATTGTTCTGAAGGAGCGAAACGGAAACCGCAGCTTTCCGATTGTTATCGGCATCGTTGAGGTCTTTGCAATTGACCGGCGTCTAAAAGGTATCAAGCCTCCGCGTCCGCTGACGCACGATTTACTGGCCAGCATAATTGAAGGTCTTGGCGCCAAGATAGAAAAGATAGTTATCAATGACCTGCGTAACCATACCTTCTTTGCGAAGATACATATTAGCTTAAACGGACGGAAGGTGGAGATTGACTCACGCCCATCGGATGCTATAGCACTCAGCACTGCGCTGGGCGCCCCTATTTATGTTACTGAGCACGTTTTCGAGATAGCTTCCCAGTAGAAAATGTCGAGAGAATTAGTAGCCCCACGCCGATACATAACAACGTATCTGCGACATTAAATGCCGGCCAATGCTTGCCCGGCCAGTAAACAACATCAATAAAGTCCCTGACCCTGCCATTGTTAAAAACCCTGTCCCAGAGATTGCCGCAGACACCGGCAGCAAAAAGTCCCAGAGCAATGTGAATCAATTTTTGCTGGGTTCCGCTAAAAAGGAAAATCGCAAGGATTGCTATCAATGCGACCACAGAAACTGCTACTAACAGATGATACTTTCCGGCGGCGATTCCAAAAGCGGCGCCATCGTTTTCCGCTAATACCAATTGCAGGAAACCATTTATAATTGAAAACCTATCCTCGTATTTTAGCCATCCAAAGACGGCTCTTTTTGTCCATAAATCTAATGCCAGGCCGATTATTGCAACAGGCCAGAACACCAGGTGCGATTTTAAGGAAGGCGGCTTAACGGTCTGACATTTCAGAGGAACCTCGCTTGATTGAAATTGGGCGCTCTCTTCTACTTTATTTAATCTGGTCATAGCGGAGTATTGTAAGTTATTTGCTATCTATTTTACTCCGTTAGAAAGCCCAGTGTTTCAACACGGGGTGGAATATCTACTTCTGACGCGGGGTCTAAAGCTGCGTGTCAGCTCAGTTGGAAAGATTCTTTCTAACGGAGTTTACCTTGAATATTTTTCTACAAGTTTAAGCAGTGCCTCCCAGTTGGGCTGGTCAGGCTCAATGGCCAACGACCTCTTCCAGTGCTGGATTGCCTTTAACCTCAGCATCTGGTCTTTATCTTTTGCTGCCTTTAGCATATAGGCTGTCCCCAGGTTCTTGTGGACCTGCCAATCTTTGTCATTTATCTGGAGTGCTTTATTATACGATTCGACCGCATAATCTATATCACCGAGCTTCAAATAGCAGTATCCAAGATGTTGATAGGCAGTGCCATTATCCGGCTGGACTTGTGTTATCGGGATAAATAGTTTTTTTGCAGGCTCATATTGCTCGGTTTTCAGGTATGCAAGCGCCAGTGAGGTCATAATATCCGGGTTGTTGCTGTCGATTTGCAGCGCATGTTCAAGTGAGTCAATAGCCCCATCGTAATCATTTTGTGCCTGGAAAATATCGGCGAGCAGCATCTGGGCCTCAATGGCATTGGGGTCAATCTGCTCGGCGAGCTGGCTGAACATCAATGCCCTGTTATAGTCCTCGACTTCGTAGAAGCATCTGGCAGCATTGATATGTGCCTCCAGATGGTCGGGATTAAGTTCGCAGGCTCTGGCATACGCCTTTGATGCACGGTCGAATTCTTTCATACCCTGGTAAGCCCGGCCGAGGTTGTAGTAGTCTTTGAAAGACCAGATGCTTATCTGCGTTGCCTTTTCGTATGCAGCAGCGCTCTTTTCGTAGTCGTTATTGTCTGCGTAAATCTCGCCGAGCAAGGAATACGCCGGCAAAAATTGCTTATCCAGCTTTATAGCTTCGTTGAGTTTCTCGATAGCCATTTCGTTCTGGTTAAGCTCACGAAGCATTATCGCATCCAGATATAAGTCAACGCCTCGCCTCTCCTGCTGACAGCCATTGGATAACAGGAGCATTATGCCTGTCAGGCATAAGATTACAACATTGCTTTTAAGGCCACTGGACATAGCTTTGCCTTTCCGATATTAAATCATGCTCTGGCTTTTATTGCTGAAACTTGCGCATATTTTAATTTGCAGCCATTATACCGCAGTAGGCGTAGTTATCAAAACCTTTTGGCGGCATAGAGGATTTCTGTTTTTTGAGTATCTTCGGCTGGAGCCCTGTTTACGGGCGAGCTAATGCCTCGTCCTAATTTCCGGGTTGTTCACGGAGCTTTCAGAGATAGGCTGAAGTCATAACCGGCGGAAATATCGTCGATAAAGACTATACCTGACGGAACGGTTCTTGAAAAATAGTCGAAGGGATAATCGCCGTTCGGCCAACGCCAGGACAATATCTCGCCATCGGACGTTAGTGCCAGAATGTGGTCCCAGCCGGCAGCTATGGCCACAAAATCGGTGCCGTCCGATTGACGGTAGTGGTAGCGAGGAATTTGTTGCTGCTCGTCAAGCCAGTCGCCTCCACCCCAGGTGATAAGCATTTGGTCATCCCTGAGAAGGAAACTGTAATTGGCGCACGCGGCTACCGCCACTAGTACCTCACCGGGTGCGCTATGATAAATTTGGGTCTGACCCTGGGCGTTATTTCCCCAGGCCTTGACCGAGCCATCAGACTGCAGAGCAAGACTGTGAGATGTACCCGCGGCAATCGCAGTATAGACGGTGCCTGGGTCCGGAGCTGGAGCATCGCACTCGCCGGAACTGTTCCGACCCCAGCCAATGATAGTGCCATCGGATTTTAAGGCCAAGCTATGGTAGTCACCTGCGGTTATGGCCACAAAGTTGTTACCGGAAGGTGGCGTGGCCTGGCCATAGTAGTTGTCGCCCCATGCGACAATGGAACTGTCTGACTTCAGGGCGATACTATGATAATTGCCGGCGGCAATGGCAATGAAGTCATCCCCGGTCGGAGTGTTACTACACTGGCCATAGTCGTCCCAGCCCCACGCTTTTATTGAGCCGTCGGACTCCAGAGCCAAACAATGCCGTTTGCCCGCAGCAATCGCTATAAAATGAGAGCCTTGCGGTGCGTTACTTATCTGGCCATACTTGTCGCCTTTTGCGGGGTCTATTGCCCAGGCGACGATTTCATACCCGCAGCGAACGATATCCACCGCTATAGCGTTCGGGTCATTGGGGTCAGGGTCGGCAGGATTTTCAGAAATACTACCTTTATACACTACGATGTATTTTTTTACTCGTTCTGCCGGTGGAGCGAACTGTGCGATTAGTTTTGTCAGGCCGCCGTCATTGGGCAAAGTGCTGGCCGGCGTCCATTGCGGCGTAAATGTAATACCGGCAGGGTTGATTTTGGCTCTGGTGTCATTTGCATCGTCCCTGTAAATCTCGAACGTGCCGGCTTTCAGGGTTTGCGGCACCCCCGAATTATTTGAGTCGTTGGTTATGACAAGTTTTACAATGTTTGGGTCTATCCAGTTTGGCTCGACATCTAATCGTCCGCGGAAAAAATAATTGGTAAGACCTGTAGCGTAATCAATAGTCCGTGGTATGGTAATATCGGCATAGTCTTCAAATACATTCACGTCATCTGGAGTGTTCGTACTATCTACTACAGCGACATCGCTGCCCCAGATGGACTTCTTGTAATGTGTGTATGAGCGCCGTACCAGATGGAACACGCCATAATTCGAGCCGTTGAAATATATCTTCTGAAACACTGTGTCACCTATTTTGCCATATTCTGCCAGTGATGTTGTGTGCTCTTTTGCGGGGTGGGGAAACTGATATTTGACGCCGGAGCAGCCGAAGACAGTGCTTAAAGAAAGAAACTGATAATTGCTGCATTCGGAAAGTCCCCATAGTCCTGCCGGCGGCAGAATACCATCGCCGAGATAATTACCTGCGTATGCATCTGCATCAAAATATTTGGCTAACTTGTCGAAAACAATCGGCCCAGTGCCTGACCACGGACACTGCCCGCCGTTGGCTTCAATCTGTTCTTCAACCCAACTCTCTAACGGATTACCCCAGTCAAGGGTGTAAACGGACCGGTAGTGTCCATAAAGAAAATCGTTCCTTGTATGAGCAGGAACCCCAGTATCCTCAAGCAGATGCAAAACACAACCCAATTTCAGCAATGTCTCTGCCAACTGTGCCTCACGTGCGTTCTTTGTAGTACTCCTCAATGAATCATAGAATGTCGATCTTGCGGTTGCCCATTTTTCATTGTTGTTGTATGGCTCCTGCGAGGCAGTCCCTGTAGTTGTCCAACTCAACGCAGATTGCCCCAATGGAATCCAACTTGAAAATAGAGGAGCACTCCAGTCCGGATGGTCGGTATGGTTATCCAAACCCGCATTTCGGTATGGATCATGGAAATGATGTCGCGGTCTCCAAGGAGCAATCCGGCGACCATCCTCGTCTTCAATTATACTTCCAACCCGAAGCCATTCCATTATGTTTCGTGTTGTCTTATCAGGATCAGCTTCGCCTCTATCTATTCGCGTCTTTATATCTTGGGGAAAGTTCCAATATAATTGGGTTGATATTCCGTTAGCGAGTCCCAACTGCGTTTTTAGGTAATCATCTATTACAGATGCTTCGGTACCTTTACTTGTTATCGCAGGATGCGTTTTTCTATTTTCAAATGCGTACAAAGAGTTAAATAAACCCAAAACCAATATCAGTGTTGTATATTTGAAATTCATTTTGATATTCCTTTCCTTGCGTTATCCAAACATGTGATCAAACAGGGATGTCTTTTCAATTATCCACCAAGATAAAAAAGAAGCTGATAGGGTAATGCCAAGTGATATCAAAAACATTTTTAATTTTGGATGTTTTTTAAACAATAATTTCATTACTAAAACCCAAATAATATCAAAACCCAATAAAGCCAGCAGTCCCATTGGTCCTATAAGCCAGTCGGGTGTCTTTGGGCTATCTATGACTGGGAATAATAAATAGAAGGAGATAACGAAAATACCCAAAAGTACTACAGCGAATACAATCATGTCCTGTTTACTCAGAGAGAAATTCTTCTTTTCCTGCATACCTTATTCTCCCGAATTTGGTTTGCTTGCAGTATCGCTAAAAATTGAAAAGCCGCCAATTACCATCTTCTTCTCTTATGAAAAAAACCGGGAAACTCAGTATCTGTGGGCCATCCTGATGGAGCATCTCATATTTGACTTCACCGAATCTTTGCCGGTCGAATATCATCTGCCCCATACCGGCTGCATAATCCGAAAGGTGTGGTTCAATTATCTGGAAAATCTCAGCGTATTTTTCTCTTGAAATCTCCGCAACATAGGTAAGGGCCTCATTGACATCACCAGCCGCCAGAGCAGTTTTGAACGATTCGAAAACATCTAACGGATGCGGGCCGTTCAGCCAGAAATAAGCGAAGGTTGCCAAATCGTTGGTATTGACCGCTCCATTATCATCAAAATCGCCATTGAGGCCGCTGCCAGATTTTTTCCAGTTCCCGGCGAATATTGCAAAATCAACAAAATTGACTATCTTATCACTGTTGAAATCAGGATAAGAATCAGGCTCGGGAAAGCTATCAATCTCAGTTGTTCGGCCGCCAGACATACTTGCAGAATAACTTTTTGGCGGTTCAGCAGTTTGTGAGACGGAGTTCTGCTGTTCGGGTTGTGGCCCAGTTTCGCTTATCTCTCCCGCAACATTCAGAGCGATTGGCTCGTCTATGTTCTCAGCATAGTATTTACCTTGTTCGTTAGCCCCCTGCTCCAGCGGCAGAAAGTATTCCAGACCTATCCCGCAGGCAGCAAAAATATTTGACTGGCGATTGTAGAAAAGCCAAAGCTCGTAGATTGTGGTGTTGGCAGGCACCTCATTACCATTGATGACCATATTGATATTCGTAACCAATCTGACGCTGGCTTCACCGGCCTGGCTATCAAACTCAAAGTAGTAGGTATTGTTCGCATTAGGATCGGCTTCTAAAAAACCACCAAAAGCTACAACTGATAAATCATTCGGCTCGAATGGCGTGCTCCCTGCAATAGCTACTACCAGGTCTCCTCCGGCCTGTGTTATGCGAGGTGAATCGGTAATGTCTGTGCCATTAAGGGTCAATATCAAGTTTGCACAGACAATTGAACTACTCATTAAAATTATAGCGGCCAGCAGAAATGCCTTTTGATTGCTCATACGCTCCCCTTTCATTTCTAATCAGCCTCGATATTTTTTATTATTCGCCTTATTTTGAACAACTTAAATAAATCACATATCAAGATAATGTCAATAAAAATCTTCTTTTTTTGCAGAATGGGCAAATGGGAGTACCTGATTTCTCAATCCTATTTGAGCATTTTTTTGAATATTTGACATTTTGAGCGTGGTTTAATATCATATTATCGCTAATCTGGCTGGAGCTTTTAGGTATAGACGTGGTAATGCCCTTCTCGATGGCTTTTGCTTGAAAGGCTTTTACTTTATGGCAAAACAGAAAGTAGTTTTAGAAAAAAGACCGTTTGTGTTAATTATCCGCGATGGCTGGGGTCATAATCCTGACCCGAAAGAAGACCCATACAATGCAATCAAGTGTGCTCACGTTCCGGTGGATAATATGCTGATGACTCAGTATCCAAACTGTCTGATTCATACCAGCGGCGAAGATGTTGGCCTGCCGGATGGAACGATGGGCAATAGCGAAGTGGGGCACCAGAATATCGGGGCCGGCAGAATTGTGCCGCAGGAGTCTGTGCGACTCAGTAAAGCTGTTCGCGACGGCTCCTTTTTTGAGAATAAAGAATTTTTGAATCTGATAGAATTTGTCAAAAGCAACAACGGCAAAATGCACGTTATGGGCCTGTGCAGCGATGTCGGCGTTCATTCATTGTTAGACCACCTTTATGGTTTGCTGGAGCTTGCAAAAAGAAACGGCCTAAAAGACGTCTTTATTCACGCATTCACAGATGGACGTGACTCACCACCTAATAGCGGGGCCGGATACATAGCCCAAATCGAAAAGAAAGCCAGCCAGATTGGCATAGGCAGGATTGCCACTGTTTGCGGCAGGTTCTATGCGATGGACCGCGACAGCCGGTGGGACCGCGTGCAAAAGGCTTACGAATGTATAAGGGTTGGTAAAGGCATTAAGGCAGCCAGTGCAGCGGAGGCAGTTGCGAAAAGCTACGAAAGAGAAGTTACCGATGAATTTATTGAGCCGACCTGCATTGTCAACGAAGGTAGTGAGCCGGTAGCCACTGTCAATGATGGAGACGGTTTGGTGTTCTTCAATTTCCGCGGCGATAGACCTCGAGAGATTACACGGGCATTTGTTGAGCCGGAATTCAAGGAATTTGTCCGAACCACCAGACCCAATGTGTATTTTGTCTGTATGACAGAGTATGACGCAACGATACCTGCGCCGGTTGCATTTCCGAAGCCGCCAAAGATGAAAAATATCCTGGGTGCTTACTGGGGTTCTCTGGGGCTGAAGCAATTTCGCTGTGCCGAGACGGAAAAATATGCACATGTTACTTTCTTTTTTAACGATTATGCCGAAAGGCCCTTCCCTGGCGAGGACAGGCAAATCGTGCCTTCGCCGCGAGTGCGGACCTACGACTTAAAGCCAGAGATGAGCGCGTATGAGGTTGCCGATGTGGTGCTAAATAGACTCGACTCGAACAAATATGATGTGGTAGTGGTCAATTTTGCCAATCCGGATATGGTTGGCCACACCGGTATATTGTCGGCAGCAGTAAAAGCAGCGGAGGCGGTTGACCTGTGCGTGGGAAAGATTCTGGATAAAGTCAAGGGCTTCGGCGGGGCGGCAATAGTAACGGCTGACCACGGCAATTTTGAAAAAATGATAGACGGCAGCCCTGACAAGCCGCACACTGCTCACACTACTTTTGATGTGCCTTTAATTATCTTCGATGAGCGTTTCAAGGGTATGAAGCTGCGAGAGGGTGGAAGATTGGCCGATATAGGACCGACCTTATTGGAGATGATGGGACTGCCGCAGCCCGAAGAAATGACCGGCCAGAGTCTGCTCAAAGTCTGAAATCCTGAAAAAACTATTTCAAAAACTGTTAAAATTGCCCAAAGAATTCTGGAGTTAATGCAAACCGTTTTCCGACAGGAGGTCGTGGAAAACAATGGGCCGAATAATCGTCCTTGACCAGAATATGGTTAATATGATTGCGGCGGGTGAGGTGATTGAAAGGCCTGCCAGCGTGGTCAAGGAGCTGATGGAAAATAGTCTCGATGCAGGAGCAACAAGGATAACCGTAGCTATCGAGGACGGCGGCCGAAAGTTGATTTCGGTCACCGATGACGGCTGTGGAATGGATGCGGAGGATTTGGCAAGGGCATTTGAGTCGCATACCACCAGCAAAATCACCAGATATTCCGACCTCTATGGCATATCTACGCTCGGCTTTCGAGGCGAGGCGTTAGCGAGTATCGGTTCGGTCGCACAGGTCAGGGCTGTTAGCAGGATACCGGATTCTGCGGAGGCTAACTGTATTGAGATTGATTGTGGTAATAAAGGCAGCATCAGTCCCTGCAGCGCAGACTTCGGCACAACAATCGAGGTCAGAGACATTTTTTATAAGCTGCCCGCGCGGCGCAAATTCCTTAAAAGCGCCAATACTGAAATGAGTCATATAATCGAGCAGTTCACGCGCATTGCACTGGGTTGCTACTTTATAAAAGAACCATTTCAAACTTCAAACACTGAATATCTAAAATCGAATGATGGAACGCAAACAAGTCCCCAAGCAGGGGCTGCTGCAAGCAGGAATCTTGACCTTACTCTTATACATAACAACAGAGAGCTGTATCGGTTATCAGGCAAAGAAAATCTTCGCCGGCGTGTGGCTGAATTATTTCCGATGTTGTCGAGAGAGGTTTATGAGGATTTTCTGGAGGCCGAAAGTGACGAAAGAGGGCTGCATATTTTCACATTACTGGGTAAGCCCGGCATTTCCAAGACCAGCAACAAATTCCAGTATATATTTCTAAATGGCCGGTTTATCCGCGATAAATTTATTTCACACGCCATCAAGGAAGCGTATCGTGGGCTGCTTGAGCCGGATAGATTTCCGGTTATCTTTTTGTTTATTCAAATGCCTTATGAGGATTATGACGTCAACGTTCATCCTACGAAGATTGAGGTGCGTTTTTATAATGCTAATCTTGTATATTCGCAGGTGCTGGCTGCCTTGCGTGAAAAGCTGTTATCTACGCAGCTCGATGTGCAGGCAAAGCTGCCGGTGGCTGCAAATCTGCCTGTGAAGGATAATGCCCCACTGGAAAGCCATAGAAGCCAGAATATTGCTGATGCGATTGCCGAATTTTTGAAGATACACGGGCCTGTCAAAACTGTGCAGCAATACGGGCCGCTGCCAAAGAGACCCTTTTCTGCAATATATCCTGATAGCAAACAGGTAAGTGAAATCGCTGCTGCTTCGCCGGAAGCGGGATTAGGGGAGGAAAAGTTTCTTCAGATACATGACAGCTTTATCGTTGCGCAAACCGATGATGGGTTTGTAATCATCGACCAGCACGCCCTTCACGAGCGGATAATATATGAGCAATTGCACAAGCGAATATCGACCGGCAAGCTCGAATCACAGAAATTGCTAATCCCTGAGAGTTTTGAGTTGACCGAAGGCCAGACCATTGTAATTGACGAAAATGCCGAACTATTTGAAAAATTAGGGATTGAGCTTGTGCCGTTTGGCCCGAGGGCAATGGCGATTCAGGCGTTTCCAGGCCTTTTGGCAAATGTCGCACCGGTTGATTTTGTCCAGGACTTGATTGATTTGCTCGACCGCAGGGATACAGGTCTTGATGCTGATAGGCTGCTCGAGGAGGTTTTGAATATGGCTGCGTGCAAGGCGGCAATCAAGGCAGGCCAGAAGCTCAGTGACAGCGAAATAAAGCAGTTACTTGCAGATAGGGAACATATCGAGTCGGCAAGTCGCTGTCCGCATGGCAGGCCCACCACAATCAAATTTTCGATAAGTGATTTAGAAAAACAGTTCAAGAGAACATAATCTACAAACTACATTATAGACAAGCTGCCGTAGGAAATGTAAATAACTCAAACTGACCGATTCGATGGCATTAGTAATTGTAACTTTTTTATTTATAAGAGAATATAGTAATCTGTCATTCTGAGCGAAACGAAGTGAAGCGAAGAATCTGGCCCTTGAACAGATGGTTTTTCTTCTGCTAATGCCAGATGCTTCGCCCCGCACCAGAAGCGGTGTGGGGCTCAGCATGACAATAAAACCAGTCAGTTTGGGTAAATAAACGATTCAAGACACTACTATGAATAAGTGGTTCTGGTTGTTTTTGGCCATAGCTTGCTGGATGGGGACAGGATTTGTCCTTTTTGGTTCACACCAGGAGACAGACCGTAGCAATACTTCGCTATCAGGTCAGGCTGAGCGGATTGTTTCAATGGCTCCAAATCTGACGGAAATACTTTTTGCCCTCGGTCTTGAAGATAAAATGGTTGGGGTGACGTTTCACTGCGATTACCCGCCGGCAGCACTAAGAAAGCCGAAGGTGGGGACATTCTGGCAGCCAAATATCGAAGCGGTAATAGCAGCTAAGCCGGACCTGGTAATTACACTTGGCTTTGAGCAACAGAGAAGTTTTACAGAGAGACTCGAGAGGATTGGTTTCAATTGTCTGGCTGTGAATGTCGAGACGGTAAGTGAGCTTTTTGAGGCAATTGACAGAATCGGAACAGCAACTGGCAAACAAAAAGAAGCTAATCGGTTAGTATCGGATATTCAGAAAAAACTAAATGAGCTGACAGTTCTGGTTGGCAGGGAGGATAAAGTCAGGGTTCTCTGGGTGGTTCAGAGAGAGCCCTTACGGGTGGCGGGGAGAGAAACGTTTATTAACGAGATAATAGAATTGGCCGGCAGTGAAAATGCAATAGGGCAAACCATATATAAATATCCGCCGATTGGGGCCGAACAGGTTATTGCCAGCGGTGCGCAAGTTATAATCGAGCCGTCGATGACAAAAGAAGAAGTTTCGAGCCAGCAGGAAAGTGCCATTCAATACTGGAATAAGTTTGAAAATCTGCCGGCTGTAATGAATCATCGCATTTACGTAATAAATGGTGACATAGTCTCGCGCCTTGGACCGCGGCTGTGTGAGGGTGTCGAAACTATTGCTAAGTGCATCCATCCGGAGCTTTTTAGAGAATGAGTATGAAGGGACAATTGACCGCAAGGAAATTAGTTATAAAAGTGACGGTGGGACTTGCAGTGCTATTGGCGGCAATGTCTGTGTGCTCGTTTATTGGCAGCGAAAAGGTCTCATTGCAAGCTGTCCTTGATGGTTTTGGCCGGCAAGCAGCAGTCAATCCGGATTACGAGATATTTGTTAGAGTGAGGCTTCCCCGGATTTTTTTAGCTGCGATTGTGGGGGCGGCGTTGGCATCTTCCGGCGTAGTTTGCCAGGCACTTTTGCGTAACCCGCTTGCCGACCCATATATACTGGGGGTGTCGAGCGGGGCCGGCTTGGGTGCGGTTATTGCTGTCATTAGCGGATTAAACTGGACTTTCATAGGGAGGTCGCCAATATCGGTTTTTGCATTTGTAGGAGCGCTGGGGACGGTTTGGTTAGTATGGTTTCTCGGCCGCTTAACAGGAAAGTTTCACATTATCGGTTTGCTGCTTGCGGGAGTTGTGGTGAACACGTTTTTCTCGGCTTTGATAATGTTTCTTACATTGGTAGCGAAAAGTCAGCAAGTATATGCGACGATATTCTGGCTGATGGGTAATATGGTTGAGGAGAATTTTCTGGTGTTGTGGTGCGGGGCCGGGTGCGTAGTAGGAGGAATACTGGTTCTATTTTATATAGCTCCACAGTTAAATGCGCTTAGCTTTGGTGAGGAGGATGCCAGAAGTATGGGTGTCAATATTGGCAGGACGCAACTAATTGCCTTTGGTGTCGCAGCGTTTATAACTGCCATTGCGGTCAGCCTGAGTGGCCTGGTAGGATTTGTGGGCCTGGTTGTTCCGCACGGGACAAGATTAGTATTCGGCCCCGACCATCGCAAGTTGCTGCCGCTAAGCGCAATTGTTGGAGCGACATTTTTAGTAGTTGCCGACACTTTTGCGCGTATTGTTGTTGCACCGGCGCAATTGCCGGTCGGCGTAGTGACGGCGATTATAGGCGGGCCTATCTTTTTGATTTTGCTGATTAAATATAGTAGAAAAGTTAGTTGGCTAAAATAGCCACGAAGGCACAAAGTCACAAAATAAAAATGAAAGTTAAAAAAAATATAAGTGAGTTTTAGTGTCTTGGTGCCTTGGTGGCAAAAACGGGGATTCTAAAATGAGCGGCATTATAGAGGTTGAAGGTCTTAGTTTTGGTTACACACCGCAAAGCACGGTTTTGAAAGATGTTAGCTTTGAGGTAATGCCAGGGACATTCCTCGCAATAGCCGGTCCAAACGGGGCGGGTAAAAGCACGCTGCTTAATCTACTGTGTGGGATGCTCTCGCCGAGGTTGGGCTCGATAAAGATTGACGGGACTGCGGTAGAATCATATAGGACCGAAGCTCTTGCAAAAAAGGTGGCGGTCGTGCGGCAGGAGTTTATACCTGTGTTTGGCTTTCCGGTCATCGACACAGTTATGATGGCAAGAACGCCTTACTATAGCCCGCTGGGATTTGAGAGCCGGCTTGACAGGGAAATAGTGGCCGAAGCTCTCGAAGCGACCGATACAGCCCGCTTTGCTTTACGGCCGCTTGCATGCCTTAGTGCCGGGGAGAGGCAGCGGGTTTTTATCGCGAGAGCACTGGCCCAAAATACTCCTATCCTGCTTCTGGATGAGCCGACAAATTTTCTGGATTTGAAACATCAGGTTGGGATATATGATTTGCTTAAAACTACCCAGCTTAAAAAAGGTAAAACACTTGTTGCCGTAACGCACGATATAAACCTGGCAGCCCAGTATTGTGATGCAGCTTTGCTGCTCGGAATCGACAATGGCTGCCAATATGGGTCAGCTAAGGACGTTTTCTCTATCGAGCAAATTGAGAAAGTCTTTGGCGTAAAGGTGTTTGCGGGCAAAATCGGGCAGGAAAAATTCTTTATACCTTTGGGCAAATTTGCAAAAGATGGTCCACAAATTGCCGCCAAGCACTATAGTTAATCGGTTAAATAGCCCCTCTATTTATGGCTGTAAGTAATTGTTAGCAAAATAGTTATAACAGTCCAAATGCTGCCGGTTGAATTGTTCAGTTTCCCTGACAACTATGTTTTTGTTCCACTACAATAATTTGAGTGAAAGAACTATTATACATAACTCAAAGTAATATGTTATAATAACCGATTCTAATGAAATGAGAATTTAATGGTAATAGGGGCATCTGAAAGTAGTGCAGAAGCGTAGAAAACCAATTAGAAAGAAGCTTGACTTGACTCGAACAGAGAAAAGTCATTTAGCAACTGCTGATATTGAGCGTTTCAAACAAATGCTGTTGGAAAAGCGAAGAGAAATCCTGCACAATGTAAGCGAAATTGAAGACGAAGCGCTGAAGAAGTCGAGGCTGGATGCAACAGGAGACCTGTCGAGTATGCCGATTCATATGGCTGACATCGGAACAGATAACTACGAGCAGGAGTTTGCTCTTGGATTAATGGATAGTGAACGGCAATTACTGCGAGAGATCGACGATGCATTAGGGCGTATCGAAGAGGGAACTTACGGCATCTGTGAAGGCACAGACAAACCGATACCAAAGGCCCGGCTCGAGGCCCAACCTTGGGCCAGATACGGTGTTGAATATGCCCGGATGATAGAACAAGGCCTCGTCGAAGAGGAAAAGGAAACAGACGAGGAGAGGGAATAATACTAACCGTTATTTTGGTGGCCTGGTATGAGAAACAGGTGCCCCATCTGTCACAAGCAGGTTAAAGTATCATCTCAAGAACAAGCCGAAGAAGCAAAGTTCTTTCCTTTCTGTTCACATCGCTGTAAGCTGATAGATTTGGGTGGCTGGTTAGATGGCAAATACAAAATAATCTCTGAATCACAGCCACAGCAGGCTGGTTCGCTATCTGATGTCTCTTCTGGTTCTGCTTCAGATAAATGATGAGTTGGAAAGTGCTGTAAATTATAAATTGTTTCAAAAATCTGTTGAAGCCGATGGCTGGTAAGGTATATATAGTTTGTATTCGTCCATTATAAAACTGATGGTGTTGTAACCTTTTTGAAAGGAATCAAAATGGCCAACAAGGGACAATCTTTGCAATTATTAGATAACGTTCTGTTTCCAAAGATATTTCAGACTTTTCGGATGGCAATTCAACCGACCAAGCTGATAATTGCCTTTGTATCGCTGCTGGTTATATGTCTTGCCGGCTGGATTATGGACTTTAGCAAAACAGTGGTTGCTACAAAAGGTTCGCAGGGCAAAGAAACCGAACTGCAGATTTATGTATCCGCCCCGGAAGAGATACAATCATACCTCAAAAGTTTTGGGCAAGATGGAGAGCGTACAGGAGTTTTTGCTGCACTTTGGCACTTCGCTGCAGCAAGGTTCACAGGCGCGGTAGATTCAATATTTGCGCTCAACCCGTCCGGTGTGGTCAGAAACATAGTTGATTTTTTTAAGGCAATAAGGTGGGCGCTGAAGTATCATTTTCTTTACTGCATCATCTTTTTTATAATAACACTGGTAGTTATTTCCGTCGGCGGAGGTGCTATTTGCCGAATCGCTGCATTGCAGTTTGCCAGGGGTGAGAAGCCGGGTCTGACAGAGTCCCTGCGCTATAGCGTCAAAAAATTCACGAGTTTTTTCGCCGCACCTTTGGTGCCGGTTGGGATAGTTATTTTCATAGGCCTGTTTGTATGCGTTCTGGGGTTGATTTGTAATATTCCAGGAGCAGGCGAGTTAATAATGGCTGTCTTTATGTTTTTAGCTTTGATTGCTGGTGCGTTGATAGCGGTTGTTTTAATAGGGGCGGTTGCAGGCTTCAACTTGATGTTTCCTGCGGTGGCATACGATGGTTCAGACTGTTTTGATGCAATAAGCCGTTCTTTTAGTTATGTATTTTCCAGGCCTTGGCAGATGGGTTTTTACACCGCGATAGCTGCGATATATGGGGCGATTTGTTACACATTTGTTCGACTTTTTGCCTTCTTGCTGCTCTGGGTTACCCACCGTTTTCTGCAGTTAGGTATCTGGGTTGATAATAGCAGTAAAGCAGTCAATAAGCTTATAGCAATATGGCCGGAGCCAAGATTTATCAAGTTAGTTACCCCATCAAATGTGGCTGCAGGAAATTGGTCGGAATCATTGGCGGCTTTTTTGGTGCAGTTATTGTTATTAGCCGTTATCGGACTGGTAGTTTCTTTCATAATGAGTTTTTACTTTTCGGCCAATACCATTATCTATTCGCTTTTGCGTAACAAGGTTGATAATACTGCTCTTGATGACGTTTATACGCCACAGTTCGATGAGGTAAAGTCTGAGCCTGCACCGACTGAATCTCAGTCCGCAGAACCGTCCTGAAATTAGACTCATAAATGCAGGCGGATTCATTATTTTCGAAAAAGTGTCAGACCGCTGAATTGCCGATTTCCGATTGCCGATTTAGAAATCATAAGTTGTAAATCGAAAATCGGCAATACGTTGAATCTGTAACGCTGAGGAATATGCTTGACTCAAGCACAAATACGGGGCAAACGGATAAAATCCAAAATCTGTTAGACGTCACAGCTCCACCTACTGTTAGGCTTCGTTTCCGCAAGGCACTGATTATCCTTGCTCATATAGTTGCTTTCGCTGCCTCTTTGATGCTTTCTTCTCTGGTAGTGCACTCTATGAGCTTTAGGGGAAACTGGCTTGTAAATGAGTATCTTCCTTTGCTTTTGTTCTTTGTTGTCATCAAGCTGCTGATATTTGGGCTTTTTAAGCAATATCGTGGCTGGTGGCGTTATGTCAGTATATCGGACCTTGTTGGGATACTGCGGGCGTCACTTGTCAGCAGTCTGATAATCGTACCGCTGTGGGTTGGATTTTTAAAATTTACGGACCCTTTATTTATAGAACGGATTCCGGTTCTTCAAAAACTGCAACAGTTCAGTCAGGAGATTAGCCAAGAGAAGATAGTAAGGGGCGTAATCGAAGTCGACCAGGGTATATTTGTGGCTGATTTATTCAGCACGTTTCTGCTGCTTAGTGGGCTGCGAGTCGTTGTAAGACTATATTACGAAGAATTTCGTACTGTTGAGGCTGGCCGGCTGAAGCGGCTTCTGATTGTTGGTGCCGGCAACGCCGGCGAAGCACTCCTGCGCGACATTCACCGTGAGTCTCCTGCTCAGCATGAGGTTATCGGTTTTATTGACGATGACCCTGCCAAGCAGGGTTCAACTATTCACGGAATATCCGTGATCGGGACGGTTGAGCGACTGCCTAAAATTTGTGCTGACCGTAATATCGAAGAGATTGCCATTGCAATGCCTTCGGCAAGTCATCGCGAGCTGCGGCGTGTTATCCAGGTATGTGAAGGCACCAAGATTCGCTTTCGCACCGTGCCTTCACTTACGGATATTGCTTCGGGCAGATACCGTGTTTCTCAGATTCGAGACGTTGATATTAAGGACCTCCTGGGGAGGGAAACTGTGCAGCTTGACCTCGACCTTATAGAGGCTTTTGCAAAAGACAAGGTAATTATGGTTACGGGCGCCGGCGGCTCTATCGGCTCAGAGATGTGCAGGCAGCTATGCAAATTTAATCCGAAACTACTTTTGCTTGTCGAGCAGGCCGAAAATCCCCTGTTCTACATAGAGCAGGAATTGCATCAGAAATTTCCTGCTGTTCGCCTGCTTGCACTTATTTGTGACATTGCTGATAGAATGCGGGTTATGCAAATCTTCGAAAAATATAAACCGCAGATTGTTATTCATGCGGCTGCTCACAAGCACGTGCCCCTGATGGAGCTTAATGCCGGAGAAGCCATCAAAAATAATGTCGTAGGCACACAAAACATCGCTGATGCAGCAGACCGGTTTGGTGCCACCAATTTTGTAATGATTAGCACCGACAAAGCCGTTAATCCGACGAGCATAATGGGCTCATCCAAACGGATTGCAGAAATGTATGTTCAGGATTTAAGCAGGACCAGCAAAACACATTTTGTAACTGTGCGGTTTGGCAACGTCCTTGGCTCGGATGGCTCGGTCGTCCCTATCTTCAAAAAGCAAATTGCAGAAGGTGGGCCGGTAACTATTACCCATCCGGAGATGAAGCGGTACTTTATGACTATACCGGAAGCAAGCCAGCTTGTTTTACAGGCAGCAACGATGGGCAAAGGTGGGGAAATCTTTGTGCTTGATATGGGAGAGCCGGTGAAAATTGTGGATCTGGCCAGAGAGCTAATTACCCTCAGTGGTTTCAGGCCTGGAGAGGACATTGAGATAATATTTACAGGACCCAGGCCCGGCGAAAAGCTCTTTGAGGAGCTGTCAATAGAGGGTGAAGATATGGTGCGGACGCGTCACCCCAAAATCCTGATATGGAGGAATGTTCCTATGAACCGCGACAAGCTTCACGCCGGCATAAATGAGCTTATAGCTGTCGCCGGGTCGCAAAACTGCAGCCAAATAACTCAGAGAATCAAAGAGCTTGTGCCGGAATATATCGGCGGCAATAATAATAACGCTAAAACTTCCTGAGACCTTTGTATAAGTCATTATTTTTTTCATAGCACTTCCGTGCGGAGCTCTTCAAGAATCGCTTTTAGCAGAGCGGCATTAGTTTAATTGTCTTTGGTAACGGTTGTATGTGCTGCGTTGAACATTCTTACGCCGCCTGTGTCCAATTGGACTATCAGTCCCTTTTCCGGGTCGATTCCAATGCAGTTACCTGTAAATTTTGTGCCGTTGAAGGAGAGAATCACTCTGTGACCTAATTGCATACTTAGTTTTCGCCAGCGGTCTATTATTATTTGGCTTCTTTGTGTTGCTGCTTCGAGCCAGTGGTCTATCGAGATTAGCATCCTTTTTGCCAGTAGGATTCGGTCGCAGACGGTTTGACTTTCGATGTCGATGCTTGTTGCGAGCAGTTGCAATTCAGACGGGAAAGATTCTATTTTTTGATGGCAGTTTATCCCTATTCCGAGGATACAGATATTGCTGCTGCGGTCCTTTTTGGATTCGAGCAAGATTCCGGCCACTTTTTTGCCGTTAAGAATTATATCGTTTGGCCATTTGATTTTTGCTTCAGTGCCGGCCACCTTGCCGATAGCCTCGGCAACTGCTACGGCGCAGGTTAGAGATAGCAGCTCGCCGGCCAATTTGCAGTCGGTTAAAAGAATCGAACATAGGATGCTGTCTGAGCGGCCGCTGTGCCATTTATCGCCGGCTCTGCCTTTGCCTGCGGTTTGTTCCTCGGCAAAAACTGCCAGCCCGTCGTTTGCTTTGTTTCTGGCATATTCGGCGGCGATGTCGTTAGTGCTTGACGTGCAGCTAAAAATCAGGATTTTCCTGCCGATGCATTTGGTCTTTAGATTTGCTTTTATCTGGTCGGCGTCCAGCAAGTCTGGGTTGGGCATAGTTTCAGTTACCTGTCGAGTCCGATGTCAACGGCTATTGCAGAGTGGGTAATTGCACCTACGGCAATTCTATCGATACCGCAATGGGCAATTGCTGAGACATTGTTTAATGTTATATTGCCCGAGGCTTCGAGTAGCGGTTTTTTGTTTTTGCCGCACATTTGGTTTCGCATCTCAACGGCGTGCTTTAGCTGCCACTGGCCCATATTATCCAGCAGCACAATGTCGATACCCGGGATTTCCAATACATAGTTAAGCTGGTCATCGACGTGGTCAACCTCTACAGCGATGAATTTGGTGCCTTTTATTTTTTTGGCCTCACAGACTATTTTTCGCAGCTTCGGCTGGAAGTTTCTGCCGAGCTCTGCCAGATGGTTGTCTTTAATCAGGATGCCGTCATACAGGCCGATGCGGTGGTTGTGTCCGCCGCCGCAGCGAACTGCGTATTTTTCGAGTATGCGCCAGCCGGGCATGGTCTTTCTGGTGTCATAAATCTTTGCCTTTGTTCCTTGAACTGCCTGCGCATATTTGTTTGTTGTCGTAGCTATCCCGCTAAGTCGCTGTAAGAAATTGAGCATAACTCGCTCGGCGCTAAGCATAGAGCTCAGCGGACCTTCAATTGTAGCAAGGTTGCATCCGACATGAGCAGACTGCCCGTCTCTTACGTGGACTTTCAGCTTCAGTTTTTGGTTGTATTGTCTGAGGATTTCTTTAGCGACATCCATTCCACAAACGATTATTTCCTCACGCGAAATGATATGCGCTTTGGCAGTGACATTTTTTTTGATAAGAAGTTGGCTTGTTACATCACCTTGTCCGAGGTCCTCTTCAATTGCCATTCGAATAAGGGGTAGCGTTTTTGCAATGTTAAGTTTCTTCATTTTTTTCCCTTTACTTAATCATAAATATTTGCCTCTTGTGAGCGCAAGCTTTACAAAAGTAGTCGGATAATAACTATATACCACGATGTAGCGTTTTATCCTGTGTACCCGCACATTCCAACCCGTGGGGAGTTAACCACAGGTAATCGCATATCTTCGTCGCACTTATGGTCAGCGGCACATTTATCACAAAGCCATCCTTCACCTGACCAGGCACATTTGGTGCACAGTTGTGTGGCAGGTTGTCCACAAGATAAGCAGGTTATTGAAGGAGGGTCATTTCTGGTCAGAAGTTGGACGGCCTTGCTCTTACTTTCGCCTTCTCCTTCTGAGATAACCTTCAGTGTAAGATGTGTAGTAGTGCCGAAGTCGTATTCGTGGTAAAACTTCATACCGCTGCGCAGAACATCGCACAATTTGACATCGAAACCTTCTTCGTTGAGGTCTTCCATCGGTGCACACGAGTATCTTTTGTCTTCAATTGTGAACATACTCATATGACCACAACACTCCAGCCAGGTTCGTCTGAGAAAATTGTCGAGGACCTCAAAATCTGCATTAACTGGCACTTCGATATGCATCCAGTATTCAGGCAAGTAACGACCCTCAACTACAAGATGGAAGCATTTTGTTTTTTGCAGTCTTTGGTTGCCAATTGATGTTTCGGAAGTCCCTTTTCTTTGTCTGCACGATTCGAGGTGCTTGGTCATCGTGGCTTTACTGAAAGTGCCGCCACAAAGATTGCATTTTCCGGTAGATATTTGTTTTGCCATTTATGTTCCTCTTACTGGGGCTTAAAGTCCCATTTTGTAAAATTGTGGTACAGTGTTCTGCAATCGTGTGAACTAATTTTTGCGTTTTTTTTGCCTTTTTGTAGCTAAAAAATCTCTTTTCTTTCTTCGTGAGTCAACAAGGACAAATTCCGGCAGCTCTTTGAGTTCTCGCAGCTGGTCGCGCAGAAAAGCCGCTCGTTCAAAATCGAGGGCCTGCGCCGCTTCAAGCATTTCCTGCTCGATTTGAGCAGCCAGCTCAACTTTATCATATTCAGCATCGCCGAAGCGAACAGCCTCGCGCGCTGTTTGCCTTGCTTTTACTATATCGGACAAGCTTCTACGAATCTCCTTTTTTACCGTCTCAGGCGTAATATTATGGTCATTGTTATATTGGAGTTGAATTTTACGGCGTCTATTCGTTTCGTCAATAGCTTTTTGCATCGATTTAGTGACCGTGTCTGCGTATAAAAAGACGGTGGCGTTGATGTTTCGGGCGGTTCTGCCGATTATCTGTATCAGCGAAGTCTGACTCCGTAAAAAACCTTCCTTGTCGGCATCGAGAATTGCAGCAGCGGAGACCTCCGGCAAATCAAGGCCTTCACGCAGCAAATTAACTCCGACCAGGACATCGAAATTGCCGGTCCGCAGGTCCCGCAGTATGTCAATTCTTTCAAGCGTCTCGATTTCGCTGTGTAGATACCGGCATTTAAAGCCTTTTTTTGTAATGTAGCTCGCCAGGTCTTCAGCCATTTTTTTCGTCAGGGTCGTGACCAATATTCGCTCTTTAGCCTTGATTCGTTTTTCGATTTCGCCTAAAAGGTGGGGGACCTGATTGCGAGCCGGGCATACGAAGATTTCAGGGTCCAGAAGCCCCGTGGGCCTGATAATTTGCTCAACAACCTCATTATTGCACTTTTCAAGCTCGAATTGTGCGGGTGTTGCCGACACAAAAATCACTTTGGCCCAGTTTTCCTGAAATTCCTCGAATCGCAGAGGCCTATTGTCCAGCGCGCTGGGCAGCCTGAAACCATGCTCAACCAGAACTTCTTTTCTGCTTCTATCGCCTGCCCACATCGCCCGCAGTTGCGGAATTGTTGCGTGCGATTCGTCGATGAATAAAAGGAAATCCTTTGGGAAGTAGTCAATAAGCGTATAAGGTCTGGCGCCGGGGGGCAGGCCGGAAAGATGCCTGGAGTAGTTTTCAATTCCACTGCAATAGCCGACCTCCGTCATCATTTCGATATCATACATCGTTCTGGCTTGCAACCGTTGCGCCTCCAGCAGTTTTCCTTCCTGCCGAAACTGCTGCAGACGCTCTTTTAGCTCCGCCTTTATGCTCTCAACCGCACTGGCAATCCGCTCGCCGGGCATAACATAGTGCTGAGCTGGATATATAAAGACCTGCTGTTCGGTAGCGAGGATTTCTCCCGATACTGGATTTATGTAACTTATATGCTCTATCTGTTCGCCAAAAAATTCGATACGAATCGCAAAAGATTCGTATGAAGGATATAGCTCAACCACATCGCCGCGGACTCTAAATGTCCCTCTCTGGAACTCGATATCGTTTCTGGTGTATTGGATGTCGGCTAACCTGCCAAGCAGTTCATTTCTATCTACGCAGTCACCCGTGCGTATGGCTACTACGCTGGCCTTATAATCTTCAGGCGACCCAAGCCCAAAAATGCAGGAAACGGATGCGACAATAATGCAGTCGTTTCTTGTGGATAGACTGGTAGTGGCGGAAAGCCGTAATCGGTCAAGGTCGGCGTTCTTGGATGCGTCTTTTTCGATATAAATATCGCGCTGTGGAATGTACGCTTCCGGCTGATAGTAATCGTAGTAGCTGACAAAGTATTCGACCGCATTTTTGGGAAAAAGCTCCTTGAATTCTTCATAAAGTTGTGCGGCCAATGTTTTATTGTGGGATATGACAAGGACAGGCGAATCCTGCTGGGCTATGACATTTGCCATAGTGAATGTTTTGCCGCTGCCGGTTACGCCCATTAAGGTCTGGAATTTTCTACCGGTGTGCAGTTCTTCCACCAGCCGTTCTATCGCTTCCGGCTGGTCGCCAGCCGGCCTATACTCAGTATTTAGTTTGAACTTCGCCATTTTGTTTTTACCACAGATGTTAAGGAGTTTATTACTTCGGCGAAGTATATTTTATACTCAAATTCAGTGAGATTCAAGAGAAAGAGTCGGACCTAAAGCGGTACCAGCAGTTTTATAAATATACTTTTATCTTGAACTAATAGATTCGGCTTATAAAATACAGTTGAGTTATTTATGAAAGGTAATTGCCAAAAAAATGATTAAGAGTGTGAAACTATCACCAAATGAGCAACATGCACTACTGGAAGTGTCCCAGCTTCTTAAATCTGATTTACCCGTAAGCCGGGTGATATTGTTCGGCTCGAAAGCACGTGGAGAAGGTGAACCTGATTCAGATATCGACCTTCTAATCTTGACATCCTGTCCGGTCAGTGGCGATTTGCGTGATACTATTTCTGAACGATTGGCCGACATTAATCTGCGAAATGACGTTTCCTTGTCTTCGGTCGTTGTATATCAGCAGGATTGGTCGAATGGGTTAATTCGCCATACGTTAATACACAGTGAAGTTGAAAGAGATGGATGTGAAATATGAATGAGAACGATCCGGCATTCAGCGGTCAAATCCGAATTTGTCCGAACTTATATCAAGTCCGGCCAAATCGATAGAAAGTGGAATAAGTTCTATCAAAAATTATTCGACGATAGACAGGAGGGAGATTATATACCAACAGTTACTTTTGAAGAATCGGACGTTTCAACACGCCTTCAAGAAGCTCGTGAATTCATAGATTTGATTCGCGGCCTAATTGCTTCTCAGTGAACCACCAATGGTCCACTGCGAACAACGAACTACCAACCACGAACTATAAGGGGTTCTACGCCCTGCGTTTTCTCACCGCCGCAAAACTGCCCTTGCGGTGTGTAGTTCGTTGAACGGTTGCCTGATTTTTAGAACTGATATATGACACTCAGGCTGGTCCAGTATTCGTCCTGGGTATTGACCGAATTCTCCCACGATGATTGATAGTAAAACCCGGGAGTGAAGGTAAGATTGCTGCCCAAATCGAAACTTGTCGAGATGCCGAAGACGGCGTGCGACCAATCGTGGTCTGCGCCATAAGCGCCGTCGTTGTAGATTGTCTCTGCCGACAGGTGGAAAACCTGCTCTTTGGCTTTAGCCAAAAATTTCGGAATAGTCAAGTCATAACAAAGCCCAAAGATGTGAAACCAGCCGCCGTAGTCTTTGACGTCTGACCCCTCTTCAGATGGCCAAGTGCACACTACAGTGTAGCATGGAACCAGACCTCCCCGATGGATATTTGGCCAGGAAAGACTTAAAAAGACCTCCTGCATATCCGCTATTCTTCGAGGTTCATCGGGGTAGTAGTACCACGTCCAGCCAATTGTGTAGTCCGTCGCATAAGTTTTCCCCTCGAAAAGGCTTTTGCCGTAATATAAGGTGTAATCTATCTCTTCACTATTCTCAAACCCGTTTCTATTTGCCCTTGACCACCAGACATTAACGCCGAAGCCAGTTTCGTATAGGTCAAGGTCAACACTTGGTTGAATTGCGCTGTGATTATTTGGGTAAGAATCAAAACCACGCCATATATATCTACTAACATAAGTGACATCAACAGTAGCATCTAACTTACGCTCCTTGGCTCCAGTGACATCTACTATGGTTAACGCGAGTGTAGTAGCTAAAAAAAACGTTTTTACTTTCATTTCCCGAAGAACTCCGTGACCATAACAGATTCGGTTCTGTGGTCTGATGCCGATAGATACGACGACCGTGCTTTGAACGACCTTGAGACCGCAAGAATTTGGGTATTAAAAAAAGTCCCCCAATTTTTGAAAAGTTACAGAAATTCGTTCACCTTTTCGTTTTTTCTTTAAATTATATCGGCTTATGCAGTTTTTAAGTTGAGTGAATTAAGGTTCTCGAATTTTTGCCGAATTCATCTTAGCCGATAATGTCCTTTTTAACCGGCGGTAAAAAAACGCTTTCGAAAATGTATTTTAGAAAAAACAATAACTTAAGACACTCCAAAATATCGCCGAAAAACCTATAAGAATCAATTTTTGGGGGGTTGATAAAAGATTGGGGCTAACAGTGTGAAATGGGGGCAGTACGATAGTAAAATCCGTCTGTAATCCAAATCTCCCAAAAGAATAATTTCTTTTCTATGTTTTGGGCAGACTTTAACAAATGAATGTTTGTCGTTCTTGGGTATGGACGCTGAAGAATAGCTCTGGATGTAAAAACCAAGGGACCCGAAAGAAATGCAAACCAGTTCAGCCAAAACGAACGTCGATAGAAGGACACACAGATACTTCAGGTTACAAACAAAACTGGCCATTAGTTTTTCAATCGTGGCAGCGATTGCCTCTGCATTACTCACTTTTGCTCTTTATCTTACCGTTAAAAACCAATTGCGCCAGGATATTCGTCAGCGCCTCTATGATATTGTGAACATCGCGGCTCTGCAGATAGATGGCGATGCACATTCAACCCTTGTTGAGCCTGCTCAGGAGGGCAGCGCCACCTATATGCGTATTAAACATACCTTGCAAAACATACGTGACAGGGAAAGCGATATCCGCTTTGTCTATACGTGGCGCCGAAATGCTAATGGGCAGCTCTTCTTTGTTGTGGATGCCGAGACCGACCCTAATGAGATATCTCATCTGGGTGATATCTACGATAGTGCAGAGCCGTCTATATTAGCGCAGCTTGCTGCGCTCGACCGGACTATGGTGGATAAGGAAATTAATACCGACCAGTGGGGCGCGTGGCTTTCAGGCTATGCACCGTTCTACAGGTCCGATGGACAGATGGAGGGTATATTAGGCGTCGATATTGCCGCCTCAAAAGTCCTGGCACACGAGCGTGGATTCCTATGGATTGCACTGGGCGTCTTTTGTGCCACCATCCCATTAGTGATGGCGTTGGGATGGTTGTTTGGTCGCAAATTAGCTGCTCCGATTGTCAAATTAACGGTCGGCAGTAAGTATATTGCTGAGGGTGACCTGAATTACAGGGTCTCTATTCAAAGCAATGACGAAGTGGGCACTCTGGCCAAAACCTTTAATGGGATGACTCAAACATTACAAGAAGCAATTATATATCGCGATATGGAAATCGTGAATCGAAAGAAAGCCGAGAATAACTTGGAAGCCTTAAATGAAGATTTGAAATCGACTGTTCAGCAGCTAACCGAAGCAAACCGTCAGCTTCAGGAGTTCGCTTCAATTGCAGCTCACGAGCTAAAAGCTCCCTTGAGGGCAATCGGAACTTTAGCCAGCATGATGGCAGAGGATTACCGCGATAGGTTAGATGAAGAGGGAGGAAAAAATCTCAAAATACTTGTTGGCAGGGCCAAGCGAATGAGCGCTTTTCTCGATGGTCTGGTAGTATATTCTAAACTTGGACGAGATACCCGTAAAAAGAACCAGGTTAATCTGAACGACATTGTAAGGGAAGTAATCTCCCACTTAGACGTATCGGGGAAAAATATAGAAGTAACTGTAGAAAACGAACTGCCCGTCGTAACAGGCAATGAAACATATATGATACAAGTATTTCAAAATCTGCTGGATAATGCTGTTAAGAATATGGACAAACCCGAAGGCCAAGTCAATATAGGATGTCTTGAAGAGAACGGTTTTTTTAAATTTAGTGTTGCAGATAATGGACCGGGTATTGAACGCAGGTATTTTGAAAAGATATTCAAAATCTTCCAGATATTAGGCAGCCGTGATGAATGTGAGAGAATAGGTGTAGGGCTCGCAGTGGTGAAAAAAATTATTGAGATGTCCGGTGGTAAAGTTTGGGTGCAATCGAAAGTTGGAAGCGGAAGCACTTTCTTTTTTACTCTTCCAAAGCAGGAAATGCAAGTTAAAGGGAAGGTCTTGAGCCTGATAGAAAGGATATAACTGGCGGGGTCTTTTATTCGACTCTTTGTGGATGAACGATTGCTGCGAGGAGTGCTTTTCCGTATCTTTGCCACAGGCCTTCGGTAGAGAGTGATGCATCGGTTGAGAGCATTTCGAATGTTATTATTGGGATTCCGAGCGTCAGTCCTGCGTATGACCCAAGCGAGCCCGGCTTTGCGCCCAGTTTTTTTATGGGCAGGTTGCAGTATTGCACCATTCTTGTAGCAAGAGCTAATCCCGGGCCATCGTAGTCGATACAGCCGAGTGGCTGATGAATGCTGACAATACGGTCGGGGTTATATTGCTGGATGAGCTGGTAAATGGCACGGGTCTCAGGCTCCGAAAGAGCAGTGCGGCCAAACTCTGCGTTGTTAATACGGTTGGCCGTGGCAAAGTTGCGATTGAGGTCCACGCCGTTGGCGTTTAACCGATTATTGTAAGCTATGCCGTCCGGGTTCGCCACCGGCAGAAGGACAACCGTTCGTCCCTCTAAAAGGTATGGATTCTGTTTGAGATGTTCTGCAAGTCGTCGGACAAGTGACGTTCCAGCTGGCTCATTGCCGTGAATGGCTGCTAAAATCAACGTTACATCCTGGCCCCGCCCTAATACGGTATAAAGAATAGGCCGATTCTGTGTCGATGTGCCGGCAATGCGGGATTGAAACTGAACCGCAGGTAGTGTAGGTTTTTCTTTAGAGGGCGGTGTTACAACTATTCGAGGATACTCAGTCGGCTGGTAGCAGCCGGCAATTGCCAGTATGGCAAAAAGCGCACAAATGGCGTAAGCCATCCTGGGGATTGTTAAGATGATTGAACGTTTCTTATTTATTACACCCGATGTTTTATCAGTCATATCACCTTCTCGTATAAAAGTCGAAACATAAAGGGTTATTTGCAGAATGGCTTACGCCATTATAGAAACTATCGGCAAGGCAAAAGACAAAATTAAGGAATATTGCACATAGATAGAGTGATAGCCGGTTCAGAGATTTAGCCGGATGTGCCGATGATAAATTAAAAGGCACTATTATTATAGGTTAATCCGCCGGCAAGTCCTGGCGAACTGAAAGTGGCATATAAATGGCAGAGAGACCGAAAATAAGCAGGCTCGCAACTTATATCGTAGTAGTGATATTTCTAATCGGTTTTGCATATATGGTGCGAGGCCTTTATTATGGCGCGATGACCATACACAAGCTGCTGGCTGAAAATAAACAGCTCAAAGAGGCGATAGCCAATCTTACTCAGGAGGACCAAATAGGTTACGCAAAAGTAATCGCTCAGGAGACGAAGGATGGGTCGCTGTTCACGACTGTAAGATTTGTTGAGACTGCCAGAGATGACAAGCTCAAAAAGATTTTAGAGAAAGAATATGTAATTGAGGGCGATATAATCCATTTTGATGCTCTGGTGGTAAAGTTCGACGACAAAATGGTTATGGACGGCAAGGCGAGGGCGCTATATCTGTGGAGAAGGGTTTATGGCGAGAAGATGTCACCGCAGCAAGGTTTTGTAATAGAGGAGCCGGGGGCGGAACCGAAAAGATACGGCGATTTGCTTGCGGCGCTGCCTATAAAGCAAAGGCAGCTTTTCTGGTCGAGTATATGGGAGCTGGCAAATGACCCTGAGAGATTAAAGGAATACGGCATCACAGCCATTTATGGCAACGTGGTTTATTCGAGATTACGTAAGGGACTTATTTATGTATTCAAGATAGGCTCAACCGGCCAGGTCTATCCTGAGATTGTGCCGGATATGTAAACTTCTCTGAAATGGGGAGGTCTCCATCCAAAAAGGCCGAAAAAGGCTGAAAAATGCCAAAAATTTGCTTGACATTGACCGGCCGATAGGCTATATTCAAGTTGTTCATTAAAAAGGCGAACAATAATAGGTAATTTTAAGGAAAGGAGAGCGTATGAATACTCAAAAAACATTTATGCTGACGACGCACACGGCGATAGTGTTAGGGCAGCCCTCGAATACACCAGCGGACATGGAGCCCCTCAATCTATATTTAGTCTGAGGGGGCCGAATGCTGAAGTGGACCTTGGTGACAAGCAAGGAGATGATAACATCTTTGTAAGGGGTCAGGGGTTTGTTAATCTCAATCAAATTGAATTAGAGCCTTAATATGAGATACTAAAATGAAACCATTAAGACCAAGTAAAAAGTGGGTATTAGTGGCTATTGGACTTTTGCTGGCTCTGCTAAGTCTGAAGATAGTATTGTTTCTGACAGCAAAGCCTAAAATTAAAGTCGATTATGTGGCTGAATATAATAGGATAACGCGCCCCACAAACTGCGACTCCAACGATAATGCTGCACCACATTACCAACAGGCCCTCGATACGTTCATACAAATGCCTGAGAACCTTAGAGTCCCGTTCGTGGACTGGCCGACAGATTACAATGATGTTTACCAGCGTATGCTTAAAGAGTGGCTTGCTTCAAACTCGCAATCCTTTGAGTACTTCAGAATCGCAGCGCATAGGCCCTATTACTGGCTCGAAAGGCAAGCCAGTGAAGACAACAATATGTTTAGCATTATGACCCCTGAATTAGCTCCGTTGCGTCAACTTATCGAAGCAGTTATATGGGAAGCCAAGTTAGACGTCTGCAAAGGCCAATTTCAAGACGCATTTGAAAAAATTCTTGATTGCTACCGAGCCGGTCTGCAGAAGTGTCGAACACCATCTTTCTTAATGGAGCAATTGGTTGGAACCAGCTTTAAGAAAATGGCTGTTTCTAACGCGCTGATTATTATAGACCGGACGTCGATAGATAGTGCGACTTTGCAATTGTTCCAAAACGCTCTGGAAACAGAATTTTATAGTGACAAGCATGTGCCAGACATTGCAACTGAAAAACTTATGTTCTATGATGCAATACAAAGAGTTTTCGTTGACAATGGCAGAGGCACAGGCCGATTGGCTTGGCGGGCAGCTTATGCTTTTGACGTTATGTGCTGCGAATGGACCAATATAAAGATGCGACTGAATTGCTTCGTAGGACCGACAAGAAACGAAACTCTCCAGAAAATCGAGAAGTACTTTGAGCTTTGTGAGACATTGTGGACACTAACTTCTTGGGAACTTCGTAACAAATACCCCAACTACTTCACGAAAATAGAATCCTTAGAAAAAAGCAACTTTTTACTCGATATTCTCACAATAAGCCCACAAGGAATTTCCCGACCTTACTACAGAACCAGATCCCAGACACAAGCACTAATTACCATTCTCGCCATAATACGTTTCAGAGCCGACAACAATCAGCTCCCCAACACACTTGACGAGCTTGTTTCCAGCGGTTACCTGCGTTATATTCCAATGGACCCGTACAGCAATGGCCCACTGGTTTACAGACTTACTAAAAATAATTTTACCCTTTACAGCGTCGGAGAAGATTTCTCTGATAACGGAGGAGTAGCCAAAGCTGGTCATGTATTAATGTCACAGCAGCTAGGAATGACTTCCTATACAGAACAATCAGACATTGTTTATTGGCCTGTTCTGCGAATAGAGAGACTGCAACGCCAAAAATCAGAAGGGAACTACAGACAACTTGATGATATTTGAGAAACGGCTTAAACGACTTGACCCTAATCAGCCTTGTCAAGAACTCTCCAATTGTAACTGGTACATAAAATATGTTCAGGTTGCTTCTTTCGCGGGAATGGTACTGAGAGCAATCGACAATTAGGAAATAGAATTGGTATTAGTTATTGTGGGGTGTAGAGTTTGAAATCTGAAATTATAGCGGAGTTCGATAAAAAAAGGCCGCTTTGAAAGCGGCCTTTTTATCTGCGGAAATTTTGGTTAGCCCGCATATTTCATGATTTTTGTGAAAATGCGACTTAACTTTTTTAATGACAAATAACTTATATCTCTGTGTTCTCTGTGAACTCTGTGGCTTTGAAAAACTCGGGTTAATTATTTGTCGGAAATTTTTGCGGCCCGATTTTGTCGGTTTTGCTTCTTGGGTGTGCGCTGTCATAGACTTCTTTAAGTTTCCTTGTGGTAAGATGCGTGTAAATCTGGGTTGTTGATAACGACTGGTGGCCGAGCAATTCCTGCAAGCTCCTTAAGTCGGCGCCGTTGTTGAGCATATGTGTCGCGAAGCTATGGCGTAGTGTATGCGGGCTGATTGCTGGGTCCAGCCCTGCTATTTTCAGGTATTTATCCATCTTGCGGCGCACGCTGCGGGTGCTAAGGCGTCTGCCGTGCTTATTCACAAACAGGACCTTCAAATCAAAGTTGGCGTTGTTTTGCGCCCGTTTGTTTCTGAACTCAATGTAGTGTTGAATAATCTGTAAAGCGGAGGAGCCGATAGGTGCTATCCTTTCTTTTTTGCCTTTGCCTCTGATGTGGACGACCTCGCCTAAGAAGTCTATATCGTCCATATTGAGGGCGACAAGCTCGCTGACTCGCATACCGGTGCTGTAAAGGGTCTCCAGGATGGCCCGGTCGCGTGAACCGAGCCAAGTATCCATTGGCGGGGTCTCGAGGAGTTTTTTTACCTGGTCATATTCGAGGAATCGCGGCAGCTTCTTCTCCAGCTTTGGCGTTCTAACTGCTGAGGCCGGGTTAGAGCCGATTTGGTTTCTTTTAACCAGGAACTTATAAAAGCTGCGTAATGTGGCCAGCTTGCGGGCTGTCGTTGCCTTGGAATATTGCTTCTCGTTCAGGTGAGCCAGATACGCCCTTATAGTGTTGACGTCCGCTGATAAAAGTAGCTCGTCAACTCCGGATTTGGTCTGCGTTGCTACGGCCATAGCCGAGCTGTCTTGCTGGTGGGACAACGAAGTTAACTCTGGACATGTCTGGCTGCCTTCAGAGCTGCCGGTGAGGAATCCACCAAATTGTGTCAGGTCGGCACCGTAACATTTAGCAGTGTGTTCCGAAAAGCGCCTCTCAAATTTCAAATAGTCTAAAAACTTTTGGATGATTGTGCTCTCTTCCATAATCTACCTATCTATTTGGGTTTTTAACTTTCAAAACGTTAGTTATATTTGTCCCGTTAGAAATACGATTTCTAACGGCATTTATCTGTTTCGTCCCGTCATTGTCGGGCTAATTCGTTTGAATTTGCGAATCTGCGTTTTTGCCTAACAGCTCGTCTGCCTGGCCGATAAGCGACTGGGCAAGTTTGAAACTTAGAACTGCTGCATCAAACCAGTCAAAGTCCGTCCGCTTATCTTTTGCCTGTTCAATCAGAGCGTCAAGAAGTTCATCTTCGTGGCCGGCATCGTAACGAAATATAAACTTCTGTTTTCCCTTGTTTAGAACTAATTGTCGTTTTATTCCTTTCATCATTTTCGCCAAATATATTATATCGCTGCTTCGCAAAGCACTCAGCGCTTTTATCGGCCAATGGGACTTTTGTCTTTACAAATTAAAGCTGAATTGCGCAGATTGTGCGCAAACTTATTAGACCATACAAATAGACCGGCGCTTACCTGCAGCTTGCTTTGAAGAAAATCTTGCCGGTTTTTTCTTCAGAATTGATAGCTCCCTGCTCTCGAAGCTCGGTTATATATTTTAATGCCTCGTCAGGGTGGATGCTTAAACCTGAGCATATATCATTTAGCGAACAAGGCCTGCGTTTCAGCATTGATAATATATCTTCAGCCTTGCTGTCGATATGCTTTCTGGTATGTCGTGATAGGAAGTCGGCTACAACCTCGCAACCCTGTCCTATGCGGCTGGCTATTGTCCCAAGCTTTTCTGCATCCACCTTCTTAACGCCGGCTTCAGCCGTCGGCCGCACCGCCGTATTAAGCTGGACTTTATCAGGACCGATACGCTGTATCAATTCCTTAATTTTGTCGATTTCCGCAGTATCAGTATTCAAACCCTCGATAAGGAACACTTCGAGCCACATCTGGCCGGAGAATTCCTTCCTGAATTTGCACAAGCCATCGACCAGTTTCTCAATACTAATATCCTTGTGCGGACGATTTACTTTCCTGAAAGTGTTTGCGTCGCCGGCATCTAACGATGGCACGACCACATCGGCCTTTGCACAGTCTGTCCGCACGTCCTGTCTGTAGAGTAGCGTGCCGTTGGTCATTATTGCTACAGGGATGTCGGTAATTTTCTTTATGCCTTCTATAAGCTCACCGAGCCGCAAGTGAAGCGTTGGCTCACCAGAGCCGCTAATAGTAATGAAATCCGCTTTCAGGCCTTCGTTCAGTTTGTCTTTTAGCTCAGTCAGGACTGCTTTTATGGGGACATAGTCCTTGCGCTCTATGGTTTTGTCGGTAGTTTTGCCGAGCTGGCAATAAACGCAATCCAGTGTGCAGCTCTTGAGCGGCACAATGTCAATACCCAGGCTGAGCCCCAGCCTCCTGGAAGGCACAGGACCATATAAATATTTCTTGCCCTCAGTCATTTTTATCTGCGTACAAGCTGAAATATTTCTTTGCAGACTTTCAGCAAATTCTCAAGCCAGTCTATCGGCATAACACAATTAGCATCTGATTTTGCCTTTTCAGGATTGGTATGGACCTCGATAAAAAGGCCGTTTGCGCCGGCTGCAACTGCCGCTCTTGCGAGTATCGGGGCCATTTCACGACGGCCTCCGCTTGCAGTGCCAAGTCCCCCCGGCTGCTGGGTGCTATGTGTTGCATCGAATACAACCGGGTAACCAAACTTTTTCATAGTCTCGATAGCCGTCATATCGTTGACAAGCCGGTTATAGCCGAAAAACGTGCCCCGCTCGGTAAGAGTGATTTTTTCATTTCCGCAGGCACGAATCTTTTCAACTGCATTTTTCATTTCGAACGGCGATAGAAACTGGCCTTTCTTTATATTCACAGGTTTTCCTGTTCTTGCGCAGGCACAAAGCAAGTCCGTTTGCCTGCATAGAAAAGCAGGAACCTGGAGGCAATCGACAACTTTGCTCGCCACGGCAGCCTGGGCAGGCTCGTGAATATCCGTCATAACAGGCAAGCCTGTCTTCTGGCGAACCGCAGCAAGGATTTCCAGACCCTTCTTTAGACCCGGACCACGAAAGCTGGATACGCTGCTTCGGTTGGCTTTGTCGAAACTTGCTTTGAAGACTATTGGGACGCCGGTTTTCTTACCAATCTTGGCAAGTTTATTTGCGATGTTCAGGCAGCCGGCCTTGCCTTCGATAACGCAAGGCCCCGCCATAACAAAGAGCGGCGCATCCAAACCGACTTCAACGTTGCCAATTTTGAAATTACCTTTGCTCATAATCCCTGCCCTTCGTAGCTTTAGCGAAGAAGGGTCCCTCATTTAAATTTACAATCTCATCCTATCGCTCTGATAATTCTTGTCCTTATTCCTGCCGGTTTGGCGCCTTCGGGCGCTATTATATTTACTGCCTGCGGTATCACCTTGATTTGCACGGGCAGTTCTGGTCCGGGGTCGCCGTCGATTTCGGTCATTATGCGCTCGGTAGTAGAGCTTACAGTGATGTTCTTGCCTTGCCTGTAGATAACGTCGCCGGCGTGGATGTGCTGTTTCAAAGCTGTCATAATTGAATGTTTGACAAGGCGCAGCCGCGATGCACATTTATAAATACACACATCCAGTAATCCGTCGCTAAAATTTGCAAAGTGCAGTATCTGTAGCCCTACGGCATATCTTGTGATATTCCCGACAAAAACCAGACCCAAACCGTCAAAAATCTCTTGGCCGTCCACTTCTACTTTCATCTGGCTAAATTCATAATTCCAGAAGGTCCGCCATATAGGCCAGAAGTAATCGGAATGGTCTATGTGTCCCTTACGCTGTTCGCTAACGCATTTAACGACCTGGCCGTCGAAGCCGAAGCCCGCTATGGAGGCAAAGCATTTGCCGTTTGCACTTCCCAGGTCCAGCGGCCGAATGAATCCTGCTTCAAATGTTTTTATTATCGTTTGTAGTTTTTCATCAAAACCCAATTCATTTGCTAATAAATTTTCCGTCCCGCAGGGCACTATCAGTAAAGGCTTATCGCTGCCTTCCAGGCCGTGTGCAATCTCTCTGATGGTGCCGTCTCCGCCGGCGGCAATAACCATTGCACAGTCGTAGTCAACCGCTGCATCGATGGCGAGCTCGCAGGCGTGTGTCAGGGAGTTGGTCAGGCTTACTCTGACCTTGAACCCTTTTTCGACAAGGTATTCCTGAAATTTACGCCCGGTGAGTTTGCTGCTCGTGGCGCCGGACTTCGGGTTGACGATGTAGCTGATGTAACCGTCACCTGGTTTCATCATTGTGACTCCACCACTTTTGTAGAAGAGCGCCCTTTTTGTTTTCTGGTAAGCTCCCGGAGTTTGGCCTTTACCAGAGCCGCATAACCTTTTGGAATATGCGGCAAATTAGATAGTCCTAAATTTTTTTGCACGGCGGCTATTTTTTCTTCATCGGGTCCTTCTATTTCCACAAAGTTGCCCAATAACGGCAAATGGTCCAGCGCAACCTCGCACTCGTCAAGTTGCCAGACTCGACGCGTTTTTTCGACGACCAGTACCTTTTCATAGCCCAGCGCTGAAAGCAGCTTCTGGGTGGCACGGGCTTCCAGCCCGTGAAGACACGGCCAAGATGGCCGTGCCACAGGGTCTTTAATTTCGACTTCTATTTCCTGTCTTTTTTTGAAGCTGCTTTTTTCTTTTGCGCCTTTGTAAGTCAAAAAAAATCTTTCGCCTTTGTCATCTTTTTGACGCCTCAGCCGAAGGCACCGGTCGGTTTTGGCAAAGGTAGCATTTGCATCATCGAAATGGGAATCTATCTGTAACTGTTCTGCTAAAAAGCGGGCGCCGAGTTCAACCAGCTTACTCTCCACTTCTTGCAGCGAATCAACTTTTAGCTTTGCTTCGATTTCGTACACGTCAATAATGAGCTTATGTAACAATGCTTACTATTCTGGGTTTAACAACAACGATTTTCTTAGCTGGTTTACCGCCCATCGCGGCCTTGACCTTTGCACTAATCAACGCTTCGGTCTCTATTTGTTTTACGTCTGCCTCAGCCGGAACAACAATTCTGTCTTTTATCTTACCGTTGACCTGCACCGCCAGTTCAATTTTTTTCTCTTTAACAATCTCTTTGTCATATTCAGGCCACTTCTCGTAGGCAAGACTATCAGTCCGGCCTAATTTTTCCCAGAGCTCTTCGGCAATATGGGGCGCAAGCGGGGCAAGAATCAGAACGAATTTTTCGATTGCCCATTTGGGTTTGACGGGCTGCTTAATAAGGTGGTTCACGAAAATCATCATCGCACTTATTGCTGTGTTGAAGCCGAAGGTTTCGATGTCGCCGCCGACCTTCTTTATCGTCTGGTGCAGCAGCCGCAGCGTTGCTTCATCTGCCTCGACTTCCTTTACCGTTTCGTCAAGCTCTCCGGTCTGTTCATTGACGACCATCCGCCATGCCTTTTGCAGAAACCGGTGCACGCCTTCCACGCCCTGCATACTCCAGGGCTTCATCGACTCCAGCGGCCCCATAAACATCTCATACAGCCGCAGCGAATCTGCACCGTAGTCCGCCACAACCTTATCAGGATTGATTACATTGCCGCGTGACTTACTCATTTTCTGGCCGTCTTCGCCTAAAATCATTCCCTGATTGACAAGCTTTTTGAATGGCTCTTTGGTGCTGACGTAACCGAGGTCATAGAGAAATTTATGCCAGAACCGCGCATACAAAAGGTGCAATACAGCGTGTTCGGCGCCGCCAATATACAGGTCAACAGGCATCCAGTATCTCTCTTTTTCCTTGTCCCAGCCCTGCTGATTATTATCAGGGTCGATGTATCTTAGATAATACCAGCAGCTGCCGGCCCATTGGGGCATTGTGTTTGTCTCACGTTTTGCCTTCGAACCATCGGGCAAAGTCAAATTCACCCACTCTTCTATATTGGCTAATGGTGACTCGCCTGTGCCCGGGGGTTTATAATTTTCAACCGGCGGCAGCTCTAAAGGCAGGTCTTTTTCTTGAAGTGCGATGGGATGACCATTCTGGATGTGTAAAATCGGAAATGGCTCACCCCAGTAGCGCTGCCTGCTGAAAAGCCAGTCCCGCAGCTTGTAATTTACGGCCTTTTTGCCAAGCCCTTTTTGCTTAAGCCACTGGGTGATTTTTTCCTTGAATTCGGCTGTTGAAAGGCCGTTAAACTGCCCGCTATTGATTGCTTTGCCGTCTCCTATGAAGCATAACCTACCCTCCTTAACTAATTCAGCGAGTTTTGTATCCGGCGGCTCCACGACGGGGATAATTGGCAGGTTGAATTTTGTTGCGAATTCAAAGTCGCGCTCATCGTGGGCGGGGACAGCCATAATTGCACCGGTGCCGTAGCTTATTAAAACATAGTCGCTTATCCAGATTGGAATCTTTTGGTCGTTGACCGGATTTATAGCAAAAGAACCCGTAAAGACGCCGGTTTTTTCTTTCGCCAAATCTGTCCTGTCCAAATCGCTTTTACGTGATGCCTGCTCACGGTAGTCCTCGATTGCTTTTTTCTGCTGGTCGGTTGTAATCTTATCCACAAGCTCGTGCTCGGGAGCCAGCACCATATAAGTTGCACCAAATAACGTATCAGGACGGGTGGTGAAGATGCGGATGCCCTCATTAAAACCATCTATTTTGAAATCAACTTCGGCGCCGACACTTTTGCCAATCCAGTCCGTCTGGAGTTTTTTTATCGACTGTGGCCAATCAACTTCAGCCAAATCGTCAAGCAGTCTTTCTGCGTATGCCGTTATTTTTAGCATCCACTGTCTCATTGGTTTTCTGATTACCGGGTGTCCGCCTCGCTCACTGACGCCTCCTATTACTTCCTCATTTGCCAGGACCGTCCCGAGCGCAGGGCACCAATTGACAGGCACTTCTGCCTCATAAGCAAGCCGATGGTCATCTATATACTGCTGTCTTTTCTCCTCTTCATTTAGTCCATCGGGAACAGCTAATTGCTCGATGGGCCTTGCTTTTTGCTCGGTTTCGTCGAAGTAACTATTGAAAAATTTAAGAAATATCCACTGCGTCCATTTATAGTAATTGGGGTCAGTGGTATCAACTTCCCTGTCCCAGTCATAACTAAAGCCAAGCGACTTAATCTGCTGGCGCATCCTGTTTATATTATCTTGCGTGGTTTTCGCAGGATGGGTGCCGGTCTCGATAGCATATTGCTCGGCGGGCAGGCCGAACGCGTCCCAGCCCATTGGATGGAGGACATTAAAGCCTTTCATTCTCTTGTAGCGAGCGATTATGTCGCTTGCGGTATAGCCCTCAGGGTGGCCGAGGTGCAGACCTTGCCCGCTTGGGTAGGGAAACATATCCAGCACGTAGTATTTGGGCTTGGAAATATCGAAGTCTTTAGCACGAAAACCCGACATGTCAGGGTGCGTTTCCCAAAACCGCTGCCACTTCTTTTCAATCTCACCAAATTTATAAAGACCTTTTTTAGAGTTCATTTGCCACCATTTATTATATTGCCGGTTGCCAATCGACCCCAACTGGTAGCACGGCCATCTTGGCCGTGCTTTCACGGGGGCTTCGACTGAGCTCAGCCGAATGTTCTGGAAGCCCATGCTACAATTGGTGCAGGGCTGCCTGCAAGCTATCGTAACAGGATAAGCGAAATGGGTAGTAAAATCCACTAAAATTCACCACAGATTGTCCGGCGGCGATGGCTGCTGTTCCCAATTCTTAAACCTGAACCGCTGGATAATAGCGTATAGGATGGCCTTTAGCGTTCAGTCCCTCTCCCCTGCACGCTATACGCTAAGGCAAAGGAAAGCAGGAATTTATTGGCTTAGTTGCAGCTCGGGTTGTATGGATTGGCACATTCGAGCCAATCTGATGCCATAATTGCAAGGTCAAACAGGTTTATAAGACAATCCCCGGTCAGGTCGCCTGGCAGCACACACTGGTATATCGTATTCGGTCCGTTGCTGACATCGTAAGTGCGCAGGTTAGTAGCAGAGCTTATGCGAACCAGGCACTGTTCAGAATCAACCGCCGGCACAAACCACTCATACGCGCCTGTATTGCCGATGTTTGCCGGATACACCTCTAACCACGTCTTGCCGTTGTCAATAGAAAATTCGGTTAGAACGTTGTAAATAGTTCCCTGGCTTGTCCATCTAATTGTGTAAATAGTTCCAGCCATTATAATTTCTGAACCGTTAGGAGCTGATAAAGAAAGCGTGGAGGCTCCAGGAGCAACGGTGCGCAACGGGCTGAAATCTTGCATACCCCATCGGTTGGGGGCGCCAAAGGTGCTGAAGTCTTTACCACTGTCATACTTATTTGACAGCGGGGTTATTGAAGCGCTCGGGTCGGTTTCCAGCCTGCATATTTCAGTATCGCCTACTCCGGTTGCGGGGCTGACGCCTTCTCCAGCAGGGCCGAATATAATTGTCCCCGTGGCATTTCTTATTCTCAGTTGCCAGTTGTTAGCGCCGACGGGAAAATTAGAGTGCTCGATGTATTGACCATTGGCGCTATCGTTTGCCTGAACATTTATCCACCAATCGCCCGCCGCGGGGTTATAACTAATATCGCTCGGCACATCCTCCGATACGGTAATGATGGTGCCGCTGCGCAAATCCGACCAGATTGCATGATTAGTCAAATCCAGAGTCTCATCGAGGGTGCCGCCCTCATAAATATCGAGCTTCCAGTTCCTCATATCCAGATGGTCTTTAATGACGGCTAATTCGAACCAGTTGCCCCCGTTGCTTCGAATGCGGCCAAAGTATATATCGGATGCCCGGCCTCCTTCTGCGTCAACTGCTGCATTTCCGCCATTTAGAAAACTGGTGGCATTCACGGCATTATACTCATTAAGTATAACGTCGGCTCCCCAAATAACTGGTGAGCAAATCACCAGCACGCAAGTTATTAAAAGCCTTTTATCTTTACACATTTTTGCAACCTCCTTTTATACAAAAAACTTCTCGGATAAGTTTTTCACTCTGATATTCTGATAACCTAATGCCCTGATACTCCGATATTTTCAACCCGCCCTCGGCGGGCCACGTTCATCATCCCTTGTTTCTCCCACATTCCATCCGGCCGCACACCAAGCACCTCTGTGTCGCGGTAGAAATTTAATGTCGCAATGGTGTAATTCACTAACGCTTGCGTAGTTTCATTCTGAGCAGCAAGTAAGTCACGCCGAGCATCAAGAGGCCGGCGAGTGCTCACTCGCCTGTATTGCAGGAGCAGAAAAGTCTCCTTTAAGCGTTGGTGTGCCACGTTAAGAGCTTCTAACTGAAGTTTGTACTTTTGGGCTGCTTTTACAAGGTCACGATAAGCTGTTCTGACTTCCAATGCAACTGTGTCTGCGGCCTGTTCATACTCTCGCTGCCGCTGGTTCAAAGTTATTAGTGCTTTGCGATAAATATTCTGCTCGGCAGTTCTGTCCAGTGCCAAGTCAAATTGTGAGCCAGTGCCAAGAAAATATTCTAATTCGTGTGCGTCCGTCGTAAGGTCTCTTGATGGCATATTAGTTCTTACTCCTATGTTCAATTCTGCCCTGAGACCGTCGGCGGCAACGTAAACCTTACGCCGGGCGTCGATAAGAGCATCGGCACTATTGACAAGGTCTAAACGACGATATAAACCTGCTTCGACAGACTCGGTCTCGGAAAAATCAGGATACGTCAGCTCCACAGCCCGAAGATATTCCAGTTCATTTGGGTCCAGCTGAAACTCCGTCTGTGGGGGCAGACTTAGAGTTATCTTGAACATGTCAAGTGCCTGCTTATACTCTTTTTCTGCCTGAACGTAGGTGTCCAATGCCTGCAACAGCTTTTGACGTACCTCGTCCACTTCGTGCTTGGGTAAACGTCCTACCTCACCCAGCTTTTTAGCTCGTTCATATAACCAGGCGATGGTATTATAATTTCTGCGAGCATTTTTCACTGCATCAAAAAACTGGAGAACCTGATAGTACTGAGTGATGACCGAGACGACGAATGTCTTGCGGAACCTATTAAATGAACGAACCTGATACAGCATGTCCCTCTCCGCTTGAGTAAGGTTTTCGAGGACAACCGTCTGGTTGTTGCCACGAAGAAGTGGTTGCGTTACTTCTGCACTCAAGACCGATAGAAAGCGTTCACCTTCCAAAGTTCCGGTCAGTATTCGGCCCCACGAGATGGCAACGTTAGTACCGATTCTGGTACCCGTACCTAACAATTGGTTAAAGCCAAATCCATTTGTAAGATTTAATCGGTCGCCCCTTAATCCGCAAGCGTCGGCAGGAAGGTCCTGTCCCAATCGGTCAGGATTAATCCGAGGTTCAATACCAGCTCCAACACCTGCGAATTCTTCACCGGCAGCCTTCGCATATAGACCTCCTCCCATGCCAAAAAACTGGGTTTCAAACTGATGGCGTGTCAGTCCCAAATCCAAAGCCATCGTGTAAAGCAGTTCTTTTTGGAGGTGATAGTCATGATTATGAGCAGTGGCGATTGCTACCGCCTGTGCAAGACTCAAGACGCCGGAGGCAGGTATAGCTTTTTCGATTTGAATATCGTTGGGTGATGGTGGAACGTCGCTTATCCTGTAATTGACTTTGGGGCCGAACTCGTCTTTCCATTTTTTGTCAATGATATTATAGACCCGTTCGTCGGCATCCTTTTTGTAGTTTTTGGGGGTGCACCCAGCCAGGCCATACAGGCACGCTGCGCCGCACAAAACCAGATAAGCCAATTTTTTGGTAAAGCAGCCTTCCATAATTTCGGATTTCAAATTTGAAATATTAAACTTTAAATTTCGCACCTTCGCCTTATACCAGCCGCTATAACTCTCTTACTCCTACGACTTCTCCTGGCAGTAGTTCCAAACCCGCCGGAATTTTTATCCGCACGGGCAGTCCCCACTGAGGAATGTTGGGATTTCGCCATAGTCTTTGCGGCATTAGTTCTACAATAGGGCTAACAGATATCACCTCGGACCTCGCTATTTGTGCCGGCGTTCTATCTTTAACAAGCTGGACCGCCATATTCACGCGAATTCGACCCAGGTTTTTTTCATTAGTATAAGCGATTATTTCACTGGGCTGGGATTCAGCTATTGCTATTATTGGCTCACCGGCAGTAACTACCTCACCCGGTCTTCGTATAGCTTTTTCACCCGGCCGCAGCGTAAGAGCCTCGTTCGCCCTCGCCGTAACAGGCATAACTACACCATCGAATGGCGCTTTTAGCTCCACCGCCTGACGCGACTTCAAGGCCTCAACCTGTGCCAGTGTCCCTTCCATCAACTGCTCCTGCACCTTTATTTGTTTGCGTATTACCTCGAGTGCAGCCTCTATCGAAGGATTATAAGGCTGTAATTGATGATATTCCCGCTGGCGCAAAAGCGCCTGTTTAAAGTCCTCTTTTGCCTGCTCCAGCAAAAGCTCATTCTCTTCGACTTTCTTTGCCAGAGTCTCGTACTGAATCTTTGTCTTCTGCAGTTCGTAAGGTGCAACGGCATCCTGCTTTAGAAGGTCTTCTACAATTTTGACCTCCGTAGCAAGGTCTTCCAGCGTTATTTGGTCGGATGCGATTAATGCTCGCAAACTCAATATCTGAATTCTGGCATTTTCCACATTGGTGGCGCGTCTTCTTTCTTCTGCCATCCGGGTGTTTTCTCGGTCGGCCTTGTCCGCAAGAAGGGTATCTTGCGTAGGCACTAATTTGGCCGCTAATTGTTCTATTTCAGATGAGATAGTTGACAATTGTGCCTTTAATTCGGTCTCCAGCGTCTGTTCATTTTCGAGAATCGTATTGATTACGGCTACCGTCTGGCCCTGCTTGACCTGGCCAAACAATTGAACAGGAACGCTTATCAGCCGACCGGTGCAGGTGGCAGCAATCTGATATACTTGGCCTTGAGCTATGCCTAAAACCTCGAATCGCTTTATGCGGTAGGAAAAAAGTCCCACCACGGACATCACGGCTCCCAGCCATACTAAAATTGGCAGAAGATGCAGACGCCAGTTAAACGCATAACTTCTGGAGCTTAGTTTCCCCATAGTATCACTTAAACCTCCAGCAATCGCTCCTGCATTGTCAGGCTGATATTTTCGACTCCTTCAGTTTTTTCCAGCTCGGACAACATTTGTTCGTTCTTTGTAACGTCGCGTATCATCAGCTGATAGGCATACTCAACTTCAGAGGTGCCAAATCCGCTGTCCTGGGCGGACACTAATGTAAAACTGCCGCAGAAACGTTTTAGAATTCCAGGAATTGGGTTCCCAGGTCCAATATGCCCCCTGAAGCTAAATCGTAAGAAACCATTGTGCGGTTGGTGCGCTCCAAAACCGCTTATGTGCAGATACAATGCTATCAGACTTAGAATAACGGTGCCTACTATGGCTGTAGCATATCGCTGCGACCCTGCTGCCATACCTATTACCAGTGAGCAGAAGATAAAGGCAACGTCACGAGTGTCCTTGATTATGTTACGAAATCTTATAATTGCCAGTGCACCCATCAGTCCTACTGCGGTGATGATATTGTTGCCGATGACGGTCATTACCATTGCTATCACGACCGCTATCATAATCAGCGATTGCACAAACGACCTTGAGTAGGATAGACCGCTGTGGGTAGCGTAATAAACCCACGCCATAACCTGGCCGAGAACGAATGCCAATAGTAATGAAAGAAGAATGCTTACTGGATTAAACATTCCTCCCTGCCACGGGCTATCTTCCAATACACTCCAAATCTTTTCCATTTTTACCACCCTTCAAGTGTCGGAGCACAAAATCCCAGATAACAGGCCTGTGTAACAGAGGTAGCATATTTTGATATAGGTTGTGCCCATAAATCAAGATACTTGACCATTTCGTTTAACCACGCAGGAAATCGGTCGGTAAACTTAATCTCCAGAATCACATTTCCAATGGTTATCGAATTTTCTTGCCAGCCCCGCCCGCCGAGCCTGACCTCAGGTGCATTGGTAACACAATAGCACAGCTTTTTATCGAAAGTTACCCTTACTCTGGTTTCGGATTCGCCTTCGTATGCCTGCCGCAGATAGCGGATAAGTATTTTAGGTTTTGCCCGGATACTATTCATATACAATTGGAACTGGTTGAGCGCGTCTATGTCAGCGCTATAGTTCTGAGGCGGCAGAGGCAATCCCGCAAGCAAGGCCGTCACATCACGGTCCATAACCCTTGCCCGACTTTTCATAATAACAGTGTTTATGCGTCTTTTAATTTCAAAGAACCGCGGGTAATCCGGCTCATCGGTGTAGCTGCGGATTCTCAGCTTGAAACGGTTTGGACGCCCTTCCAGAGTTTCACGGCAGAGCTGCAAATCATCGGAGTCTATGTATAGACTGACAATCGGATAAAAGCCCCCTCGCTGCAATTTGCTGTAGCGGTCGAGCTGCAAATATGGCTTGACAAACTGTGATATTGCCTGAGCTGTTGCCTCACTGATAAGATACTTTAGCTCATAACGGCAAGCCAGGGTGCGGTCCACTATTTTTGTGGGCATTTTTACTCTGCTTGCACCACCTTCACGGCGATGCGCATCAGCACCCTGTTGGCCGCCCTCTATTATCAATTTACCGTCAGCCATTGCAACCTTCGTTATAAGGCAATTAGTGCTTAAGAAAACGAAAATTCTAACCGTCTTTGTCCCAAGCACTTACAACTTATACACCCTCTTATCGGACATACATCCGATTGTAGGATGCGCACTATCGTCCTTCTGTTCTCCTGCCTCTGTTGTTTAACAGATATTTGCTCGGATTACCTCTATTATTCTAACATAAACGTAGTGCTTAAGTCAATACTTTTTCAGCCTTACTAATCATCTCGCGGAGGTTTTTTTTAGGGTCGGGCTTACAATTTTATTGCTGGCGAAAATGACATAATAATTTAAGACCGAAAATTTAGGATTTAGAAGGCTGAATTGCGGGGTTTTGAGTAGATTCGTAAGTAACTTGGCTGTTTATCCAGAGAAACATCCTCAGCAAGCGTTTTTTAATTGATTATCGGTATTTGATTGCTTATAATATGGTAGGTCTGTTGGTTTTATAAGTTTGGAAATAGTGGTGCTAATTGTTGATATTTTGCCAAAGGAGCAAGTATGTCAGGTCATTCGCATTGGGCGGGAATAAAACATAAAAAAGCCGCCATCGACGCAAAAAGAGGAAAAACATGGAGCAAGGTGGCTCGAATGATAATCGTTGCAGCCAAGAGCGGCGGAGGCGACCCTTCTGCAAATTTATCGCTGCGATATGCAATCGACAAGGCCAAGTCGGTCAATATGCCGAGAGACACCATTGAAAAGGCAATCAAGAAAGCAACCGGCGAAGGAGGGGGAGCAGATTTTGTAGAAGTGATTTATGAAGGTTACGCCCCGAGCGGCGTGGCTATAATAGTTGAAGCGCTGACGGATAACCACAATCGGACCACGCCGGAGGTCAAAAGGATATTCGAAAAGCACGGCAGCTCTCTGGGTGCAACAGGGTGTGTCAACTGGATGTTCAGTAAGAAAGGATTTATCACGGTCAATACCGCCAGTGTCAACGAAGAGGAGCTTATGGAGATTGCTTTGAGCGCGGGCGCGGACGATATGCAAAATACAGGCAGCGTTTTCGAGATAACCTGCGACCTGAGCTCTTATGAGAAGCTGAGAAAGGCGCTGAATGATAAAGGTATCGCCACCGAAATTGCTGAAATATCAATGGTGCCGAAGAGCACCATACCGATAAGCGATGAGAAAACCGCTATGAGAGTAATCTCATTGATGGAGGCCCTCGAAGACCACGATGACGTCCAGAACGCCTACGCAAACTTCGACATCCCCGATGATATAATGGAGCGTATCTCGTAAAAACGGGAATCCATTTTGGTAGGGTGGGCTTTAGCCCACCATTTTCCTGATTTCCTGATAATCTGCTTTCCTGCACCCTGATTCTCTGGTTTCCCGATAACCGGAACGTAGGTCGAAGCAATCTTAATTCCGTTATTTTTTGCCTTAAAATGTTGTTGACTCTAAGCTTGGAATAACTATAATTCATAGTTTAATTAACTAAGCGGACCGATGTCCCGGAAAAATATGAAGGGAGACGTAAAATGAGACTATACTGATCCCCGTTAAGGAATAGCCAAAAGTATGGTAATATTTCTTAACGGAGGTACAGATTATGCAGAGAAGAAAATGGTCCTCAAAGGACAAGACCTTTCGCAAGAACGTTTAATCGGTTGGCTGTTTAAAGGGTACAATAATTTTTCTTTGCCCCTAGACCAGAGAGTATAAAGGAGAATAAGATGAATGCAAAGAATGTACTAGTGACAGGTGTTTCACGTGGCATAGGCAAAGCAATCTGTCAGAGACTCGTGGCAGAAGGTTTCTTTGTCTACGGCACTTATAACACCAGTGTTGCGGAAGCCAAGGCTCTAAAAAGCCAATATAAGAATCTTGAGATTCTTCAAGTGGATTTTACTGACAGGAACCAGACACTTGCACTTGTCGACAAACTCAAGGATATTCCATTTTATGCGATCGTCAACAATGCTGGAATGATAGAGTTTGAAGACTTTGAGAAATTCGACATGAATTTGTGGGATCGTATAATGGAGGTCAATCTCAATGCACCTCTTATAATTGCTCTTGGCTTAGGCCTAAAAATGAAAAATGCAGGGTGCATTGTCAATATTGCGAGTACAGATGGATTAGTAGGTTCCTTTAGCAGCATGTCTTATTCAGCAACAAAGGCCGCTCTGATAAACTTAACCATGAGCTTAGGAAACAACTTCGGATTACGTGGCATTCGTGTGAACGCACTTGCACCTGGCTGGATCAACACTGGAATGTCTACTCCAGAATCGTACGAGGCCACTAAGATTACCCCTTTGCGCAGGAACGGAACACCAGATGAAGTAGCCGATTTGGTTTTTTATCTTTTATCTGATGGCGCGAGTTTTATTAATGGTAGTACGATAGTGATTGATGGAGGTTATTCCAATGTCGACTACATTATGCTCCGAGAGGCTCAAGGGCATGCGGAGCATAAAGAAGGCTAAAGCCCTCAAAGAATTTGTATTGCCTAATTTGGAGTGATGCAATGACACAGGACAAAGAGAAGTCAAATGATGAACTTATGGTAGAAATAAAGTCGCTGAGCGAACAGGTAGCTAAACTACAGACCAAGAATTGTCTCACCAGTGAGCAAAAGCTCAAACTTGCAATCTTCGAGCGAGTACCTTTAACAATTTGGGCGTGCAATCGTAACTTCAAGATCGTACTATGGAGCGGTAACTGTGAGGAAATCTACGGTTTTTCCGCTGAGCAAGCTTTAGGCAAGAACTACTTAGAGCTATTCGTTGATCCGCCAGAACGTGAAGAGTCTCGAAAAGAATGTCTCAAGATCGTTGAGGAGGACACGGTACAGAAGAATTTCCTTGCATACGATCGAGCAAAAGATGGTTCCAAAAAAACGATACTTGGCCATTGCTTTCGAATTTTTGACGAGGAAAATAATGAGTATCTCCAAGCAGAAGTTGCGCTTGAAATTAGTGATCTCCAATTAAGCATAGATAAACATCACACTCTTCGGGAAGCTGGTATCGATAGGCTGGCATGGACCATGCGAACTGTAGAGCTTATGAAGCGAGAATTAACTAATCGAATCGATATTGTACATTCTACTATACTTAACGTGATCAGAAGTCGACGGGATGAGCTTGATAAATACTTCGATAAAATTAGAGCTAAAGAAGGAGAGCGCGCAGCTCACTCGGTTTTAGACGATAATTATCAAAGACTTGAGTTGACAAGATGCCAACTCGTAGATAGATGCGAAAGCGTAAAAAACAAGATTAACGAGGCAAAAAGCATTGAAGATCTCGATGGTCTTATCAAGGAAGTCGATGCCATTGAAGCACAGGATTTCTTTCACGGCAAGACTCACTATGATAACGATGTGAAAAACCTTGGTGACTCAAGTCCCGGTTAGAATCGTTCATGATTAAAAAAGAAAGTGAGGACTCCGGTATGTTTCTCAAACTTTTTCGCCTTGATCCCAACTATTTCTCGTTCTTAACCCAACTTTCGCAGTTAGGCATCGAAATCGACACTTTCGATAGCGCCAATAAGGTCAGTTTCCACCACAAAGCTGACCATTTAGCTGACGACTGTATACCTT